>Ga0268284_1001127_pt1 | contig 14758 bp, 17 predicted proteins | sample saktaG_14_FD_190137 | JGI IMG/M metagenome (GOLD analysis project Ga0268284, IMG submission 190137) | Saline water microbial communities from Sakinaw Lake, British Columbia, Canada - sak_2013_06_06_40m | ecosystem: Environmental > Aquatic > Non-marine Saline and Alkaline > Saline ... | reverse complement strand
TATTAAAGTGTAATAAGCTATATTAGATGTTCGCTTAACTATAATTATGCGAACTTTATTATACCTTAATTATAGCTATCTAAGATAGCTTGTCAAGTATACTCCCCCCTTAATTAGGATATGTATGATTAAACTTTAAATATTATTATAGATATAAAAAATATTTAATGAATAAAAAACTTTAAAACCCTAACTAATGCTTCTAATGCTATTATAATAAACTGGCCAATTGCTCTGAGAAATGCCCATAAATGTACAAATATTCCAGATATAGCAACTTGGTCTGTAAGATGAGTTATTTCGTAAAAAAGCTTAGTAAGAATTTCTGATGCTTGAGCAACTAATTGATCTATATTCATAATTTTAATTAATATTTTTTAATGCTTGCTTGAGTCTTTTAATACTTTCTTCTTTTCCTAAAACTTCAGCTATTTCAAATGGACCTGGTGAAGCTTTTTTTCCTGATAAAGCAGCTCTTAAAGGCCAAAGTAATTTACCTTTATTTCCCTCATAATTTAAATCCTCATCTATAAAACTATAAAACTTTATTTGTAGATTAACTCTATTAAATTCACTTTCTTTTATTTTTTCCAAGATATTTAAAGAATCTTGTAATGATTTTGTTAATTCTGTATCAGTCATATCTTTCCATTTCAAAAGTTCTATTGAATATTCAATCTTTTTTTTGAAAAAGAAATCAGATAAATCTATTAAATCACTTAATTTATTCATTCTTGGTAATTCTATATCAATGACCTTTTTTATATAATTAATATCATATTCTTTAATTATCTCAGGCATAGATGAAAAATTTTTAATATAGTCTACTACCCTATCCATTAATTCTTCTGAAGACATTCTTTTAAGATATTGAGAATTAAACCAATTTAATCTTTTTATATTAAAAATAGCGCCTCCTTTTTGAACACGTTTTAAATCAAATTTATCAATTAATTCTTCTAAGCTTAATATCTCTTCATTCCCTATTGGATGCCACCCTAAAAATGCTAAAAAATTAACTATAGCCTCAGGTAGATAGCCCATTTTCCTATAATCAGTTAAAGCCATAGCACCGTGTCTTTTACTTAATTTAGACCTGTCAGGCCCTAAAATCATCGGTAAATGCGCATAATTGGGCCTAGGAAGGCCTAATGCTTCTTGGATAGCTATTTGCTTGGGTGTGTTAGAAATATGGTCTTCTCCGCGAATTACATGCGTTATTTTCATTAAATAATCATCAATTACTACGGCAAAATTATATAAAGGCTCTTTTAAGCTTTTAGCTATCACGATATCGCCTATCAAGCTTAAATCAAATTCTACTTCCTCCCGAATAATATCATCAAATTTAATTACCTTATTAGGCATTTTTATTCTTATAGTCGCTTGTTTACCCTCTTTTAAGTAAGTTTCTACTGTACTTTTTGGTAAATCACGACATTTGCCTGAATATTTAGGAGGAACACCGCGAGCAATCATTTCTTCTTTTTGCGCTTCTATTTCTTCAAAAGAACAAAAACAATAGTATGCTTTTTCTTCTTCTAATAACTGATGAAGATACTTTTCATAAATTTCTAATCTTTCACTTTGACGATAAGGACCAAGAGATCCATTAATATCAGGACCTTCATCCCATTCCATGCCTAAAAACTTTAATCCTTCTAATATATTATCTTCATATTCTTTTTTTGATCTCTCTTTATCAGTATCCTCTATTCTTAAAATAAACTTTCCACCAGCTTTACGGGTGAATAAATAATTAAATAAACCTGTTCTTGCTGTGCCTAAATGAAATAAACCAGTAGGACTAGGCGCTAATCTTACTCTGGGCCCGAACAATGATTGTGGAATTTTAGGATCATCCATAAAAATGTATTACATGTATAGTATACTCTATACCCTATACAATTTGAAGTAGATGTTGTGCTATATCATGCGCTGCTTTTGGTTTGGCAAACTCAAGAGCTGCTTGACTCATCTTTTCTTTCTTTTTTTTATCAGAAACAATCTGAAGAATTAAATCTGAAAATACATTCGGTTTTAAATTACCTTCTTCAATAACAACAGTTGCTTCATTCTTAGCATATTCATAAGCATTTCTTTTTTGATGACCACGGCTTGCCCATGGCAAAGGTATAAGAATTGAAGGTTTTCCACTTGCGGCAATTTCAAAAATTAGACCACTTCCAGCGCGAGCTATAATCAAATCACTAACAGTAAATATATCTTTTAAAGAAGAAATACTTGGTGTTATTGTTTCTTCAAAAAATGGCAAAGGATGATAATATTTTTGCTGTTCTTTATCACCTATAATTTCCTGAAAAACAACATCAGCTTCTCTTTTTACTTCTTCATAATTTGTTTTACCTGTTTGATGAATAACTTCTACGTCCTTAACAATTTTCGGAAGAATATCTAAAATAAAATCATTAATATGACGAGATCCTTGAGATCCTCCAATTATTGTTACAACTGGTTTTTCCTCGTCTAAATTTAATAGTTTTTTTACGTCTTTCTTATCTAGTGCTTGATCAAACAAATCTGATCGTATGGGATTCCCTGTTAATAATGTTTTCTTTGGGGAAAAATATCTTTTTGTATAATCAAAAGATATAAAAACCTTTTTACAAAATCTTCCTACCATATGATTAACTAAACCAGGCACAGCGTCACTTTCATGCGTATAAGTAGGAATGAAAAAAAGAATGCCCCAGAAAACTACTGGAAAAGAACCATATCCCCCTTTAGAAAAAATAGCATCTGGCATTAATGCATATACGTAAAAAAGAGATTGAAAAATACCGCCAATAATCTTAAAAAATCCTAGAATGCTTTTAATAAAATTAGAAGAACCTCTTAATTTTCCAGCTATAATTGTTTTTACTTTAATCCCCTCCTCTTTTAAAATGTATGGAAGAGTAAAATCATCAGGTCCGATATATATAACTTCTAAAGAAACTTTTTGTGTTTCAGCCATTTTCTTAAGCTCTCTATAAACAGCAATTAAAGGAAATGTATGCCCACCAGAACCTCCACCAGTAATAACTATGCGTACGGTTTTATCAAAAGAAAATTTAGGTTTTAAAAATGAAACATCCATGATTTAGAATTATTAAATTTGTTAATTATGATCTATGTTTGTTTTGCTATATTACTTAAAATTCCAATACTAATCAATGTAGCAACTAAAGAACTTCCGCCATAACTTATAAAAGGAAGAGGGATTCCTGTGATTGGTAATAGTTGACACATAGCTGCAATGTTAATAAATGCCTGAAAACCAATATTACAAGTTAAACCTATTGCTAAAAATTTTCCTAAATTATCTGGGGCCTTTTTAGCTATTTTCAGACCAATTGATATAAGTAAGAGAAAAAGAACAATAATTAATAAAGATCCTAAAAAACCAAACTCTTCGGCAATTATAGAAAAAATAGCATCAGTATGACTTTCAGGCAAATAATTAAATTTTTGTATTGATCTTCCAAATCCTATTCCAAATAATCCTCCAGAGCCAATGCCAATCAAAGACTGAATAATATGATAACCTTTGCCCAATGGATCACTTCCTGGAGACAAAAATGATAAAATTCTCTCAGAACGATAAGAAGTTTTATTTATCATAAATGCTAATCCCAAGGCACTTAATAATCCTAAAGACAAAAATTGAAACGCACCCATGCCTGCTACGATATAAACTGTAGCACTAGATAACACTAAAACCAATAAGGTACCTGTTGCTGGCTGTTTGTAAATAATAGTAGCAATAATGGCCAAAGAAGCCACAAAAACGATAAAAGGAGCAGCATTTATTTTTCTTCTTTTGTCTATTGAAAAACGACTTAAGAAACCAGCAAGAAAAATAATATAAGTTATTTTTATAAATTCAGAAGGTTGAAAATTTATAGGTCCAATTTTAAGCCAACGACGAGCTGGTGATCCTAAAGGCTGAAGAGCTGGAATAAAACATAAAAGCAATAAAACAATATTTAGAACTAATAAAACCAGAGCCAATTTTGTCAAAGAATGATAATCAATTTTTGAAACAACCCAAGCCAAAATTAATCCTAAAAATATTCCAAGAAGCAACTGCTTCTTAACAAAATGATAAACATCTCCATGCTCTTGTTCCCCTATTACAGCAGAAGCACTTATTAAAGCAACCAAACCTACCACTAGAAGGATTAAGCTAAAAGTAATTAATAAACGATTGAGTTTATTTTGTGTAAACATCTATTATATTGTATAATATTTTTGATATAAGCTCAAATAAAAATCCCCCTTTATTAGAAACAAGATAAAATATATTCGTATGATTAAATTATTAAAAGTACTAATAATAGTTTTTCTTTTAGGAATTGGGGCATTTTTTGGTTTTCGCTCTTTCCAAAACTACATAGAATCTAAAGGTACCTTAGAAGCCAGAATTTATCCTGCGGAAGCTACTTTAAAAATTAACAATAGAACCTATCAAGATAAACAAGGAATTTTAAAAATAAGATTAAACCCTGGCGAATACTCTTTATTCTTTTCTTGCCCAGATTATTCATTTTGGGAAGAGAAAATAGTTATTGAGAGTAATAAAACTATTAATCTTAATCATGTTTATCTTTTCCCTAATAACTGGCCCGAGGAAAACATTATAGCAAGTAAAAACATTGAGCGTTTTTATTTAAGTCCAGATTCTAATCGAATCCTTTATATAGAAAAACTCTCCAAATATAATTGGTATATTTTTGATAGAAATTCAAAAGAAAAAGAATATTTTTTTGAATCTGCTTCTTTGCCTAACGAAGTAGCTTTCTCTTTAAAAAAGATGCTTGTTCATTTAGGAAAAAACGACTGGAAAATTGTATTTCTGCCAAAAAGCTTAATTAAAAATAGTATTTCATTAAATACTTCATTAAGAGAAGCATTAGATCAAGCACAATTAAGAGAAAAAGAAACATCTTTAACTATTGACCAAGCTACTTTTTATTCTAAAGATGATAAAGATATAATAATTAGAACCCTTGATGCTATTTATCTCCTCAACTTTCTCACAGAATCTATAGAAAAAATATATGATGGTAAAAGTTCCCCCTTTATAATTGATGACGACTATATCTATTTTATAAAAGAAAACGGTGTTTTCACTAAAGTTTCTTTGCAAACAAAAGAAGAAATAAAAACATCATTGTACAGTTTTTCTCTTGAAGATTTAGAAAAAACTAAAATCAGAAAGGAGGGAAATGACGGTAAATTTTTAATCATTGAAGGATCAAAGAAAGCTTACTACTTGAAAACATTTGAGGATTTACCAAAATTAATCAGTGAAAATATTATTGATGGTATTTTTTCTTTAAACGAAAACGAAATATTATTATCTTCAGAAGATAAAATTGAAATTTATAATTTAGAAAATAACATTAATTCTTCTAAAAAACTTTATTCTGATGTTCCGGTTTCATGGTTTCTTAACAATAATTATCTTTTATTCTTAAAAGATAACATGCTTAATATTTATATTCTTAAAAATAATAAAATCTGGCCTGTTGCCAGTGATATAAAAAATAATAATTTTTTCTACGATTCTTCGATAAATTATATCTTCTATCTTTCAGATACAGGTATAATAAAAGTATCCTTATAGATTTATTCGTATCTCAAAGCATCAATTGGGCTTAATTTTGCTGCTTTACGAGCAGGATAAATTCCAAAAATAAGACCAATACCTGTAGCTACTCCAAAAGCTAGAATTATAGAACTTAAAGAAAGAACAAATTCCCATTCTATTCCAAGGGCCATTGTTAAAATGATACTCACAAGATAAGAAAGAATAGCTCCTAATAAAATTCCTAATATTCCACCTACCCCAGTTAAAACCATTGCTTCAATCAAAAACTGATAAAGGATATCTTTTTTCCGAGCGCCAACTGCTTTCCTTAAACCAATCTCCCTAGTTCTTTCAACTACTGAGACTAACATGATATTCATAATTCCAATTCCACCAACCACTAAAGCAATAGCAGCTACAGAAGATAAAAGTAATGCAAGAATACTTGTTACTGTATTCATAAGTTCAGCAGTTTCTTTTCCACTCACTACTTTAAAATCATCTTTAGATAAATCGCCCTCTGGATTATATATATTATGCCGCTCTCTTAGCGTTAAGCGAATACCCTCCACGGCTTCATCAATTTTATCTTGTTCAACTATTTTAACTACAGAAGACTGCACATGATTAATGCCTAATAAAAATTTCTGGGCAGTAGTAATTGGAATATATACATATTCATCAAGATTTTGAAACATCTGTGTTCCTTGTTCTTCCATAACGCCAATTACCCTAAAATTTGTTTGTTTAATTCTAATAATCTTACCAATTGGATTCTCGTCTTCAAATAAATTCTCTTTTGCTGCATATCCTAAGACAGCAACTTTTGACATGCTCTGAACATCAAAATCAGTAAAATCAGATCCTAATACAGTCCTACTATTGGTTATTTCATTATATGCTGGAGTAGTACCAAAAAGAGTGATTTTTTCATCATTATTTTTATAAATTACCCTGCCCACACTAACAACCATCGGAGCAACCATTTCCACTAATGGATCATCCTCAATTGCTTTCATATCTGCAAGCGTTAGTGTTTTAATTTCCATTCCTTCCATCATTTGTTGTGTCATATCTCCTCCCCCTGTAGTAAAAGCACCTGGTTCAACATAAACGTTATTAGGGCCCATAGACATAATCTGTCCTAAAATTAAATTCTGAGCTCCATCGCCTAATGACATCATTAAAATAACTGATGCTATACCAATAACAATTCCCAAAATAGTTAAAGCAGAACGTGTTTTATTCGTTTTTAATCCTATTATTGCTGTTTTAAAAGAATTATCAAATTTCATAATTTTATTTAATCAAACCATCTTTAGCATAATGCCTTGAATTCACTGATTCGTCACTAATTACTTTCCCGTCTTTTAATGAAATAATTCTTTTTGCCATTTCAGCAGTATATTTTTCATGTGTAACTAAGATTACAGTATGACCTTGATTATTAAGTTTTTGAAAAATATCCATTACTTGCTGACCTGATTTACTATCTAAATTACCAGTTGGCTCATCTGCAAAGATTACAGATGGATGATTAACTATTGCTCGAGCAATTGCTGTCTTTTGTTGCTCTCCACCAGAAAGCTGATTTGGAAAATGAGAAAACCTATGTAAAATACCAACTGCTTCAAGAGCCTGTTTTACCATCTCATATTCTTTTTGTCTAGAAAAACCTGTATAAATTAAAGGCAATCTTACATTATCAAAAACTGTGGTCCTGGACAAAAGATTATAAGATTGAAAGACAAAACCCATTTTTTTATTTCTCATTCTTGCTAACTCATCGTCAGTTAAACTATCAATACTTTTTCCTTCAAATTTACAAATCCCTGAACTTGGTCTGTCTAAAAAACACATAATATGCATTAAAGTTGATTTTCCAGAACCAGAAGGTCCCATAATAGAAACAAATTCTCCTTGCTTAATCCTAAAAGAAACCCCTTGAAGAGCTGGGGTTTCAACAGAATCATTGCGATAAATCTTTTTAAGATTTTCTACTTCAATCATAAAATTATCATTTTTTGATAAAAGTAATTACTTTATCACCTTCTTTTAATCCAGATATGATTTCAATATTTCCATCAGAACTTACTAAACCTGTTTCAACTTCAATTTCTTGAAAATCCTCATTAGTAGGGATTCTTACCATGCTCTTTCCGTCTTTTTCTATCACAGCTCTTCTTGGAATAATCAAAACATCTTCTTTTGAATCGGTAATAATGATAATATCAGCAGTCATTCCTGATTTAATATTAGTATCCTTAGTATCAATTGTACTTTTTACTTTATAATAAACTACGCCATCAACAATAGTCTCAGCAGAATCAATATGTACTATTTCTCCAAAAAACTCTTCACGAGGAAAAGCATCTAAAGTTATCAAAACCCTATCCCCTATCTTCACTTTAGAAACGTCAACTTCAGGAATATATGTTTTAATCTGTAATCCTTTTTCTGCCATAAGACTAATTACTGGAATATTTGCCAATACTACCTCGCCTTTTTTTATTTCTTTTTTAGCTATAAAACCATCTATTGGGGCACGAATAATTGTTTTTTCTATAATCGCATAATAATTAGATACATTAGCTTGCGCAGACTTTACTTTTGCTTCTTGAATTATAATCTCCTCTTTTGTAGAACCAGATAATAAAAGATCTAATTCGTTTTGTGTTTTTTCAACTAGTAATTTTTGAGAGGCAATATTCTGTTCTAAATTATTAATACTTGTTATTGCGGAAATAATAAGATTCCTACCATGATTTGCATTTACTCTATGAACATCAAGATAAGGATTACTATAAGAACAATCTGCTAATAAAACATTACTTAATTTTTCAAAAGAATTCTTAAAAACCAATAAATACACTCCTGCATTTTTTGTTGCTAAATTCAATTCTTCTTTAGAAGAGTCACCATTTAAAATATTCATCTCGTTCTTCCATTCCTTAAGTTTTCTTTCAGATATTAAACGTGAATACCCAGCATCTGAAGATATTGAAGAAGACACACAAGGATCAAAACTTAATACATAGCTATTTGCCGCTTCTGCTCCCAAAAAAACATCTTTGATATCTATTTTTATAGCTTCTTCTGCCTTAGAATAAGCATCATTTAATGTATTAAAAATATCTTGATAATAATTGCCTAAATCTTGTTCAGTTTTAGAAAGTTCTACTTGTTTTATATTTATTGTCTCTTCTCTAGTGCCTTTTTTTAATTCTTGCAATTTAGCTTCTTCAGCTTCTAAATTTGCCTGAGTCTGTCTTAATTGAGCCCATAAATCATTATTTTCTAAGCTAGCTAAAATTTGCCCTTTTTTAACATTATCTCCAGTTTCAATCAAAATTTGGGATACATTTCCTGTAGCCCTAAAAGATAAATCTATATCTTCAATAGCTTCTATTTTACCTGTAACTGAAACTTCTTCTCTTATGAACCCCTTTTCAACTGTTGCTAAGTTATATTCTGATTCTTTATTTCCTTTAAAGAAAAAAAGGCCAATAATCAATAAAATAATAGCCCCAGCAATAACAATAATTGGTCTTTTAATAAGTTCTTTATATATGTTTTTTAGAATATCCATAATATTATTGCTTTAAAAATATATCACAAAAAGGCAAAAATGGCAATTTAAAAACCGCTTGTCCAGTTACACTTATGTAACTCTTCAAGCGGTTTTGCTTATGCTACTTTAATTTAATGAAAAAGAAATAAAAAATAGTTAATAAAAATGAGCCCAAAAAGAAAGCAGATAAATTTAATGCAACGGCAGTCATTTTTTCACCTCCTTTGTAAAATTAAAATATTACGAAGGGCCAAGAATATCACCTTTTCTAGTAATTGTCAACAATTTTCCTTCGTCTATTAACCCTACCTGTCCTTTTTCGTTAGACCCAATAGTTTTTTGTAAAAAATATTCAACCTTTTTCTCTATTATTTTTTCTGAATCACCTTCTGATTGATGATTCTTCAATACAAAATTTCTTATAGCTTCTTTCTTCAGATCTTCTGGATCTTTGTTTTCCTTAGAATCTTTCTTCAAATCTTTTACTAACATCTCTAACCTCCTATTTTTTTTATTTTTAAATTTTCAAGCTACAACTACCAAGTAATTTGATTATACCACTAATGGTTTAGTTAGTCAATAAAAAAAGCGCACTCATTATTAAGTGCCCTCATAACTCAAAGGATAGAGTAATCATCTGCTAAGTTAAAGGTTGGGAATTCGAGTCCACCTGGGGCTATGAAACGATGCTGAAACCTTTTTAACTCAATAAATCCTCCCCAGTCCAAAGTTTATTATAACAATGGAAGATAGGGATTATATAGCCATGATGAAAGAGAAGTTATTAGAGATTAGGAGAATTTATGAAAATCTAAACCTATCCCATTCATTGGCTGTACAATGTTAAAACCTGTTTAAAATAAAAAAGGCTCTGTGAAATCTGAAAAATCTCAGAGCCTTTATCTCATGCACCAATATTATGTGTTTCCCAGTAGAGGAAATTATCAAAATTAGAGTTTGATTCCCATTTTTTCCATTCAAACTTGTATTCATATTTACTTACCAATATAGTTCCATGATATTTATATGAAGTTGAAAAACACCAATATCTTTGAGGAGCTTCACTATAAATATTTGCCTCAAAAAATACAGCATTTTTGCATACTGGGCAAAAATATTTTATAACTTTAATCCATGCTCTATCATAATCACCTCCATAAGGATCACCGCCTTTAAATTCTTTTACTTCACCTTTTATAGTAGAATCTGTGCACATCTGTTTTTTACATGTTCCACAATAAACTATGCCTAAATACAATCTCTGGGATTTTAGATATTCATCATCGTGATAACACTTATGAAAATCACAATAATGAGTACGATAATATTTGTCTTCTTCTGCCCTTTTTGTATCTCGCCTCGCTAAATCAAAACATTCAAAACAAACAAAACGAGAAATATTCCAATGTGTATGCTCATTACAAGCATACCTTCTGCAAACTGGACATTCAAGTGATGCTGGTTTTCCGCAAATATGACAAACCATACTTCTCCCCTCCTTTCTAGATTTTTTATTAATATCAGTAAAACTATCTACCATATAACTAACCACTAAGAATATATAATGATCAGTTATATAGCAGATAGTAGAAATATTATTTTTCAAAGAACAAAAAATATCCTATTACAGGATATTATGAATATAACATATCTTATATAGAAAGTCAATAATTAGCTCCGGGAACTGGACGATGTTAGAACCTGTTTTTGATAATAAAAAATCTACTTACACACAGATAAATACAAATTTACTCTATCTCTTTGACCACTGTGCAGCTTTTCTAGCTTTTTTCAAACCATATTTCTTCCTTTCAACAATACGAGCATCACGTGTTAAAAATCCTGCTTTTCTCAATACAGGTCTTAATTTCTCATCTATTTTTACTAAACAACGACTAATTCCTAATCTAATCGCTTCTGTCTGGCCTGTAATTCCTCCTCCATTTGTTTTTACTGAAACAAAAAAACTATTCTCTAAATCAGTTACACGAAAAGGATCTAATATCTTTCTATGGCAATCTTGCAAAGAAAAATATTCTTCCATTGTTTTTCCGTTAATAATAAAACCTGGCTTATCTTTAATAAGCCTTACGCGAGCTACAGCTTCTTTTCTTCTACCAATAGATTCAATATACTTTTTCTTCTCTTCCTTTTTTACTACTTCCTTTACTACTTCCTTCACTGCTTCCTTTACTACTTTCTTCGTTTCTTTCTTTGTTACTGTAGTTTTTTTTATTTTTTTCTCTTTTTTAACTGCCATACCTTACAAATTTTTAATTTTTAGTTTTTTTATAAGTGTATTTCTAATCTTTTTAATCTTTTGTCTCGAAGTTTGTTTTTAGGCAACATACCTCTAACCGCCATCCTTAAAACTTTTTCCGGGTCTTTTTCCCACATATCAGATAACTTTGTTTCTCTTAAATGGCCTATGTAGCCAGTGTGTTTATAATAAATCTTTGTTTTTAATTTCGTTTCCTTAAAAGGTTTTATCTTACTAAGATTTTCTATTACAACAGCAGTATCCCCAACTTTATTTGGAGCATATTCAGGTTTATGTTTATCTTGAAGTAAAACAGCTATCCTAGACGCCATTCTTCCTAAAGATTGCCCTTCAGCGTCTATCGTAACAATATTTTTATCCTCTTTTTCCATTTATTCTTTGTTTATTGTTTTCGACTCTTTAACAAATTCTAATATTACCAAAGGAGAAGCATCCCTAACCTTTCTTATTGAAGTTTTAATAATTCTCGTATATCCACCTTTTCTATCTTTATACAATGGAGCAATTTCATAATATAACTTATTAGCCGCTTTTTCTGGTAAATTTTCTTTAACTCTTCTTAATGCAACTATATTTTGTTTTTTAGCAATAGTTATTAACTTCTCTACTTTACTTTTTGCTTCCTTAGCTTTTACTGAAGTGGTTTTAATTCTTTCCTTTAATATTAAATTAGCAGCTAACCCTTTTAAAAGAGCTTTCCGTTGATCTCTCTTTCTATGAAATTTCTTTCCCTTTTTTAAATGCTTCATCTAATTTACTTTAATGTATATTTTAAATTCTTCAGAATTACTTTTATTTCTTTTAAGGATTTGTTACCTAAACCATCTATGGTAGATAAAGTTTCTTCGCTATATCTCAATAAGCCAGCTAAACTCTTAATACCATTATTTATTAAGGCTTTTTTTGTTCGAGACCCTAAATCTAAATCCTCAATAAGAATATCCTTTGGTTCTTTATCTTCTTTTTTTAATTTTTTTTCTTTTTTAATTTCTGGAAGAAACTGCTCTTCAATATTAGTAAAATGATCTTTCAAAATTACAGATGCTTTATTTAAAGCTTCTTCTGGAGAAACAGATCCATCGGTTTCAATAGAAAAAATCAAACGGTTGTAATCAGTTTTTTCTCCAACCCTCATGTCTTCTACCTGAAAATTAACTTTTTGAACCGGAGAAAAAATAGCATCAACGGCAATAGTACCTATTGGAATCTTTTCCTCTTTGCGTTCCTCTATTTGTGAATAACCTAGCCCTTTTTCCACTATCACTTCCATTTCTATTTTTCCTTTTTTATCTGTAATTTCTGTAATATATAAATCAGGATTCATTATATCCACCATTGGATTATTTTCAAAGTCTTTGGCATATATTTTCTTCTCGCCATTAACTTTTAATCTTAAAACTTGGGGTTCGTTACTGTGTAATTTTATTCTCAATTGCTTTAAATTAAGCATTATATCCAAAACTGTATCAGCAACATGATTAATAGTGGAAAATTCATGATGAACACCCTTAATTTTAAAAGATGTTACTGCTGCGCCTTCTATGGAAGAAAGAAGAACTCTTCTTAAAGCATTACCAATAGTTACCCCATAACCAGGATACAATCCTTCGATCTGAAATTTCCCATAGTTTTTTTCTTGCTCAATAATTTTTATTGAAGAAGGTAAATGAAACATAGTACAAAAATTTTAAATTATTTTTTTTATCTACTATAAAGTTCTACAATTGAAGTAAAATCAAAGGGTAATTGCAATTCTTCTAAATCAGGATCTGCTAGAACCTCCCCTTCCATCTTACTTAAATCTAATTTGAGATGCTTTGCAGGACTATATTTTTTCAATCTTTCTTTAATATCTTTAAAAGGTACTTTACTAATACTCTGCGGTCTAATAGAAATAACATCGCCTTTTTTTAAAATTGTAGAAGGGATATCATGTTTCCGCCCATTTAAAAAGAAGTGTCCATGGTTTGCTAAATGCCTAGCCATTGTTCTGGAAGTTGTAAATCCCAAACGAAACACTGTATTATCAAAACGATTCTCTACTAATTGAGCTAAAGCGTCTGGAGTAGAAATTTTCTTTTTTAACGCTATCTTAAAATATCTACGGAATTGTTTTTCTCTCATTCCATATGATAATTTCACCTTCTGCTTTTCTAATAATTGTTTCCCATATGAAGTTAATGTTTTTCTTCTTTTCCTTTTTCCTAAAACTCTAATTCCTCTTCTTATTAAAGCACACTTAGGAGTGAAACATCTTTCTCCTTTTAAAAACAATTTTTCTCCGACTGCTCTACATTTTTTACATTTATCTTCTAACATAATATATTTTAATTCTTAAACTCTTCTTACTTTTGGAGGCCGAGGACCATTATGGGGCATTGGCGTTATGTCCTTTATTAAAGTAACATCAAGGCCTTGATTAACTAAAGAACGAATTGCTGTTTCTCTTCCGCCTCCGATTCCTTTTACATAAATTTCGATAGTTTTTAATCCAACTTTTTTTACTTTTTCTATTAAAGTTGCTACTACTTTTGATGCAGCAAAAGCTGTGGCTTTCTTAGGACCTCTAAAACCTAAGGATCCAGCTGAAGACCACGCAACAAGATCACCTTTTAAATCAGTAATTGATACCGTTGTATTATTATAGGAAACTTGAATATAAGCCCTTCCAACTTCTAAATGTTTTTTAGAAGAGCCTTTGGCTTTACCAGAAGATGCCTTCTGCTTAGTTTTAGTATCTTCACCTGATTTAGTAATAACTCGCTTTTTACCCATATCTCAAATTTAATATTATTAATCTTACTTTGCTGTTGGGGCTTTCTTCTTTCCAGAGCTAACTGTTCTTCGTACGTTTCCCCTAACTGTACGAGAGTTTGTTTTTGTCCTCTGCCCTCTCGATGGCAATCTTCTTGTATGTCTTACTCCGCGATAAGAGCTGACATCTATAAGACGTTTTATATTTGCCCTTAGGTCTCTTCTTAAATCGCCCTCTGTTTTTATCTTGTTTTTTTCTATTAATTCTTTTAAAGAATTTAATTCGGAAATACTTAAATCCTTTGTTTTCTTTCCAAAATCAATATTAGCTTCTTTTAAAAGCTTTTCAGATAAAGAACGCCCTATTCCATAAATATATGTAAGGGCAATGTTTATACTTTTATCATCTGGAATATTTATACCTAAGAATCGAGCCATTAAATTGATTTATCTTTTAAAATTAGTGAATAAAAAAACATTCAAATATTAACCTTGACGCTGTTTATGTTTAGGAGTTGAACAAATAACATATACGCGACCTTTTCGTCGTACTATT
>Ga0268284_1001126_pt1 | contig 14764 bp, 6 predicted proteins | sample saktaG_14_FD_190137 | JGI IMG/M metagenome (GOLD analysis project Ga0268284, IMG submission 190137) | Saline water microbial communities from Sakinaw Lake, British Columbia, Canada - sak_2013_06_06_40m | ecosystem: Environmental > Aquatic > Non-marine Saline and Alkaline > Saline ... | reverse complement strand
AATCGACCCTCCTCCGTCAGACCGCAGCCCCGCGGTTTCGCCCTGGTGGTGACGCTTTCCCTCATGGTGTTGCTGACCATCCTGGCGGTGGGCTTGCTGTCGCTTTCGGCGGTCTCGCTGCGCGCCGCCAGCGAAGGTCAGGCGATCGCCACAGCCAGGGCGAATGCCCGCCTGGCGCTCATGCTGGCCCTTGGAGACCTCCAGAAATCGCTTGGGACCGACCGGGCGGTCACCGCCACCTCCGGGATTGTCCAGAGTCCCGGAAAACCCGGCCTCACTGGCGTTTGGAGTTCATGGGACTATGATCCTTCCGCCGGCAACCTGGATTATATCAGTCCTAAAACCAGGACCGCTACTGACAGTGATTCCACCGGCTTCAGGCGCTGGCTGGTTTCCAGCCCCAACCCGCACGATGTCACGTTTCGTGATTTCGCAAGTTCCGCGTGGTCCGGGGAGACCATCACGCTTGCTGACAAGGCGACTTTCGGTGGCGAATTGCCAAGCGGGGTTCCGATCGTCGCGGGCCGGGTTCCGCTTTTCAAAGATGGCAAAGAGCAAGGGGCCTATGCCTGGCATGTCTCCGATGAATCCGTGAAGGCCCGCATCAATGTCTATCGCGATCCTCGCGACCAACCGACCCTCGCCCAACAGTGTGCCTTGCTGGCGGGCCACCGGCCGGATGTTTCAGTCATGAATCAAGCCTTGAATTTCCTCCCGAAAGACTCGACTCAAGAGGAATACCAACAAGCCAAGGACGGCGTGCCCAAGATCACCGATCTCGGCCAGGTCGAATTGATCGGCGGCCAGGATACTCCCAAGGATACCATCCGGAAATTCCGCAACGACCTAACTCCTTACTCCTTGGGAGTGCTGGCGGATGTCCGCAAAGGCGGGCTCAAGCGGGACCTTTCATCCATCTTCGAGATGAGCGCATCACCTCTGGCTGTTGTCCTGCCGCCAGATTATTTGAATAAAGGATTATACCAATCCACACACGGAATTACCGGAAATTCCGACCCCAAATGGCGCGCGCTGGCTTCTTATTACAACCTATTCAAAAACATCACCAACATCAATAACACACCGACCTATTCCCAACCGCCCCCGGCGAGCCTGCCGATGCCGTCCGTCGGCAGCCCGCCGACACAACCGACCGGATTTTCGCCCGTCCCGGTGGTTGCCAAAATGCAGGTGATCTTCAGCATGGTCGCGCGCAACAACCATTGGGGCGGCTCCAATGATACCAAGATCCACCTGATGTTCACCCCGCTGGTGACCCTGCACAATCCCTACAACATCAATATTTCATTCGATATGATGGAGGTGGGCTTCGACAGCATGCCCATGGGATTCCAGTTCACCGTCGGCACGAAAACGAATGGACGTCTTATTCCCTTCAACGAACTTTATAAAAACGACCTAACGGGAGGCTATATCAATAAATCCATCGTGATGAAAATCGCGAATTGGAGTGACTATGATAAAAGCACCAGCAAGATGAAGTCGGCGGCGCAAATCGAGGCGGACTCGGACGCCGAAAACAGCCAGCCCAAGACCGGGCCGGTCACCATGAAGCCGGGCCAGACGCTCATCTGCGCCCCGTATTTGAATCCCACAGAATACTTCAACACCAATGGGGAAGGAAATCCCGGTCTTGGATACGGCGGCACCACGTTTTTCGACTATGCGAATTCCCTCAGCCGGTCGATCAAGGCGAAGCCGGGATACAACGGACCCTTCGTCGGTCTTGATCTCGACTGGATCGACCCGTATGGCACAGAGGTGATGGATTGCAATAGAAATGATCCGGCCACTTCCGGCATTCAGGTGATCTGCGGCCCGACGCTGCCCACCCGGGGCGGCAGCGCCTCGTTCGACGTGAAAGTGAAAATCAACATCGGCGGTACGACCCGCGACTACGGTGGCATCCGCTTCGAATACCCGGCCCTCACGGATTTGAATGGCACGCTCAAGAACTTGACATTCAATACCACGGCTTTGGACGCTTTCGTTGACTGGAACAATCCGATCAGCAATCACGCCAACGCCAAGCCATTCGCGATTTTCTCCGCATCCGCCCGGACGACCAGCGGGGGAATCAATGAAAACGGCCAACGGTCGACGAATGGCAATGCCTTCCTCAACGGCCGTTTTTCCGGCAAGCCGTTCCTGTTCAACAATCCCGCGCTGCCGATCGCCATGGCGAATTTGAAAACCGGCAAATTGGGAGACCTGGCGTACGAGTTGAGCCTCGAACCGGTCACGATGGGCGGTCTGAATAGCATATTGCAAAGCGACGCCACCAACCGCACCAGATACCTCACCGGCAACACGACCAATCTCGGCACCAAATCCGGCAGCTATCTGGAACTTCCGTTAGGGCCGCTGCAAACCATCGCGGATTTCCGCCGCTCCAACGCCCTGGCATCGCCCTTCGCGCCGAGTTTCGTGCAGCCTGTGGGGAATTCCACGGCGTCCCCGCGGATGAGCACCGGCAAGGTCTCGGAGTCCGGCCCGGATGGGTACAATCTGCTAGACCACTCGGTGCTTGCGAACCACGCGCTCTATGACGGTTTCTACTTTTCGACCTTCGCGACCGATGGCGGAACGCCTGCCGACGCGTTTGACGGGTTCATGGCCGGAACCCGGTCACTCGCCGCCCAAGCCTTCCAACCCTGCCTGCCTGCCGGAACCACCGCGAAGGATGCGGCCACGACGCTGTTTTCCGGGGGCAAACCGAAGATCGACGCCTATAAGAATGCGGCGCTCTACCAACTGGTGCGGGGACCGTTCAACGTGAACTCCACCAGCGTCAACGCGTGGAAGGCCAAACTGGCATCCATGCGCGGCTGCAACGTCCCGATCCTCACCTTGCTCGCCGGCACCAAAACCCAGCAGGCCGCGAAAAACACCCCCATCTTCCCCATGGCCTTGCTGAATTCCACGGCCAGTGATCCGGGGCTGGATTTGGCCACCGATGCGGGAAGGGAAAACCGCTGGAACGGCTTCCGCCAACTCACCGATGCCGAACTCGATACGCTCGCCAGGCGCATCGTCGATGAAGTGAAATCCCGCGGCCCGTTCCTCTCCATGTCCGAATTCGTCAACCGCCGTATCGGAGCTGACAGCGCGATGACCCAACGAGGGGCCTTGGAAGCCGCGATCGAGGCATCCGGTATCAACAACGGCACGTTCCCCAACCAGGTTCCGATCCACGACGGCGACATCGCGGATCCCGCCATCTACGGCTTCAAAACCCCGACGGTCGTCACCGGAAATCCCGCGGCGGGAGCGCCCGGATGGATCTGCCAGGGCGACCTGATGCGCGTCCTGGAGCCGGCCGCGACCGTCCGCTCGGATACCTTTGTCATCCGGGTGTGTGGCGAGGCGAAGGACGGCACCAGGGTGGTCCGCGCCTATGCGGAGGCGGTCTGTCAACGGATTCCCGAATTTGTCGAACCTGTCAATGCCCCCGCATCCGGTGACGCGGCGGGCGCCGGACTCTCCCGGACTAACAAAAAATTCGGCCGCCGCGTGCAACTGGTGTCGTTCCGTTGGCTGTCACCCAAGGAAATCTGAGCAAACCGTGATGAACCGCCAATATCGGAATCTGATTGCAGCCTTTTTGCTGACCCTGTCGGCCGATGCCCAGGAGGCGGCGCCAGCCGCGGCACCGCTCGGTGTCAGGGCCTTCCTGATTGATCCGACCCACCCCGCCGCGGAACTCTATCTGCGGGATACAACCGGCGACGTGGTCAAATTGAGCCTCGCCTCCATGGAACTGGGCAAAACGCAACAGACGGTTCCCGTGGATGGTGCGCTGGTGCTGTTCAACACGGCGACCTTTGATCCGAAAAATCCGCAACCCGCCGTCGCGGCGAGCATTGCCGTCCCGAAGAACATGAAGCGGGCCATCGTCATCATCGTGCCCGCCCCCGCGGACGCGACGCCCGCTTATCGCATGGTTTTGATAGATGATTCGCCCGCGGCGTTCCCCCAAGGAGAATCCAGGATATTGAGCCTGGCGCCGCTCGAGACCGCGATGGAGGCGGGGGAACACAAACTGCCCTGCAAACCGGGTGCCATCACCCCTGCGCCGCCGGTCAAAAAGCTCGATCCCTACAACATGGCCCAGACCAATTTATACTACAAAAGGAATGGTTCCTGGATCGCCTTCAGCGAGTGCAGGATGAAATATCTCGACGCATTCCGTCAGGTCTTCATTGTCTATATGATCCCCGGAAGCACGGCTCCGGTGCTCACGACACTCGTCGACCAGGCGCCAAGGCCGGTGCCTGCCAAATGATGGATCCTTGCCGCCGCCTATCAATTCCATGAGAACAATCAACAAACACAGACAATGCAACACGAACCAAAAATGAAGCTGGGAACGAACCTGATGAAAACGCTGCTGCCCGCGCTGGCGATGTCGGTGATCGGGAGCGCGGCCTGCACTGCGGGCACCGACAAGACGCTGGTGTCCTGGGTGTGTCTCGCAAACACGACCCAGCAGGGCGGCAGCGCCCTCACGATCCAGTCATACGATCACTTTGACGGGATCGTCTTTGGCGAAAGGGCGGTCGGCAAGTGGATGGCGGGCAGCGAGATGTATGCCCGCACCCAGGCCGACCAGCAGGCCAACCCCGTTGAGAAAGCGGACGACAAGACGCTGGTCCAGATGGCGCTTGCTTACCAAGGCAACCAAATCTCCATCTATCGGAATGGCGAGCCCTATGCATCCTACGAAGCCAACAACATCGACCTGCTCAGCGCTAAGGACAACATCGCCGTCTTCGGCCTGCGGCATCAGGGGACAGGGGCCGGTAATAACCTCCAGGGATCCATCGACGACGCGCGCATCTACGACCGCGCGCTCACCGCCGACGAGATCCGCCAACTGGAACCTAACAAGGAGTCCGCCATCAAGCCTTATGCCTGGTGGACGTTCGATAAAGGCCAGGAGACCGACCGGATGGGGCGCTTTCCCTATAATAATCTGGACGGCGGAGCCAAAATCGAAGGCGGGCGCCTGATCCTCACGCAAAACGGCGAGTTGATCGCCGCCGCGAAGAAGTTGGCGGATATGGTCGAAACCCCGGCGATGCCCGCCAATCCGCCGGCGAACTGGTTGACCTATCACCTTGCCCACCCCGGTCCGGGCGGGGCCTTTCCCGGCGATCCGAATTGCGCGTTCTATTGGAAAGGCCGCTATCATCTGCACTACATCTACAACAACAACGGGATCAAGTTCGCCCATGTTTCCAGCACGGACATGGTGCGCTGGACATGGCACCCGACCACGCTTACGCCCAAGTTCACCGGGCACGGCATGTTCAGCGGCACCGGATTCATCACCAAGGATGGCAGGCCGGCTATCATCTATCATGGCGCGGGCTCCGACAGGAACCAGTTGGCTTTCGCCCTCGATGACCAATTGGAACAGTGGACCAAACCGGTGGCCATCATGCCCAAGGAACCTTCGGGCGAGGACTCCAAGGTACGCCAATGGGATCCCGATTGCTGGCTCAATGGTGATACTTATTATGGCATCTCCGGCGGCGGCCCGCCGCATCTGATGAAATCCGGGGACCTGAAGGATTGGGTGAACCTCGGCCTCCTGATGCACGATGACATGCCGGCGACCCTGGGGGTCAACAAGGACGAGGATGTCTCGTGCGCCAACATGTTCAAAATCGGTAACAAGTGGATGCTGCTGTGCATCAGCCACAACCTGGGCTGCCGCTATTACCTTGGCGATTTCAAGGATGAGAAATATCTGCCGGATTTCCACGCCATGATGAACTGGCAGGGCTGGGATTTCTTCGCGCCGGAAAGCGTGCTGACCCCGGACGGACGGCGTGTCATGTGGTCGTGGTGCAATCTGCCCGGCGTCCAGAGCGGCATCCAATCGCTGCCGCGCGAGTTGAGCCTGCCCGAGGATGGCGTGCTGCGCATCAAGCCGCTGCGGGAACTCGAGACGCTCCGTGCCGCCGAAACCGTCGAACCTAACATCACCGTCAAGGGCGATAGCACACATTTGTTCAAGAGGATCGCCGGCGACACCATCGAGTTGAATCTCACCATCGAGCCCGGCAGCGCCAGGGAATTCGGAGTCAACGTGTTTTGCGCCGCGAATGGCACGGGTTTCCCCATTACCATCCAGACCGAAAGCAAGAAGCTGGCCATCGGCAAGATCGCCGCCCCGTTCGAGCTCAAGCCGGGTGAAGCGCTCAATCTGCGCGTCTTCCTCGATAAGGGCATGGTCGAGGTGTTTGCCAACGACCGGCAGGCGGTCGTCTATATGCAGCCGCACCCCGCGGACGATGTCGGCGTCAGCCTCTTCAGCAAGGACGGCGATATCGCGGTGAAAAATGTGAGAAGCTGGAAGATGAAGTCCGTTTACGCGGGACATTGAGCAGATATGAAAGCGCGCAAACCAGGAATGTTAGATCACCATCACCAGAAAGACCAACCATGCACACCTATAGTAACACGGCGGCCGTAGTCCCGGCCGCATCCAAGCCGCCCTTCACGCTCTACCTGCTCGGCTGCACGCTGGTCGCCGCCTTGGGCGGGTTGTTGTTCGGCTTTGACACGGCGGTCATTTCCGGCACCACGGACGCTTTGCGCGCCAAGTTCGCCCTCAGCGACAACCTGTTAGGATTCACGGTGGCGAGCGCGCTGATCGGCACCATCCTCGGTTCGATCGGCGCCGGCCGTCCGGCGGACGTCTTCGGTCGCCGCGCCGCGCTGGCGGCGCTGGGCGTCATCTATGTGGTATCCTCCCTGGGCTGCGCGTTCTCGTGGGACTGGTGGTCGTTTCTGGGTTTCCGGTTCATGGGCGGGCTGGCGGTGGGCGGCGCGTCGGTCGTTTCACCGCTCTACATCGCCGAGATTTCTCCGGCCTGTTACCGCGGGCGGATGGTGGCGATCACCCAGTTCAACGTCGTGCTCGGCATTTTGCTGGCCTATCTGTCGAATTACCTGATAGGAGGCATGCACCTTGGCGCGAACGAATGGCGTTGGATGTTCGGGGTCATGGCGGCGCCGTCGCTGGTGTTTTTCCTGCTCATCTTCCTGACGCCGCAAAGCCCGCGCTGGCTGGTGGCGCTCGGCCGGCTCGATGAGGCGCGCGTTGTCTTGGAGCGCTGCGGATCGGATACGGGCAGCGTGGAGGAAGAAATCCGCGAGATCCAGCACTCAATGGACCTCGCGCACCACAGCATCAGCGAGCCGTTCTATTGCCGGCGTTACATGAAGCCCATCCTGCTGGCTGTGGCGATGGGAGCCTTCAACCAACTCTCCGGCATCAACGCGGTGCTCTACTACACGCCGTGGATCTTCAAGATGGCCGGCGCGGGCGTCGAGTCCGCGCTGCTGCAGTCCGTCATCGTCGGCTTCACCATGCTGGTCTTCACCATGGTGGCGATGGTCATCATCGACCACTTCGGGCGGCGCAAACTCATGATCGTCGGTTCCATCGGCTACATCCTCGGGCTTGCCGGCGCGGCCTACGCCTTTTACGCCAAGGTGGAGGGGCCGTTGCTGCTGGTGAGCCTGCTCGTCTTCATCGCGGCGCACGGCTTCGGCCAGGGGGCCGTGATCTGGGTCTTCATCAGCGAGATCTTCCCCAACCGGGTCCGCGCGCGCGGCCAGGCGCTCGGCAGCTTCACCCACTGGGCAATGAATGCGGGCATTTCATGGACCTTCCCGATCATCGCCGCCTCTGCGGGCTGGATGGCCTTCGGCTTTTACGCGCTGTGCATGGTCGGCCAGCTCGTCTGGGTGCTGATGATCATGCCGGAAACCAAAGGCGTCTCGCTGGAAAAGATTCAGGAAAAGCTGGGGATTAATTAATAACAAAAAAAGAGAATAATCAATGAACGTAAAAACAAAGTTTCTATCAGTGACGGCATTTCTGGCAGGCTCCGCAGTGGCCGGGTCGGCCTTGACGGCGGACAAGACCCTGGTGTCCTGGGTGTGTCTCGCAAACACGGCGCAGCAGGGCGGCAGCGCCCTCACGATCCAGTCATACGATCGCTTTGACGGGATCGTCTTTGGCGAAAGAGTGGCCGGCAAGTGGATGGCTGGCAGCGAAGGCTTCGCCCGAACTCAGCGCGACCAGCAGGCAAACGCTGTTGAGAACGCCGATGACAAGACCCTGGTCCAGATGGCCATTGTCTACAAAGGCAGCCAGATATCCATCTACCGCAATGGCGAGCCGTATGCGTCATACGAAGCAAGCAATGAAGATTTGCTGAAAACCCAGAATCAAGCCGTCTTTGGGATGCGGCATGAAGGGGCCGGGCCTACCCAGACGCTGAGGGGCTCGATTGAAGAGGCGAGGATTTATGACAAGGCTCTGACGGCGGAGGAGATCAGGAAGCTGGAAACCAACAAGGAATCCGGAATCAAACCTTATGCGTGGTGGACTTTTGAGAAGGGCATGGAAACCGACAGGATGGGACGGTTACCGGTTAACACGCTCAGTGGTGGCGCGAAGATTGAGGGTGGGCGACTTGTTCTTGCGTCAGATGGCGCCACGCTGATCGCCGCTGGAAAAGCAGCCCATACCGTGTCACCGGATGGGCTGGTCACTCCAGCTATGCCGGAGAATCCGCCGGCGAACTGGCTGACCTATCACCTGGTCCATCCCGGTCCCGGCAGAGCCGAGCCCGGTGATCCGGACTGCGCCTTCTACTGGAAGGGGCGGTATCATCTGCACTACATTTACGGTGCTGCTGATGGGCCGGCCTTCGCCCATGTTTCGAGCACGGACATGGTGCATTGGAAATGGCACCCAACAACGCTCACGCCGAAAACGGCCGGGCACGGGATGTTCAGCGGCACCGGTTTCATCACCAAGGACGGCAAGCCTGCGATCATTTATCATGGGTGGTGGTCAGGAAGGAACCAGATTGCTGTGGCTGAGGACGACCAATTGGAGAAATGGAGCAAGCCATGGAAGCTGGAACCTCGAATCCAACCGGGCCAGGATGCCAGTAAAATCGCGAACTGGGACCCGGACGCATGGCTCGATGGCGACACCTACTACGCGCTCTCCGGTGGAACCCCCGGCAGCGGAAAGCCACCGACGCTTTTTAAATCCACCGACCTGAAAAACTGGGATTACCTCGGCCTGTTTCTCGCTCACGACATGCCTGGTGTGCAAAAGAGCGAAGACGTGTCGTGCCCGAATTTTTTCAAGATCGGCAACAAACACATGCTGCTCTGCATCAGTCACAATCTTGGCTGTCGCTACTATCTCGGTGTTTTCAAGGACGAGAAATTCGTGCCCGATTTCCATGCGCGCATGAGCTGGAACGGCAATCACTACTTTGCTCCTGAATCCGTCCTGACCAAGGACGGGCGCCGCGTCATGTGGGCGTGGATCATGGGCCTGCCCATCAGCCCGACTGGCGTCCAATCACTGCCGCGCGAGCTGAGCCTGCCGGCCGACGGCGTGCTGCGTATCAAGCCGCTGCGCGAACTGGAGTCGTTGCGCCATGACGAAACGAGCAAGACGAATCTCACCGTGAAGAGCGATGCGCCGACCCGCTTGGAGGGCATCGCCGGCGACGCCCTTGAACTCAAACTCTCCATCGAGCCCGGCACGGCCAAGGAGTTCGGCGTGGCGGTGCTCTGCGACAAGGACGGCAAGGGCGGAATGCCCGTGGTAATCGACACCGCCAACAAGACCCTGCAGGTGGGTGACGTGAAGGCACCCTTCGAGTTGAAGGCCGGTGAGCGTGCGGAACTCCGCATCTTTATCGACAAGAACCTCGTCGAGGCCTTCGTCAACGACCGCCAGGCCGCCGTCTCTGCACGCCAGTCCGCGCCGGAGAATCAGGGAATCCAGATCTTCAGCAAGGATGGCGATGTGGGGGTCAAGGAACTCAAGTGTTGGAAAATGAAGTCGATCTATTCTGAATGAAACAAAATATATCCATGAACAACAAATCAACTTCATTCATAAACGTTTTTGTAGGCGCACTGCTCATCATGGGCGCTCGCTTAGCGGGTTGTGAGACCCACGTTAGTCAGAAGATGCCATGGGAAGATCCGTGCTATGCAAAGGATGTTTCTGCAACCCGGGCCGCTGACCTGGCCGCGAACTTTCCGTCACCGCCGCATTCGGCAAAGACCGGCGTGTTTTGGTTCTGGGTCAATGGGAACATCACCCGCGAGGGGATCACCGCCGATCTGGAGGCCATGGCCCGCGTGGGCATCGGGAGGGTGGTCATCTTCGAAGTCTCCGGGGATATTCCCGGGGGGACCGTCAAGTTTCTCAGTGACGAATGGCGCGCGCTTTTCAGGCACGCGCTGGCCGAGGCCAACAGGCTGGACGTGAAGTTGAACATCAACAACGACGCCGGTTGGTGCGGCAGCGGCGGCCCGTGGAACACGCCGGAAAACTCGATGCAGCAACTGGTGTCCACCCGGACAAGCGTGGAAGGTGGCAAGTCCTTCGATGCGGTGCTGCCCCAACCGCCAGCGGTCAAGGGTTTCTACAGGGACATCCTTGTGCTGGCGACGAAGGCGGTCCCTGCTGGCAACGATCCGAAAAGGATCTGGCCCCGGTCGCAAGCGGTCGATCTCACATCACGAACGGATGCCAGCGGCCGACTGCGCTGGGATCCTCCCGCCGGAACCTGGGATATCCTGCGCATCGGCCATACCAGCACCGGCAAGGACAACCATCCGGCTCCGGAATCCGGTTGCGGCCCGGAGTGCGACAAGCTGAGCAAAGCAGCGGTCAAGGCACATTTCGACGGCATGATGGCCAAGTTGATCACCGATGCCGGGCCGCTCGCGGGAAAGACGCTGGAATACACCCACATCGACAGTTGGGAGGTGGGAACCCAGAACTGGACGCCCGCGTTCCGCGCGGAATTCCGGCGTCTGCGCGGCTATGATCCGCTGCCTTTCCTCCCGGGGGAACTGGGCTACATCGTCGATGATGCTGAAACCAACCGGCGGTTCCAATGGGACATGCGCGTGACCGTCAGCGATCTGATGCTTGAGAACTATGCGGGCTATTTCCGTGAGCTGGCTGCGGCGCACGGGTTGAAGTTATCGGTTGAAGCTTACGGCGCCCATCCCGGGCAATGCCCGGTGAACAACCTGTCCTACGCCGGCCGGTCGGACATCCCGACTGGGGAGTTCTGGCTCGGGCTCGACTATCGGAGCTGCAAGGAAATGGCTTCCGCCAGCCATGTGTATGGAAAACGCCTGACGGGTGCCGAGGCGTTCACCACCTGGCCCGATAATGCCAGGTTCCAATTTCATCCGGGAAATATCAAGGTGATGGGCGACCAGAGCTTCTGCGCGGGCGTCAACCGTCTGATGCTGCACTGTTACCCCCACCAACCGTGGCTGGATCGCGCGCCCGGCATGACCATGCAAGGATGGGGAACTCATTTTAGCCGGAACCAGACCTGGTGGGAGCAGTCGAAGGCCTGGCACACCTACATCGCCCGCTGCCAGCATCTCCTTCAGAACGGCTTGTTCGCGGCCGATGTCTGTTATCTCGATGTCGAGGACGCGCCGCGCGACGCGCCATATCCTCTCGGGCTGGCCGGTTACGACTATGATGTCTGCCCGGCCGAGGTGGTGAAGAACCGCATGAACGTCAAGGACGGAAGGATCACACTCCCCGACGGGATGAGCTACCGGCTGCTGGTGCTGCCGCCCAGCGAGGCCATGACACCGGAAACCCTGCGCCGGATCGTTGACCTTGCCAAGGCCGGGGCCGTGATCGCGGCCACGAAAATCCCCTGCCGCTCACCCAGTCTGCAGAACTACCCGGCCTGCGATGCCGAGATCAAGGCACTGGCCGGAGAACTATTCGGTGACCAGGCTGCTGTCCCGGCCACCTCCGTCCGGGAAATGAAGTGTGGCGCCGGGCGTGTGTTTCTCGGCGGCGAGCTGGCGCAGGTGCTGGCCGCCCTGGGCGTGCCGTCCGATGTCAGCATCGCAGGCGGCGGCAAAGACAAGCGCTTCTCCTGGATCCACCGCCGCACCGCTGACGCCGAATTCTACTTCATTGTAAACCAGTTCGCGCGGGAAGAAGAGATCACCTGCACCTTCCGGGTTACTGGAAGCCAGCCGGAGTTATGGCATCCGGAAACCGGAACGATCTCAGCCTTGCCGGTCTGTCAAGCCACCGCAGACGGCCGCGTCGAGGTGCCCTTGAAGTTCGGACCTGAAGAGGCGTTCTTCGTGGTGTTCAGGAAGGACGGACGGAAGGTGACCGTTGAAGGTGCGCGGAAGCCGGGACGGAACTGGCGGGAATTCACCCCGGCGCAGACGATTGACGGGGCCTGGAAGGTGACCTTCGAGCCCAAATGGGGAGGGCCGGAGAAGCCGGTTGTCTTTGAGACGCTCGCGGACTGGAGCAGCAATGCCACGGAGGGCATCAAGTTCTATTCCGGCACCGCCGTCTATCAAAAAACGTTCGCCGTTGATCTCGCCGTGGCCGGCCTGCCATCGGTTGTTCTGGATCTCGGCCAGGTCGAGGTCATGGCCGATGTCAAACTCAACGGCAAGGACCTGGGCACTCTCTGGAAGAAGCCTTTCCGTATCGATGTCACGGGTCATCTGAAGCCCGGCGACAACCAACTGGAGATCCGGGTGGTCAATCTCTGGTGCAACCGGCTGATCGGCGACCAGCAGTTGCCTGAGGATGCGGAATGGAAAAATGGATTCATGGGCTGGGGCGGCCAATTCCAGATCCTGAAAAGCTGGCCGCAATGGCTGAAGGACGGAAAACCGAGTCCCGGCGGGCGCTTCACGTTCTCGACCGCGAGCTATTACAAAAAGGATGATGCGCTCAAACCATCGGGACTGATGGGGCCGGTGCGGCTTGTGAAAGCGGAATGAGGTTCGGGTTACAAGGGCAACGAATAGAGGAACAGTATGAAAGGAGCTTCTATGAGCAAGACGATGGTTTTGATAACGATAAGTAGCCTGCTTTGGGCGGGTGCAGTGGTCTCGGTTGAGGGAGGCGAGAACAAGAGCGCAACCGTTGGCGCTGTGAAATCGCGAACTTTCAATGTTCTGACCTACGGGGCGCTGGGCGACGACAAGACGGACAACACCGAAGCGTTTTCGGCCTGCCTCAAGGCGGTGATCGCTGCCGGCGGCGGGAAAATGTTTATCCCTGACGGGATCTATCGCGGCAGGATTATCATTCCCGGAACAAAAGAGTGGATCACCGTGGAGATCGCGGGCGAGAGCGAACCGACCCCGGTTTTCGGGACGATCGGCACGTTTGTGTTCCCGAAGAACGGCACGATTATCAAATGCCTGTCGGAATCGGGGCCGGCTGTCATCTCTTCAGCCAGCGTCCCCGATAAAATGTACATGCAGTTCTCGGGGGTCAACGTGAGCCTGCGGAACCTTGACGTCCGCACCTACGACAATCCCGGTATCGGCGGCATCGATCTGCTGAACGCGGTGCAATGCAAACTCGAGAACGTCTTCGTCAACACCGGCGTATACAGCGTGCAAGCCTCCAAGCCCACCCACGGTACGGCCGGCATCAGCACGCCGGCCTGCAACAACGGGGCCCTCACGATCCTGCGCAATGTGATCGTGACCGGGTATCATACCGGCATCCTGGTCAGCGAGCATACCGACGGCGACAACATCAACTTGGGTTCCAACATCAACGGCTTGGAATTCGTCTTTGCGCACCATGCCTCCCGCTTCGGCCGGGTGTGTGCGCAGCGGTGCACGCACGCAATCGCAGTGACGGGCAAGCACGGCTTTTCCATCGAACAACTGGATATCGAGATTGCTGGCCCGGGTCAGACCGACGACAACAACAAATGGCAGGCCACGGCATACGATGTCAACGACCCCAACAGCCTCGGAAGCGCTGACCTCAACTACTGGGTTGTCGAGGGGAATGTGGGAGCGGTGGAAAAGTTCACCAAAAATGGCGGTGCCTCGATCCGGATCCGGCGGACCGGCTCTGCGCCTGATGGTCCAAGGAAATGACTCAACATGAATAGGATTTAATGATGAAGAAAGTATTCGTCAGTATGGCGGTGTTGGGATGTTTAACTCTCAGCAGTATTGCGGCAGATGGAACAATCACCTATGAGCCGGCTGACGGCGCGGGGAAGGGCAAGCATATCGTGCTGGTTTGCGGCGAATGGGAATATCGGTGCGAGGAAAGTCTGCCGATGCTGGCGAAGATACTGGCCAGGCGGCATGGCTTCAAATGCACGGTTCTTTTCCAGATGAATCCCAAGGAAGGTACGGTTGATCCCAGTGTCCGTAACAATATTCCAGGGATGAGTGCCTTGAAGACGGCCGACATGATGATCGTGTTTGCAATGGATCTCACGCTTCCCGACGAACAGATGAAACCGTTTGTTGAGTTTCTCGAGACCGGCAAGCCGGTCTTCGGGATACGGTGCACACTTCTTTCATTCAAGTATCCCAAGGACTCTCCTTATGCCCGCTTTGACGTTGGGAACGGCGGTTATGCAAGGGACATTTTCGGTGAATCCTGGCAAGGGCACTACGGCGATCACGGCAAGGAGAGCACCCGGGGGCTGCGGGCCGGGTTGAGCGAAACGCATCCGATCCTGCGCGGCGTGAATGATGTCTGGGGGCCGACCGATGTCTATCGAGTGACCAAGCTGCCGGACGATGCAACCGTGCTCATGTATGGTCAGGTCCTGACCGGCATGCAGCCGGAGGACAAGTCGAACCTTCAGAAATCGGTTATGCCCATGGTGTGGATCCGCGA
>Ga0268284_1001123_pt1 | contig 14813 bp, 12 predicted proteins | sample saktaG_14_FD_190137 | JGI IMG/M metagenome (GOLD analysis project Ga0268284, IMG submission 190137) | Saline water microbial communities from Sakinaw Lake, British Columbia, Canada - sak_2013_06_06_40m | ecosystem: Environmental > Aquatic > Non-marine Saline and Alkaline > Saline ... | reverse complement strand
TTCTTCCTGATAACCAACTTTGCGGCATGGCTGGCATTCCCATTTTATCCTCATAATTTTATGGGATTAATGGAGAGTTACATGGCGGGACTGGTGTTTTTTAACGATGGATCCCAGGGGATCTCATTCTTTATGAACGACATTCTTGGGACATTCTTCTTCAGTGCAGCATTCTACGGAGCCTACTACCTGGCTCATATGCGGTTTCCGGTTATTGACCGGTCAAGGTTCTAGGTAAAAAGCTCTTCATCCCTCTCCAGGAGAAGGATGGAATGCTGAGGGACAATAAAATACTTCTCTTCATTGAACATGATTTCAATGGCGCCTGTCTGTAGAAATATGGCGAGGTCTCCTTTTTTTGTTTGCAGTGGGATGTAACGTACATTCTCATCTGTAAGCTTCCATGGTTCACTCTCATCTTCTGCCTGAACAGGAATTGGATATCCTGGCCCGCATTTTACAACGAATCCTGTCAAGAGTTCCTCTTTCTCCTGATATCCAGGGGGTAAATAGAGCCCCGCTTTGGTCTTGTTGGAGATCTTCTTTGGTTTGATCAGAACCCTGTCACCAACAACTATAAGGTTCTGCAAATTACCTTCGGTTTGATTGCTCATAAAGAAGAATTTCTGACGTTCAAAGATATAAAATACGGTGGATTGAAACTCTGTGGATTCAGTAAATTTGGGTACTTTTGTGCCCGATGGGAGATATCATAAGATTATTATCAGAATCGGTAGCAAACCAGATTGCTGCAGGGGAGGTTGTACAACGACCGGCCTCCGCTGTAAAGGAGTTGTTGGAGAATGCCGTCGATGCTGGTGCAACTGATATTACGCTGATCATCAAAGATGCCGGGAAAACCCTGATCCAGGTTGTAGATAATGGCTGCGGAATGTCGGAACGGGATGCCCGTATGAGTTTCGAACGGCATGCAACTTCCAAGATTAAAAGCGCAAATGACCTCTTGGCAATCCGAACCCTTGGCTTCCGCGGCGAGGCACTAGCTTCTATCGCTTCCATCTCCCAAGTAGAGCTCAAAACAAAACGGACAGATGAAGAGATCGGGACCTGTATCCAGGTTCATGGATCAGAATTTATCTCTCAGGATGCAGCAAGTTGCAGCAACGGAACCTCTGTTACAATAAAGAACCTCTTTTACAACGTGCCAGCAAGGAGAAACTTTCTAAAAAGTAACACACTGGAGCTAAAGTACATCATGGAGGAGTTTAACCGGGTTGCCCTCGTTCACCCCGATATCAGTTTCAAACTGTATAACCAGGATAGGATCCTGATTCAACTTCCCCCTTCAAACCTGAAACAACGGCTGGTAACCTTGTTGGGGAGCTCTTATAACCAGCGGTTGATACCAGTTCAGCAGGAATCCCAACTGGTAAATCTGACAGGCTTTATTGGAAAACCTGAATTTGCTAGAAAAACCCGGGGTGAACAGTACTTCTTTGCAAATGGCCGGTTTATTAAAAATCCCTATCTGAACCATGCAGTTGAGAATGCCTTTCAGGAACTGATTATGAAGGATGCATACCCAACCTACTTTATCTATTTGGAGGTGGACCCCTCTTCCATCGATGTAAATATTCATCCTACTAAGACAGAGATCAACTTCCAGGACGCCAAGAGCATCTACGCTATCCTCAATGCAGCGATCAAACAATCTCTTGGAAAGTTTAACCTGATGCCTGCTCTCGATTTTGAGACAGAAAAATCCCTTGACCTTCCTCCTCTTCCCAAAGACCACCCTATTACTCCTCCTTCAATCAGGATAAACCCTGATTACAATCCGTTTGAGAAACAAACCAGACATCAAATGGAGTTCAACTACAATGTACCAGGAGGTGAACGGGGAGCCCATTTGCAGAAACTATTTGATCCGTTGAAAAAGATTCACCCGGGAGAGATGGAAATGCCTGAGCATGAAGAGGCTGAAAACGCCATTCTTCAGGTTGAGAACAAATTTTTGGTTACTCAAATCGCAAACGGAATTGTTGTAATAGACCAACAGGCGGCTCATGAACGAATCCTGTATGAAAAGTTCATTGAACAGGAAAAGAAAGGTTCAGATGGAGCACAAAAACTTCTTTTACCTCAAACTATTCAACTCTCGCCCGATGACGCACAAATGATCAAGGATCTTTTTGATCCTCTTCTGCTTGCAGGCTTTGAGGTCTCTGAATTCGGTAGTAATGCGTTTGTGGTCCATACAGTTCCTGCAGGCATTGAATCCTCTGAGATCCAGGCGTTGATAGAAGGAATACTGGAGTCCTACAAGAATGAAACCCATGGATTTAAAAACAGACAAGAACATCAATTGGCCAGGACCATGGCACGTAAACTTTCGGTCAGGCATGGGAAGAAATTAAGCCTGCGTGAATCGTCGGCTCTTGTTCAGGAGTTGATGAACTGTTCAACTCCTGATCTTACACCTGATGGAAAGCCGACTATATATCGACTGGATTTTGAAGATCTTGCGAAGAAATTTAAGCATACAAACTGAACTCTATGAGCTCTAATCAATATAGTCCTGCCGGCTTTAAACTGCTCCCTCCTGTTGTAAAAAACCTATTGATTATCAATGGGTTGTTTTACCTGGCAACCATGACCTTTGAACAGGCTTTCGGGATCGACCTTGTCAGGTTCCTGGGCCTTCATTATTTCCAGTCAGAATATTTCCAGCCCTATCAGTACGTTACCTATATGTTTCTTCATGCCAATTTCGGGCATATTCTGTATAACATGTTCGCACTATGGATGTTCGGATATCTGCTTGAAAATGTTTGGGGATCAAAACGATTCCTTATTTACTACATGATTACCGGAATAGGTGCAGCTATTATTCAGACCCTTGTCAACTGGTGGAATTTTTCTTCAATTCAGCAGGAAGCGCTTCTCTATGCTAATCAACCCACCCTCGATGCCTTTGTTGGATATGTCAAACACTACTTCCCGAGTTATTATGAGTATCATGATACCATTCGCAGCTTTATTACAGAATGGACGTTGAATCCTTCGAATCAGTCCTACGCAGGACAATCTGTTGATTATGTTAATCAATTGATCCAGCTTCAGATGAATGTCCCAACGATTGGGGCATCTGGAGCTGTCTATGGAATCCTATTGGCTTTCGGAATGATGTTCCCAAATATGTTGGTCTACGTCTATTTCCTTTTCCCGATCAAAGCAAAGTGGATTGTGATTATATACGGGGCCCTTGAGATCTTCTCCGGAATATCCAACAACCCAAGTGATAATGTTGCTCATTTTGCGCACCTTGGAGGAATGATCTTTGGGTTCTTTATGATTTATTACTGGAAGAAAAAAGCAAGTTTATAATTAACCGACTATTGAAATGAATATGAATCAATCACCATTTAACCCTCTTTCAGATGCCCGGAATTTTTTCAGATCAAAATCGGCATTATCTTATCTGGTGATCATTAATATATTAGTATGGATCCTCTTTCAGGTATTCCGGGTAATGGCTTTTCTGTTTGATGATCCTGACTCTTCTACTGCCTTTTCCACTGTGGTTGATTCCCTGGCAGTTCCTGCCTCTCTCTCTACACTTATTTATCAACCCTGGACTATTTTCACCTATATGTTTCTTCATATAGGCATCTGGCATATCCTCTTCAATATGTTATGGCTGTTTTGGTTTGGACGTATCTTTCTGGAGTATCTTACTGAGAAGCAGCTGATTTGGGTTTATATCCTAGGCGGACTTGCAGGAGCAGCGGCTTACATCATTGCATTCAATGTTTTTCCAGTATTTGCGCCACAAATTGGAGTCTCTTATGCAATGGGAGCATCTGCTTCAGTAATGGCAATCGTCACAGCCATAGCATTTTATGTTCCTAACTATACCCTTTACCTTCTTTTTTTGGGAAGGGTAAAAATTGTCTATATCGCAATCGGTCTTTTTGTCCTGGATTTTTTCACGATCCCAGGTGGAAATGCCGGAGGTCAGATCGCTCACATCGGTGGAGCTTTGCTGGGCTATCTTTTCATTAAGTCTATTCGCCCCTCTACGATCACATCGTACAGAACCAAAGGAAGCATTTTATCATGGATCGCACAAATTTTTACAATAAGAAAGAATGACCCCGGCAGTAAACGAACTACACGCAGGCCTGTCACGGATGAAGAGTTCAATCAACAAAAAGCTCAACAGCAAAAACGAATCGACCTGATTCTTGAAAAGATCTCCAAAGGAGGGTATGACAGCCTTACCAGGGAGGAGAAGGAGTTCCTTTTCAAATCATCAGGGAAATACTGATCTTCGCATGGGGACCAATCAAAAGAGGACATGGCAAATCCTGATCAATCTTTTGTTGATCTTTAACTTTCTTGCAGTTATAGCCATTTTATGCTCTTATGGGGCTAAATACATCGATCCACGAGACTTCTGGTTGTTTTCTCTTTTCGGACTTCTTTACCCATACCTCCTACTGCTTAACATTTGTTTTGTCATTATGTGGCTCTTTCTCAGAAATAAATATTCACTAATCTCGCTATTCACTATTCTGCTGGGTTGGCCGCAGATAAGTGCGATGATGACCTTACCCTCAGAAAACCCTGTGCTGCTTCCTGGTCAGAATATTAATCTGACCACTTGGAATGTTCATGGTTTTGCAGGACAGATGAATGTTAGAGGAAATGTAAGAGCTGAAATTGTTGAATACTTAAGTGTGGAGAACCCCGATTTGCTATGCTTGCAGGAGATACATATATATGAAGCAGATTTCATCCCCGTTCTTCGTAAGATGTCAAATGCATGGGCATTGCCATACGATTACGAAAAAGATTATTATAATCCTGATCGTGAAAATGGTTTTAATGGTATTGCTACCTTTTCAAGATACCCGATCATTCATAAGGGATACCTGGAGCAACAACCAAAAAAATGTTTTGGAATTTATACGGATATATGCCTGGGAAAAGATACAATACGAATTTTCAATGTCCACCTGGCATCCCTTAGACTTGGGCAAAAAGATGTTGATTTCTACTACCAGCTTAAAAAAACGGAAACAGAAAATATTGATGTGAAAGCCGGGCTCTTCAGTATTCTGAAAAAATTAAAACAAGCTTTTCTCGTTCGTGCAGCTGAGACAGATATACTGATTAAAGCTGTTGATCAATCTCCGTATCCTACGATTATCTGCGGAGACATGAACGACTCACCCTTTTCATACACCTACCGTCAACTAACTATTTCACTTACAGATGCTTACCATGAAGCGGGAGAGGGTTTCTTTGGCAGCACCTATGACGGAGCGATGCCAAATTACAGGATCGATTACATCCTTTATGATAAGCATTTCAAAGCATTTTCCTATAAAAAAGCTGACGTCAATTTCTCAGACCACTACCCGGTTTCAGGGCTTATCATGGTAGTAAAATAATCAGATGGAGTTTAATCTTACAAGTGAGTTTCAACCAACCGGAGACCAGCCTGAGGCTATCAGGCAGTTAGTTGAGGGATTAAATCGGGGTGACAAATGTCAGGTACTCCTTGGTGTGACTGGATCTGGAAAAACATACACCATTGCCAATGTGATCGAGCAAGTCAAGCGTCCGACTTTAGTCCTCAGTCACAACAAAACACTTGCTGCTCAACTATATGGAGAGTTTAAGCAGTTTTTCCCTGACAACGCTGTTGAATTCTTTGTTTCTTACTATGACTATTACCAACCAGAAGCCTATATTCCTGTTACAAACACCTACATTGAAAAAGACCTTTCTATCAATGAGGAGATAGAAAAACTCCGGCTAAGTACATCCTCCTCCCTTTTATCAGGACGCCGTGATATCATAGTAGTTTCATCGGTATCATGCATTTATGGGATCGGAAATCCAGATGACTTTGCCAGCAATGTAATCCACATCAAACAAGGGGACCACCTGAGCAGGAATAAATTTTTGCTCTCGCTGGTAAACAGCCTCTACGCCAGGACTGAAGGAGATTTTACCCGTGGTTGTTTCCGGGTTCGGGGCGATACGGTCGATATTTTTCCCGCTTACCTCGATTTTGCATACCGGATCATTTTTTGGGACGATGAGGTAGAGAGCCTGGAAGCGTTTGATCCTGTTTCAGGCCAGCGATTTGATCAGCACGAATTCTTGAATATTTATCCGGCCAATATTTTTGTCACTTCTCCGGATAAAATGAAAAATGCACTGGTAGATATCCAGGATGATCTAATAAAGCAATGCGCATTTTTCAGGGAAAACGGGAAAGAGTTTGAGGCAAAAAGATTGGAGGAGCGCGTATCCTATGATATTGAGATGATGCGGGAACTTGGATACTGTTCTGGAATTGAAAACTATTCGCGCTATTTTGATGGCCGCAAATCGGGTTCACGTCCTTTCTGCCTGCTCGATTATTTTCCTGATGATTATTTGATGGTCGTTGACGAAAGTCACGTAACCATGCCGCAGATAAGGGCGATGTTTGGAGGCGACCGATCCAGGAAACAAACCCTTGTTGAGTATGGATTCAGGTTACCCTCTGCCATGGATAACCGCCCCCTGAAGTTCGATGAGTTTGAACAAATGACAACTCAGATACTCTTCGTTAGTGCAACTCCGGCCGATTATGAGTTACAGCGATCCCAAGGGGTAGTGGTTGAGCAGGTGATCAGACCAACCGGATTGCTGGACCCCCTGGTTGAGGTTAAACCAAGTCAGAACCAAATTGATGACCTCCTGGAAGAGATTAACCTCCGGATTCAGAAACATGAGCGCGTACTGGTTACCACGTTGACTAAACGCATGGCAGAAGAGCTGACAAAATACCTGACCAGACTAAACATCAACTCACGGTATATTCACTCCGACGTGGATACGTTGGAACGTGTTGAAATCTTGCGGGATCTGAGAATGGGAAAATTCGATGTACTGATAGGTGTTAACCTGTTGCGTGAGGGACTGGATCTTCCGGAAGTATCGCTGGTCGCCATTCTGGATGCCGATAAAGAGGGATTTTTGCGATCAGAGCGTTCACTCACGCAAACAGCTGGTCGCGCGGCCCGGAATCTGAACAGTCTTGTAATTCTCTATGCGGATAAAATCACGGATTCAATGCAACGTATGATGGATGAGACGAACCGCAAACGAGTCAAGCAGATAGAGTATAATATTAAATACAATATTACTCCTACACAAATCATGAAAAGCACTCAGGATATCCTTGGCCAGACTGCAGTTGCCAACACAAAAAGAGGATTCGAAGGGGTCTACTATGATCAGCAATCAATGGGTACGGCTGCTGACCCACTAATATTTTATCTCTCCAAAGATAAACTCCAGAAGTTATTAACAACCACGCGGAAAGCCATGGAGGGTGCTGTCAAAGAGCTTGATTTTATTGAGGCAGCACGCTTAAGGGATGAGGCAGCCCAGATTCAGCAACACCTTGACACAAAATAACATCATTGGAATTGCAACGAGTTTGGTCAATAACTTTTGGTGTTTGTTAATATCTATTTTCTGCATTTTACCTTATTTCCAATATATTTGCTTACTAAAATAAGGGTTTCATGAAGCAGAAGATCCTTGCAATTGATGACGAGAAGAGCATCCGGTTCATCATCGAAAATACTTTTAATAAAGATTTTGATGTTGTGACTATGACGAACGGGATGGATGCCCTTTTTTACCTACAAGCTGGTAATATCCCCGATGTGATTATTTGCGACCTAGAGATGCCGGTTCTAAATGGAATTGAGTTTGTCAAACGTCTTCGTGAAAGTGGTTTTTTTGAAGAGATCCCACTGATCATGTTATCTGGGAAAGAAGAGAGCGCTGATAAAATCAGATGCTTTGAAATGGGAGCTGATGATTATGTATTAAAGCCCTTCAACCCAAGAGAATTACTTGCGCGTATCAAACGTCGTCTGGAAATCAAGCAATTGTATTCACAACAACGAATGGGCTAAACAAATATGGAGGAGACTCCGGGACAACCGTTAGATATTTTGTACATCGGCAATGATGTGACCACGATCAGGTCTTTTGAAGAGAGTGGTCTTTTCAACGTGACTTTTATGCCCAATGGACTCCTTGCAATATATTGGTTAATAGACCATAATTTCAGGTTATTTAATTTCGACAAGAATGCCGAACAGGCCCCTATGTATTCTGAATCAAAAAAGATTGATGCGATCCTATGCGAGACTAAGCTTCCAGGGATGAAAGGTCTTGCATTTTATCGCAAGCTTAGACTTCATAACATCTATACAAAAATTCCATTTATCCTTCTTGCGGTTTGCCTTGAAGCTGATATTTCTGAAGAGGCAATGGATGTTGGCGTTGACGACTACTACCATTGCCGCTATAACCCGGAGAGAATTTATAACCGGATTCTTTTTCTGAAAATATTTAAAGCCGATTTTATAGCAAATTCACTTGACTCTCTCATCGATCATGATCTTGCAGCATACGAAACTCCACTTCTGAAAAGAAGCTTCGATATTTTGGTCGCCTTGTTTGCTCTGATTCTCTTATCGCCGGTAATTCTGATCACGATGCTTGCCATCCGTTTGGAATCGAAAGGGAAAGTATATTACTTTTCCAAACGTGTTGGAGCAAATTATAAGATATTCAACTTCTATAAATTCCGCTCAATGTACCATGATGCCGATAAGCGTCTTAAAGAGGTGGCACATCTTAACCAATATTTAACGGATACGGTTGAAGAATCCTGTGTGGAATGTGCCAAATTACCTGAAGGAGGGCATTGTACACCAATGGTCTATTATGATGGACAAGAGATTTGCGAACGATTGGCCAATAAGCGGAAAAGCGCACGGAAAGCTTTTTTGAAAATTGTCAATGATCCACGGATCACAAAGGTGGGAAAAGTTATCCGCAGAACGAGTATCGATGAACTGCCGCAATTGTTCAACATATTGAAAGGAGATATGTCGATCGTTGGGAACCGGCCGCTGCCATTAAATGAGGCAGAAGCGCTTACCAAAAAGAAATGGAGTCGCAGGTTCAAGGCATCAGCGGGATTGACCGGTTTGTGGCAAATAAAAAAACGCGGAAAGAGTGGCGTTATGTCTGAAGAGGAACGGTTTACGATAGATAATTACTATGCAGAGCATAATTCATTTTGGGGAGATATCGGTATCATCCTGAAAACATTCGGAGCACTCCTGCAAAAAGAAAATGTGTAAAAAGCAGCAATGGTGAAGAAAATCAGAATCAGGAAAATCAGTTTGTTCATTTTCTGCCTTGCTATTGCCATAACAACAGTCGGACAGGTTCGTGATACCATGTTTGTATTCAACCCAATCGTTGACGATATTACGCTTAGAATTCCTCCCCTTGATGACCTTATTGACTCTGCTATTGTGCATTCACCCGCTGTTGCTTCAGTTGATGCCGAGATCTATATCAGGAAATACGGGATCAAGTCGGTGCGCCGGGATATTATGCAAAACTTTTATCTGGATGCAGGGATGAATCTTACATACATCAATGGATTAACGAATAACACAACGAACCTCGGAGATATTAATTCAGTGCTCTCCAACCAGGATAACTCAGGTTATGCGGCTGGAATTTCCATACGGATGCCATTGGACGACCTTATGGATCACCGAAACAGGGTAAAAACTGCCACCAAATATATGGAGCAGGCTTTTTCGGAACGTGATATTCAGATCCGACTTGTCAGGAGGGATATCATAGAGCAATACAACAAGTTGATTATCAATCAAAAAATTCTTAAGATTGCCAACGACAACCAGATTTTTATGTCACTGCAGATGGCAATGGCTGAGAAGGAGTTTTTAAACGGACAACTAAGTCTTTATGACCTTGCAAGACTTAATGAGATGAACCGCAAAGCAGTAACAGATTTTGAAGATTCCCGTAATGAATTTTACAATGCCTATATGATTTTACAGGAAATTGTTGGAATAAAATTTAACGTGATAAACAACATCGAATAGTGAAGCTGATTCACCTTATAAAATTATTACAGCGATATATCATTCTGATTATCCTGGTCCCTCTATTTTTAGCTACAATGGTCTATTTATTTACCAGAAAACAGGCCCGTAATTATCTATCAGAGACAACTATTTATACAGGTATAACTTCTGGATATTCAGTAAACCAGGATACCCGGGTAGATAACTTTGTAAGCATTACAGCCTATGATAACCTCATCAACCTAATCAAATCAAGGAAAACTTTAGAAGAGGTTTCTGTTAGGCTGCTGGTTCAACACCTGATGCTGGATCACTATGACCCCAAATATATCCAACAGGAGAATTTCGAGGAGTTGCTGGCTGAAGTTCCTCCGGATGTGATTCAGATTGTGAGGAAATACAAACGAAACCAAAAGCAACAGCAACAATTTTACCGTCCTCCTCAAAAAACATCTTATTTAGAAGAAGACAACAGCGATAATCCATCGGCCTCTCCTACTGTAAGAGATGGTGGATACCAAACTGATTCGGATAAAGAGACATCGCAAGGTTACCATTTTGTTAAACGTGGTGAAACCATGTATGCTATTGCGAAAAAATACAGGGTTAGTATTGAGGATCTGATGAGGCTGAATAGCCTTGACTCCTATGAACTTGCAGAAGGTCAGGGGATCAGGGTTAACGACAACTTCTCGCCATCCACAACTGAAGACTATCCATATCCAGCCCCGGCACGAACCGGCGAAGCTGATACAGCTTTTGGAGATGACTATGTCCGGGAAAGAGATACAACTCATCTGATAACTAAGCAATGGATTAGTACAGAACCTATTCATCAAGAGAGATATGATACTTCTACACCAAATGAACGATGTGTTAGGGAATTGATGAATTATGGGAACTCGAATGATTATAACTACATCTACAAACTCTGGAGTTCTGATAATAAGTTCTATAGTATTGAAGCACTCAACGCTGTAACTGTCACACGGATCCTGAGCAGCGATCTGATTACCGTTCAATACACTAACCCTGATCCTGGTATTTGCCAGCAAACCCTTATCATCCTTACCCAGGTTTTCATCAATAGCTATAAAGAACTTCGGCAACACCAAACTGATGCTGTAGTCGCCTATTTCAAACGGCAACTGGAAGAAGCAATGAGGAGATTAAAGAAAGCCGAATACGACCTTTTGGTATTTAATGAAAAAAATAAAATTATAAATTACTATGAGCAAACGAAAGCAATAGCAGGATGGAAAGAGCAAATTGATGAGAATTACTCCAATGCCCAGATTGCTTATGCCTCAGCCGATGCAGCAATTAAAATTATTGAGAAAAAATTAGAGTCTCATGCTAAGCTTACGTTGAATACAAATGCAATCCTTGAGCTTCGCTCTGAACTTGCTAATTTAACTATGCAGATTGTCAACATAGAGATTGACCTTGGCAATGATTCTGCAACTTTAAAACAGCTTGATGCTTTAAAAATGCATGCTGACTATCTCAAAAAAGAGATTAGAAAAAACCTGGACGGCCTATATGTCATAAACAATAGCGTGGAGGGACTCCCCGTTGCTGATCTGCTGAATGCCTGGCTTACGAATGTGATAGCCTATGAAGAGAGCAAAGCCGCCTACCGTGTTCTGACTCAAAGACGAAAACAGTTCCAGCGTTACTATGAGATCTTTGCACCTTTAGGTGCAGAATTAAAGCGTATCGAAAGATTAATAGGTGTTACCGAAGAAGAATTTCTCCAATTATTGCATGATCTAAACCTGGCAAAACTCAGGCAACAAGATGACGAGATGTCAACCAATTTAAAAGTTGTTGACCCACCTTATTATCCTTTGAAACCATTAAAATCAAAAGCCATGTTTCTGGTGATTATTGCCGGTTTTATTGGACTCATGCTTATTCTTGCTATCCTGATTGCGATGGAGTATTTCGATACGACCATTAAAACAATGGAACGAGCTGAAAAAATAATCAAATTAAAGATTGCAGGCATCTATCCCCATATATCACGAAAACTCCAGTCAGCTGACATGGAATTCATTGTACCAAGGCTGGTAGAGATGATGGTTCAGAATATCTCACTTGCTGTAAAGGAGAAAAAGGAGGAGAACAAAAAACCCATCATGATTCTCCTTTTCAGCATGCTTGATGAAGAAGGGAAGACAACCATTGGAAGAGAACTTTGCAACAAATTGCAATCCTTCGGCGAGAAGGTTCTTTATCTAAATTATTACCGCTCAGATCCTGAAAGCACCTCTCCCTATTTTGAAGATCCTTCACAACCAACAATAACTGATGCCGAAATTCAATTTGAAGTCAGGAATACCTTTTTTGAGACACAGAATCTGGAAGAGTTGATACCCGGCCTTGACATATACAAACAATCAGAGTACGATCTTATTTTTGTCGAAGTGCCTTCACTTATTAATAATCCCTACCCCATTGAATTTGTTAATACATTTGACCTTTCACTATTGGTTGTTAGAGCAAACCGCTCCTGGAAAGAGGCAGATATCGTTATACTGGATTCATTCAAATCTTTGTGCAAACAAGAACCTCAGATTATTCTGAATGGAGTAGAACTTTATTTTCTGGACTCCGTTTTCGGAGAAGTCCCGAAACCAAGATCTGAGTTTCGACGTATGATTACCAGGATACTTCTTTTCCGCTTTAGGGAAAAAAGCAGGGTTTGAGCCTCCTGCATAACCTGCATACGTATTATGTTCAATTCAATAAGGAAAATAGTCCAGAATAAAAACTTCCTTTCTCTGATGGGTAATGCCATAACGGCAGCTCTAGGATTCCTCACTTTCTTTGTCCTTGTTAGAAGTCTTGAGCAGGACCCTTTTGGAGAATGGGTCCTTTTTATCACTGCGGCTACTCTAATAGACCTCCTTCGATTCGGCATCACACGGGTAGCCTTAACCAGATTCCTTTCCGGGGCCAAACCTGATGAACGAAAACACTTCATAGGATCCAGTTGGCTGATCGGGCTGATGAGTATCGCATTAATGGCGATTCTACTATACCCTTTGGTGTTATTATTTCCTGAGACTATAAAAAATTCCGGATTTAACCTTTTCTTTATCTGGTATGTCCCTCTGGCATTATCCAATCTTCCTTGGGGCAACGCAACTTCAATTTTACAGGCAGATGAAGAATTTGATAAGATTCTGCTTGTAAGGTTTATAAATACAGGGAGTTTTTTACTTTTTCTGGTACTTAATTACTACATCTGGAGGGTGAGTGTAGAATGGATTGTCATCTGGAATATCCTTACCAATGTACTTACCTCCATCATGTGTACTGCATTTAACTGGGATGGATCATGGTATATATTTCATGCCAGAAGATATACAACTAAAATTACACTTAATTTTGGAAAATATTCAATGGGAACTTCTATTGGAAGTAGTTTATTAAAAAGTGCCGATGCCTTTATCATTGGTCTTAGCCCATTTCTGGGAACCACCGGTGTGGCTCTCTATAGCATTCCAATCAAGTTCACAGAAGCAGTAGAAATTATTATCCGCAGTTTTGCTGCCACCTCATTTCCCAAGTTGTCTAAATTTAGTATTGAAGGTAATACCCATGAGTTCCGTCGGGTTTTTTATCAATACGCAGGATTTCTCACTTATCTGCTGATTCCTATTGCTATTGTCAGCGCCTTCTTTGCAAAGGATTTTGTGATAATTCTGGGGGGAAAGCAATACAAGGATGTTGCAGACGGATTGGCTATAGTCATGCAGATGTTTATACTATTTTCGCTGTTATTACCTATTGACAGGTTCACAGGAATTGGATTGGACGCCATCAATAAACCTGATAAAAATTTTTATAAGACCCTGATAATGACATCAACAAATATTGTTGGGGACATTATTGCTGTATTTTTGGTACATTGGCTGTTCCCGTCATTAAGCATGGTGACTATTCTGATATTCATTTCCATTGGGTCTATCGGGTTCGAAATAATGGGAGTTGTGTTTGGCTTTTATTATTTGAACAAAGAGATCCCTCTCAAATTTTTCTCTATTTTTACAGAAGGTTTGGTTGTTTATAAAGATATTTATTATAAGGCACTTGAATTCATAAAAAATAGGTGTCGTAGCACATAAGAGACCAATACGATTATATTGTGATATGCAGGATCCATTCACTTTAAAAACAGGTGCATACAGAATTTCTTATCCATTAGTATCATTATTACTATTTCTCTCTTTGGTTGGAGTCGGCTATTTTATTGCCGATATGGGCATTATCGCCGTTGCTGCTCTCCTGGTCCTTCCATTTGGATTCTTTTTTTTAGTAAAAATATTTGAAAATCCTGTTTACTCTTTTTTTAGCGTCTATATTGCCAATTTCACTGTTCTTGGTATCAATAGATATCTCATGGATGCCCCATTAGGGGTTATTGTTGATGCATTACTCGCACTTACATACGTCACAATTTTCTTTCAATATTTCTATAGGCAATTTGATTGGGGGAAGCTCAATAACATGGTTGTAATTGCAGCTGCAATTTGGGCTTCATATGGAGTTCTTGAACTTTTCAATCCTATTGCCGTAAGCCGTATGGCATGGTTTTCTAGTGCAAGAGGTATTTGTTTATACATGCTATTGACTGTTATGCTTGTTTTTATCTTGATGGATAAGTACAAATACTTCAAGACTTTTTTATACATGTGGGCCTTTTTTGAGATAGCGGGTGCTTTAAAAGCTATAGTTCAAATATATGTTGGCCTTGATCCATATGAAAAATATTGGCTCAATGTTGTTGGATACTCAACCCATGTATTATTTGGGCAACTTCGTGCATTCTCGTTTTTCACTGAT
>Ga0268284_1001122_pt1 | contig 14829 bp, 11 predicted proteins | sample saktaG_14_FD_190137 | JGI IMG/M metagenome (GOLD analysis project Ga0268284, IMG submission 190137) | Saline water microbial communities from Sakinaw Lake, British Columbia, Canada - sak_2013_06_06_40m | ecosystem: Environmental > Aquatic > Non-marine Saline and Alkaline > Saline ... | reverse complement strand
CGGAGCCATGAATCTTAAAGGCGAACGTTTTCTTGCAGGCGGAGACACCCGTTTCGGATTTCCATCCCCTGAAAAGTTGAAAAAATTAACACTCGGTGACATCAGGTCATGGCTTGATCCGCCGTTTAAAAATGATCCGCTGGAAATTTCAATAGTCGGAGATTTTAATGAAGACCGTGTAATAGAACTCGCCTCTATATACTTTGGGAGCCTTCCGGAGAGGCCTTCGGGATTTGAACGGAAAAGAACCGATCCCCCGAAATTTTCCCTGGCAGGATTTCTTAATATAAATGTTGAAACCGAAACAGGAAAAGGCAAGGTTGTTGTCGCGTATCCGACTGAAGATATTTGGAATATAGGAAGAACACGCCGTTTTAATATTCTTGCCGAAATTGTTTCGGAAAAAATACGGGAAGAGATAAGGGAAAAGATGGGAGCTGCCTATTCATATTCCGCATACAATAATCCAAGCCGGGCATATCCGGGATACGGTATTTTCTTTGCGCAAGCGGATGTAAATCCGGATGAAGCTGTACTCGTGGGAGAAAAAATTAAAAAAATAATATCCGAAATTGCAAAAAAAGGGGTTTTAAAGGAGGATCTTAAAAGGTCGGCAGATCCCATATTGACATGGATAAAGGATATGCTGAGAACCAACAACTACTGGCTTAACAATGTCCTGACGGAATCGGCCCGATATCCCTGTCAAATTGAATGGTCCAGAACTATTATGAAAGATTACGAATCGGCAACTGCGGAGGAACTATCTGAGCTTGCCTGGCAATACCTTGATAACGGCATGGCGGCTACTATTATAATAAAGCCTGCTGAAGTAACAAAAAAGAGGCAATAAATATTTTAGATATGCATAAATCCGGACAGCCCGGGCATTTGGGGCCTGTAATGCTTTTCCGGGTAACTATTATCTGATGATCTCGCAAAAGAGTTGAAGCTTAAAAACCACGAATCAGCTTCTTCTTTATTCGTGCTTTTTGTGGCCTTCGTTGTGAAAATATGAAATTTTTACGAAACTTTTATTGCCCAGCATTTTTTTGTCTGGTAATAACGCACCTCATGTTTAGGAGCCGTTACGAAATAACCATTACATTTCTGACCATTTCGTTATGGCGCCTTATGAGAGGCACTGCATTTGAATGTTACAGTTGTTTTTGAACGACGGCTTAAACCTAAAAGGATCTATATATAATGGAAAAAAATGAGATTTCCGGAGACCCTCTGAACGGGGTATGGAAATTTTTTGCATCAGTCAAATTAACGGTATCACTGCTTCTTACACTGGCCTGTACTTCCATAATCGGGACTGTTATCCCCCAGAATGAAAATCCTGCGGTCGATTTTCATAAATACGGTGAATTCTTTTACAGGATATTCAGTTTTCTGGATATTTTCGATATGTACCATTCATTGTGGTTTCAGTTCCTGATTTTTTTTCTGGCGGTCAATATTATAGTCTGCTCAATAGACCGCCTTTCTTCAACATGGAAAATTGTGTTCGCAAAAGAGATTTCTTTCGATATCGCGAAATTGAGAAAATCATACAAAGAGGAATTTTCAGGCAACCGGCCTCCGGAAGAACTGAAGTCTCTTTTCCTGTCTGTTGTTTCAGGATCATTTAAATATACGAAGGTTGAAGAGACGGAAACCGGGTTTGTAATTTTTGCAGAAAAAGGGCGGTGGACAAGGCTTGGTGTTTATGCCGTACATTTGAGCGTCGTTTTGCTTCTTGTCGGTGGATTAATGGGCTCGTTTTTTGGATTTGACGGTTCGGTGAATATTCCCGAAGGGGAGAGTGTAAAGAGCATCATATTGAGAAATACCGGCCGGGAACAGCCTCTTGATTTTGAAATAAGATGCGATGATTTTAATGTGAGTTTTTATGAGTCCGGAGTTCCGAAGGAATATCTTTCAAAACTTACAATTCTTGAAAACGGGAAACCGGTATATAATAAGGATATAATAGTAAATGATCCTCTCCGTTTCAAAGGGATCAATATTTTCCAGTCAAGTTACGGAACCTTGAAACCGAAAGAGATATCGCTTTCTTTTACGAACCGTGAAACCGGAATGATATACAGGCAGAAGGCTTCTGTCGGAGAGGAGATAAAACTCCCTGAAGCATTTGGGAAATTTGTCATAAAGGAATATTCCGGCGCCTATGATTTCAGGGGGCATAATCTGGGGGAGGCCTTCCTTGGAATACTGACTCCATTCAAGGGAGACCCTGCAGAGGTAATTCTTCCCATGCATTTCCCGTCCTTTGACAAGATGAGAAAAGATGAATTGATCATATCGGTGGAAGATGCGGGTCGGCGGTATTATACCGGACTGCAGGTAACCAGGGATCCGGGAGTCCCTGTTGTTTATACCGGATTTATTGTCATGATTTTAGGCTGCTTCGTTTCTTTTTTCATGTCTCACAAGAAGCTTTGTGTTGAAGTTATGAAAAAGGGCGGAAAAAGCAGGGTGATGGTTGCCGGAATTGCCAATAAAAATAAACCGGGAATGGAAATCAGGACACAAAGAATTGCAAAGCTCTTGTCTGAAAAAGCAGGCATATTAAAAGGATGAGCATAATGAACAGTTCAAATTTATTGTCGATAACCACGTTCATATACGGGTTTGCAGCATTTTTTTATATTTTTGCAGTGGTTTTTAAAAAACCAATTGCAGGAAGACTTGGAACATGGACAGCTTTGGCCGGAATTGCCGGAAATATATCGGGTATTGTGCTGCGATGGGTTGAATCTTATAAAATAGGGATCGGGCATGCCCCCCTTTCGAATTTATACGAATCCCTGGTTTTTTTTGCGCTTGTTATAGTTATGATATATCTCGTAATTGAAAGAAGTTATGCCAATAGAACGATAGGCGCTTTTACAACTCCGCTTGCTTTTTTAGCAATGGCATATGCTTCCCTATCCCCTAATATCAACGACAGAATCCAGCCGCTTGTGCCTGCATTGAAAAGCAACTGGCTGATTGCGCACGTAATCGCCTGTTTTATAGGCTATGCCGCTTTTGCAATAGCGTTCGGTTTGAGCATAATGTTTCTTTTTAAGAGGAATGACTTGAAAGAAGAAAGCCAGTTTTTTAAATTTTTCCCGGATGTTAAAATTTTGAATGAGCTTTCGCATCAGATGATAATGTTCGGTTTTCTGTTCCTTTCGGCAGGGATAATAACCGGAGCTGTATGGGCCAACTCTGCATGGGGCCGATACTGGGGATGGGATCCCAAGGAAACCTGGTCGCTTATTACGTGGTTTGTCTATGCGACTCTACTTCACGCGAGATTTATGGGGGGCTGGCAAGGAAAGCGCCTTGCATACCTTTCCATCATAGGTTTTGCGGCAGTGATTTTTACATATTTCGGAGTTAATTTGCTTCCCGGACTTCACAGCTACGGGCAGTGATTTTTCCTTGACAAGAATTATCGCACGAGGTAAACAAACGCTTATTATTTTCCATCCATATCTTGGTTATTGTTTTTTAATTGACAGAACAGACGGCTTTAAACCTTTCCCGCTAACGGGTAAGAATATATATGTTTACTGTATGTTACAGTTTAAGGTTAAATATGATTTGTTTCAGCGGTTTCTGTGAATTTATTAACCACAGCTTGACGGAGTATTCATGAGTACACCAGATGATAAAACTAAAGGAGTTTCTGCAGAAACAAGTGGCGAAGAGGCCGTAGCTTCGTTTAAGGGAGTCGATGAAAAAGAGCAGGGAGAAGGCCCCGGCGGGTTTATTATCCTGTTCTTCATCATTGGGTTTGTCGCAAGTCTCATAATCGGATGGGTTGTTTTCCCGAAGCTTCTTTACTCCCAGAAACAGCAACCGGTCGATTTTAACCACGCTTTTCATGTCGAAACGGTTGATAACGGATGCGAAAGCTGCCACATCTTCCGTGAAGACGGAAGTTATGCCGGGGTGCCCAAACTTGCCCAATGCGCCGACTGCCACCAGGAAGTTCAGGGAGAAAGTCCGGAAGAAGAGATTTTCGTAGAGGAGTACGTTGCAAAAGGAAAAGAAGTTCCGTGGCTTGTTTATTCTAAACAGCCGGACTGTGTTTTCTTCTCCCATACTGTTCATGTCAAACTGGCCGGAATGGATTGCGTTACGTGCCACGGACCGATCGGCGAATCAACCAGCCTGAAGCCATATGAAGAAAACAGGCTGACCGGTTACAGCCGTGACATCTGGGGAAATAGTATGACCGGAATCAAGAAAAATTCGTGGGACAGGATGAAGATGGATGATTGTGCCGAATGCCACGAAAAGGAGACGGGCAGAAGAACAAGCGTTCAAACCGATAAAGATGCATGCTTTGTATGCCATAAATAAATCGGATTGAAACATTTTTTGGCAGTGGGTGTTCCGAAATAATTAGATAAAAAGTTTTTGTTTTTCAGGTTTAAGCCGTCGTTCAATAATAACGATAACATTGAAATGCCTTAACCGGCATAAGGAGCCGTAACGAAATGGTTGGAAATGTAATGGTTATTTCGTAACGGCTCCTAAGGGGAAGAATCAATGAAAATAGACAGAAGATGTTTTTTGTCACTTGGAATTGGTGGTGCAGCCGGCTTAGCCCTTTCACCAATACCCTGGAAGCTGGCGGATGACAGTGCAATATGGTCGCAAATGTGGCCATGGACTCCTGTCCCGGCGGATGGTGAGGTAACATATGTGAAATCTGCATGTACACTTTGCCCGGGTGGTTGCGGAATATCAGTCCGCAAGATCGACAACAGGGCCGTCAAGATAGAGGGAATGGAAGGACATCCCGTAAATGACGGAGGTCTTTGTCTCCTCGGCCTGTCGGGATTGCAGCTTCTGTACGGGCCGACCCGTGTAAAGACTCCTTTAAAAAGAGCCGGTGAAAGAGGAGAAGGAAAGTGGGTCAAAATAACATGGGAAGAAGCAATCTCGGAAGTTGCAAAGAAGCTGGGTGATATCAAGGAAAAGGGAGAAACTAACTCCGTTGCCTGCATTTCCGGCTCTGATAAAGGAACTGTACCCGCACTGTTTAAGAGATTTCTTTCCGTGTTCGGGTCCCCAAATTTTATGCGGATGCCGTCGATTCAGGACTCTTATGAGATTGCCAATAATATCTCCTTGGGATTTATTGCCCAGACCGGCTTTGATCTGGAACATGCCGGCTTTATTCTGAGTTTTGGAACCGGATTGATTGAAGGCTGGGGATCACCTGTCCGCATGATAAGAGCGAACAGCTCCTGGCGCAAAGCAGGCATTAAAGTCGTTCAGGTTGAACCCCGCCTTTCGAATAGCGCCGCAAAATCGGATAAGTGGATTCCGGTTAATCCCGGAACTGAATACGCTCTTGCTCTTGGTCTTGCCCATGTTATTATCAGAAAATCCCTTTACCGGAATGATTTTATTCATGCCGGAGCTTCAGGGTTTATCAGGTTCAGAGATCTTGTCCTTTCAAACTATTCTCCTGACAGTGTTGAAAAAATAACAGGAATAAAAAAAGAAACAATAGAAGCTTTAGCTGTGGATTTTGCAAGGTCAGAAAGACCGGTTGCAATCTGTGGAAGAGGACAAGGTAAATCCCAGGGCTCTCTGGGTGAACTGATGGCGGTACAGGCACTAAATGTCCTCGTTGGAAATATAAACAAGGAGGGTGGAGTTTTTGCGGTTCATGATCCCGCATACATTGCCTGGCCTGCATATCAGTCTGATGCAGTTGGTGCTGCCGGAATTAAAAAAGAGCGGATCGACGGTGCCGGGAGCGGAAAATACGGATTCGCAAAAAGCCTTACCAACAGGTTTGCGGGCGCTGTGAATTCAGGGTCTCCCGTAAGTCTTCTTTTTGTTCTGGAATCAAATCCGGTATATTCATTGCCTGATACGAAAGACGTAAAAGATGCTTTCAAAAAGATTCCTTTCATTGTCAGCTTCTCGTCTTTCATGGATGAAACCGCATTGAATTCGGACATTATTCTGCCAAACCATGTCTATCTTGAACGTTATGAAGATGTTCCGGCGACTGCCGGCCTTTCAAAACCGGTTGTCAGTCTTGCAAGGCCGGTTGTCAGCCCCCAGTTCAACACGAAACATGCGGGTGATGTCATCCTCCTTATAGCAAAAGAGGTGGGTTCGCCTGTTGCAGACGCTTTTCCATGGAATGATTATCAAGAATGCCTTGAAGGGACAGCAGGTGATAAGTGGAAGATACTGAACAAAGAAGGTTTCAGTTCTGATCCAGTATTTACCGCCCAGGTTGTCAATACTTCTCCGGGAAGATTTGATCTTTCGGGCGGTATTGATGATTTATCAACCCTCTTTACCCCTGTAAATAGCGAAGAAGACTCAAAGGCATATCCTCTGTTTCTCCTGCCTTACGATTCCTTCAGGATAGCCAACGGATACATTGGCACCCCGCCTTTTGTAATAAAAACCGTTGAAGATACAGTTCTTAAAGGAAAGGATATCCTTGTTGAGATAAATCCGGCAACAGCCAGGGCGAACGGACTTTCTGCCGGAAGTTATGCTACCCTTAAAACACCGAAGGGGAGCGCAAGAGTTAAGGTTCATCTGTTTGAGGGGATCATGCCCGGTCTTGTGGCCATGCCGAGGGGCCTCGGCCATACCGCGTATGACAATTATCTTGCCGGCAAGGGAATAAATGTCAATGAACTTATCGGAACGGTGGAAGATCCTGCTTCCGGTCTTGATGCGGCCTGGGGAATCAGGGCCAATCTGATCAAAGCCTAATTTAGAACATGAGGTTCTGATGAAAGAAGAACAAAGTAAAGAAAAAGTCAAAAAATTTGGGATGGTCATTGATCTGGACAAGTGCACCGGTTGCGGAGCCTGTATGGTTGCCTGTATGGCCGAAAATAATGTGCCTTTCAAGGAGGACGAGTCGAAGAAGCTTGACAGCATAACATGGCTCAGGGTTTACAAGCTAACAAACGGCAAACCTTTTCCTGATGCCGATATTTGTTATCTTCCCCGGCCGTGCCAGCACTGCGGCGGGAAAGGCGACCATGGTCATTCACCCTGCGTCTCCGTTTGTCCTGCGACCGCGACCGACTACAACAAGGAGACCGGAATTGTCAGCCAGATCTATACACGATGCTTCGGATGCAGGTACTGCATGGCTGCATGTCCTTATCATGCCAGGTATTTCAACTGGTGGGATCCGGTCTGGCCGGATGGGATGGAGAAATATCTGAGCCCGAACGTGTCTGTCCGGATGAGAGGCGTTGTCGAAAAATGCAGCTTCTGTTTCCACAGGTATCAGCTTGCCATGGATAAGGCTTATTACGAAGGCCGCCGTGAGATAGAGGAGAATGAGTACCAGACTGCATGTACTCAGTCGTGTCCTGCCAATGCTATTACTTTCGGGGATCTTAATAATTCCGGACATGCGGTTTATGAACTGAAAAAAGACAAGAACGCCTTCCGGCTCCTTGAAAGGCTCCAGACGAATCCCAAGGTTTATTACCTTTCGAGCAGGGAATGGGTTAGGCGGGCAGGCGATAACTATCTCAAAGATGAAAAAAAGTAATCCGGCGTCATTGATACAAATATAGTAAGTATTACGATATCATATAAAATTTTATGAAACAGTAGATATTGAGGAGTAAGGGACTTATGGATTCAGCATTAATACCCAGGGGAGTTAAGCGCTGTCCGACATGGCAGTTTGCCTTGTGGATAGGCGCGGCCGGTGCGGTACTGTTATGGGGCGTTTTTGCCATGCTGCTTTGCTGGTTCAAGGGACTCAACCAGACTAATATGAATGATGCTTACGGCTTTGCTCTGTGGATCTGGGCTGACCTTGCGGTTATAGCTCTGGGGGGCGGGGCGTTTTTTACCGGATTTTTAAGATATATTGTCGGGAAGGATGAACTGAAAAATATTATCAACTATGCCGTTCTTATAGGTTTCATTTGTTACAGTTCCGCTCTTCTCATTCTTGCCATAGATATCGGGCAGCCGCTGAGAGGCTGGTTCATTTTCTGGCATGCAAACGTGCACTCCATGCTTACCGAAGTGGCTTTCTGCCTTACATGCTATTTCGGCGTTCTGACTATAGAATATGTTCCACTTATCCTTGAAAACCGCCAGATTGACAAGGTTCCCTTCTTTCACAAGCTTGGCCATAACATGCACGAGATAATGGCCGTTTTCGCGGCGACCGGAGCCTTTCTCTCCTTTTTCCACCAGGGATCACTCGGCGGAGTCTCCGGAGTTCTTTTCGGGCGTCCGTTCGGTTACAGGGAAGCAATTTTTATCTGGCCGTGGACATTTTTCCTCTATACGTGGTCTGCTGCCGCCTGCGGGCCCTGTTTTACAATTCTTATCACCAAAATCACCGAAAAGGTAACAGGGAAAAAACTTGTAAAGCAGAATGTGATCGAGCTTCTTGCAAAAATTTCAGGCTGGATGATAGGAACTTATATAATAGCAAAAATAATCGACACATGGTACTGGGCCAAAGTTACGGCTCCTGCTGCCGGATTCAACCTCATGGATTTTTATTCAAACAACCCTTTCTACGGCATCTGGATACTTGTGCTTGAAATCGTTATTTGCGGAGTCGTTCCTGCGATAATTCTTACATCTGAAAAAGGGCGTAAAAACCCGGCTGCACTGATGACTGCCATAATTCTTGCAGTGCTTGGAGCATGTGTAAACCGGTGGGTAATGGTTCTTCAGGTAATGGCTGTGCCCGTATTAACGTTCGAAAACTGGGTGATGTACTATCCGAGCTGGCAGGAAGTTGCAACCACTATCCTGCCTGTTGCATATGGTGTAATACTAATATCTTTATCGTACCGTTATCTGCCGATATTTCCGCAGGAGCAGGAACTGAATCCGGAGGCTTAAAAAAAATACCGGTTTTATTTGGAGGTAAATAATGTTTCCTTTTTGTTTTGAATGGATGTGGGATATGTCCCATATGGTCTTTATGGGCGGACTCTGGTATGCTCTTACTATTATAGGACTCGGAATGACTTTCTGTATCGGCAAAGCTTTTTATGATACCTTCCTTGATAAGGGCAAAGATGCTCATCACCATTAGGAGCCGTTACTAAATAACCAATACATTTCTGACCATTTATTACGGCTCCTTATGCCGTTCACAGCATTTCAATGTTACGATTATTTTTAACGACGGCTTAGAAGGTAAATACCATTAAATCGAAAAGCGCTTGCCCTTTAATTTTCCGGGGAAGCGCTTTTTTGTTTTAAGGAAACGAGAGGATGAATGGATAAAATAATTGTTGAAGGAGGATATCCTTTAAAAGGTGAGGTCAGGATAAGCGGCGCAAAAAACGCGGCTCTTCCTATTCTTATTTCCTCGTTGCTTACCGACGGGCTTTGCACCTATTCGAATGTTCCAGATTTAAAAGATATTGATAGCACAAAAGAGCTTTTGATAAACCACGGCGCCAGGATAGAAACGTATGGGCACACCGTCAAAATTGATGTCGGGGGGCTCAATAACTCTGAGGCTCCGTATGATCTAGTAAGAAAAATGAGGGCGTCTATTCTGGTTTTGGGGCCCCTTGTTGCCAGACTGAAAAAAGCAAGGGTCTCCCTGCCGGGCGGATGCTCGATCGGTGCACGCCCAATTAACCTGCACCTTAAAGGCCTTGCCGCGCTCGGAGCAAAAGTTGAACTGGTGCACGGATATGTTGAAGCAAGCGCTAAAACCTTAAGAGGTGCAGAAATATTTTTCGACACTGTCACAGTGACGGGAACTGAAAACCTTATGATGGCCGCAGTCCTTGCCGAAGGGATTACCATCCTTCGTAATGCGGCAAGGGAGCCGGAGGTGATTGCTCTTGCCGATGTTCTGAATAAAATGGGGGCGAAAATTGAAGGGACAGGCACATCGGTATTGAAAATAACAGGTGTTTCCTCCCTGGAACCAGTATCCGTATCAATTATACCTGATAGAATAGAGACCGGCACATTCATGGTATCTGCAGCCCTTTCCGGAGGAGATATAAAGATATTAGACTGTGAACCCGCCCATCTTGAATCTGTTATTCACAAGCTGAGGCTGACCGGCTCTGATGTTAAAATCGAAGGCAATACGATGAGTGTAAGAGGCGGAGATAAAATCACAAGTATAGATATAAAGACTTTACCCTATCCCGGATTTCCCACAGACATGCAGGCCCAGTTCATGGTCCTGCTATCCGTAGCGAAGGGTTTCAGTGTCATATCGGAAACTATTTTCGAAAACAGGTTCATACACGTAAGTGAACTGAAGAGGCTTGGTGCGGACATCAAGGTCTCAGGAAACACAGCCATTATTACAGGTGTTCCGATGCTTATGGGAGCTCCTGTGATGGCAACGGATCTTCGGGCGAGCGCATCCCTGATACTTGCGGGACTTGCTGCTTCCGGCACAACAGAGGTCAGCCGTGTATACCATCTTGACCGGGGATATGAGGCAATTGAGAAAAAATTTGCTTCTCTCGGGGCAAAGATAAAAAGAGTAAAAGCCTGAAGGCTTTATTAAGCCGGAAACCGTATCATTATCGGCCGGAAGGTTGACGCATGATTGGCGATATCTTCTTTCGACCTCTAATTCCTCTCCTCTTATCCATGATTGCCGGCATTTCATGCGGCCTATGGTTTCCATGGCACAGCACATGTGCATATCTGTCCATAATCTGTTGCTCCGGCGTTTTACTCATAAAAATTATCGGGAAAAAATCCTCGTTATTCCTGCCGTTGTTTCTTTTTTTTTCTCTCGGATATATTTCGATACAACCCTGGTTTCCTGAAAAACTTCCTGCTTCACACATAGTTAATTTTACGGATACCGGACCGTTAAACATATCCGGACAGGTGATTGAGAGCCCTGAGTTCAGGAATAAAAGATTGACATTCGTGCTTCTTGCCGAAACGGTTGAGGATAAAGGAAAAATTATTCCTGTTTCCGGAAAGATCAGTGTAAAGGTTTTAAACAGTATCCCTGGAATATCGATAGGGGATAAGGTTTATTTTAAAAGCGGCATAAGATCTGTCAGAAATTTTAACAATCCGGGCGGATTTGATTTCAAGCGATATATGGCTTTTAACGGCATAAGCGGCACTGCATATGTCGAAGGGGAGAAGATCAGGGTTGAACAGAATGAAGAGGATATAAAATGGAAAAGAGTGATTGAAAATGCACGCAAAACATTTTCTCTGTTAATAGAAAATTCAGCTTCTTCCGGTGAAGCCGGAGTTATAAAAGCTCTTGTAATAGGAGATCAGAATTCAATTTCCCCTGAAATTCGCGAGGATTTAAAACGTACAGGTACAAGCCATATCCTTTCAATTTCAGGGCTTCATGTTGGAATTGTCGCAACAGTTTCTTTCCTGTTTTTCAATAAAATCCTTTCATATTTTAATCTGTTGCTCTGGAATGCCTGGACAAGAAAAGGTGCGGCAATTTTATCCCTTTTCCCTGTAATAATATACGGGCTGCTTGCCGGAATGTCGCCTTCAACGCAGAGGGCGGTTATCATGGTTTCAGTTTTTCTTATGAGCTTTTTTATTGAGAGGGAGCAAGACGCAATAAATACTCTTGCTGTTGCCGCTATGGTGATTCTGGCCTTTCATCCTCCCTCCCTTTTTCTTATATCTTTTCAGCTCTCTTTTTTGTCGGTTTTGTTTATCATTACAGGAATGAACCTGACCCTGTACAGGAGAGATAGAACAGGCAATGCAGATGAAGGGTGGTGGCCCGGATTGCAAAGAAAAACAGCAGCGTTTTTCCTTGTTTCTTTTTTTGCGACAATCGGAACATTTCCGGTTGTCATGTACTATTTTAATCAGGTTTCACTCGTCGGACTTGCTGCAAATTGCGTTGCAGTGCCTCTAATCGGATTTGCCGTTGTGTCGGCAGGGCTGCTCTCTTTTTTTATTTATCCGGTAAGCGGTTTTGTTTCCGTGTGGCTTATAAAAGCAAGTTCTGTAATTTTAGGGGTTTCACTCGAATTTATAAAGTATTTTGCGAAACTGCCTTTTGCCGCAATTAAAACAGTAACGCCGTCATTGTTTGAAATAGCCTGGTGCTATTTATTGCTGGGAGCTGTTTTCGTTATTTTACAGGGATTAAACGATAAAAAGGAGATAAAAAAAAGCGGACGCGTAGTCGAATTTATAAAACAAAGAGGGCCATTTATTGCAATAGTACTTTTGGTAATTGCCGGATATGCGGATGTGTGGTACTGGCTTGATAAAAGATTTCTGCAAGAAGATCTTAAAGTCACGGTCATAGATGTCGGGCAGGGGACCTCTGCCCTGCTTGAACTTCCGGGCGGCTATAATGTTCTTGTTGACGGAGGCGGATTTACAGATAATTCAATATTTGATGTGGGAGAAAAAATAACTGCTCCATTTTTGTGGCGAAAAAAGATAAAGAGCGTGGATACCCTTGTCCTTTCACATCCAAACAGTGATCATTTGAACGGCCTTTTGTTTATCGCGGAAAATTTCAACGTTAAGGAGTTCTGGTCAAACGGAGAAGCTGCGGACACTCTCGGATACAAAAGACTGATTGAGATCATTAAAGAAAAAAATATAAAGATGGAAGATTTTAAGAATATAGGAAGGAATAGAGTCATAAACGGGACTATGTTTAAAATCCTCTACCCGGAAGCGGGTTTTGATGAAAAAAAGGAGAAATGGAGGAGAGGTGACAACAGTTCCCTTGTTTTAAAAGCCGGATTAGGGTCAAAGTCATTTCTTTTTACCGGAGATTTAAAAGAGAAAGGGGAATACGATCTTGTAAAGACGACGTCAGGAAATCGATTGAAAAGCACAGTTCTGGTTGTGCCGCACCATGGAAGCAAGTCGTCCAGCACGGATATGTTTATTGATAAGGTTGATCCTGAGATCGCAATTATACCGGTCGGGTGGAAAAACAGGTATAAATTTCCTCATCCCGAAGTACTTGAAAGGTATAAATCAAGAAGGTGCAGGATATTTCGTACCGATGAAAACGGTGCCATAATGATATCCACGGACGGGAAGTCGCTTTCAGTTACACCAACAGTCATTGATGGAAGTTCATGAATATAAAAAAATACCTTGATAAGCTTTATATGAAATATAATAAAAGAAGATATGTTCATCCCGATCCGCTCGAGTTTCTTTATAATTACCGGGATATCAGAGATCGTGAAATCGCCGGATTCATCGCTTCTTCACTTTCATACGGAAGGGTTGCACAGATTTTAAACAGCGTTTCAGGAGTTATGGATAAAATGGGTTCTTCTCCATACCTGTTCTTGATGGACTCAGATTTTTCATCCGTAAAAAAAACATGTAAAGGGTTTAAACACAGGTTCGCGGGAGATGAAAATTTAACGGCCATGCTGACCGGTTTAAAGCAGGTTCTTGAAGAATACGGATCTTTATATGCATGCTTTTTGAAAGGAGTCGGAAAAAAAGATGAAACGGTTTTAAACGGCCTGGAATTTTTTACTGAGAAGATAATTTCGGGCTGCTGCGGCAAGCCCGGGCATCTTATCCCGCTTGTAACAAAGGGGAGCGCCTGTAAGCGGCTTAATCTTTATTTACGCTGGATGGTCAGAAAGGATGATGTCGATCCCGGAGGCTGGAATAAGATTCCGCCCTCCATGCTCATTATTCCCCTTGATGTTCACATGCACAGGATAAGCCGTTTAATCGGATTTACACAAAGAAAGCAGGCCGATATGAGTACAGCTCTTGAGATAACATCCTGTTTCAGGAAGCTTGTTTCGGAGGACCCCGTCAAATACGATTTTGCATTAACCCGTTTTGGAATAAGAGCCGACATGAGTATTGATGACTTTATGAATTTTATTACCATATGATTTATTTTCTATAATATGGCTAAAATTTGTCATTGTATCAATATCGAAATATTTATATTATGCAGGATCGTCGATGGTGATTTCGATATCGCATATATTCAGTGATTTGTCTATGTTGTCCATAAATCAGCATTTGTAATAAGGAAATGATTTATTTCCGGTTGTCATAAAGGGTTCTGTTTTAAAACCCAGACCGGATTATTAAAAAAGGAGGCCGATATGACAATTGATCGTCTTGTTTTGGCTTTTGCCGGAAGTTTTATATTAATTAGCCCGATTCTTTCTCATTTTCACAGTCCATACTGGCTGTGGTTTACGGCTTTTGTCGGCGCGAATCTCCTGCAGTCTGCTTTCACAGGGTTCTGTCCGCTTGCAAAAATTCTGAAATCTCTTGGTATAAAGCCAGGGAATGCTTTTAATTGAACCAAAACAACGAGCCAATTTTCCGCAACTTGCTGCCGGGAACTTCAAAAAATATGGTTCAGGCATAATCTTTTTTTCTTAGCATCAGGCGAGGCCTCTCTGATTGAAGAAAAGCCCTTGACAAATTTATTTTACTTATATAATTAAAAAACAGCCTGTTAATAAGGTTTTAATTTTTAATTAATCAATGATTGTATGCAGGGGAAAAATGAGTTTTAGTCTCTGGTGCTGGTGGTGGCAGAAATTTTAAAGCCGGCCAGCCAGTCTGAATACAAAATATAATTTTTCAGAGCCTTGGGCGGCTTTATGCCAAAGACGCGGATGCAGCCCACGGCTCTTTTGATTTTAAAAGCCCGGGTTGCTGAAACCCCGGCTTTTTTTATTGATTATGGAGGTATGAGTGGGAAGGAAAAAATTGATGCTGGGCAATGAAGCCATAGCACAAGGGCTTCTTGAGAATGGTTGTGCCATCGCAACTTCTTACCCGGGAACTCCGGCTTCGGAGATCCTTGCGTCACTTGCGCGGATAAAGGAAATG
>Ga0268284_1001121_pt1 | contig 14832 bp, 18 predicted proteins | sample saktaG_14_FD_190137 | JGI IMG/M metagenome (GOLD analysis project Ga0268284, IMG submission 190137) | Saline water microbial communities from Sakinaw Lake, British Columbia, Canada - sak_2013_06_06_40m | ecosystem: Environmental > Aquatic > Non-marine Saline and Alkaline > Saline ... | reverse complement strand
GATGAGTATGATTACGACCTGATTAGGCTTGTAAAGGGAAAGCTACTGGAGATAGATCTCCGGTTCTTCAACCCGAACTTTAAGCCGCTATGGTACAAGACTCCGTTTAGGGGGGTTCGGTTCCCGTATCCGGTGGAGATACTTCCGGACGAACAAAAGCATTTAACCCGACAACCTAAATACAAAAACCCGTCGGTAAAAGACCTTGCTATCGATATCCGGGTCTCGCTAAAGAGATACTTCCAGAAGGTGATACAGGGGGACCACTGCATCGTGTTTCACTCCGCAGGGTTCGATTCTCGTATCACTTCGCTTGTTATGATGGAACTTAGGGACGAGGGGCATGACATGAGTCGGGTGCATTTCAGATGCTACCAGCCTGAAGGGCCTATATTTATGGAGATAATGCAACGCCAGGGATGGGACCGGGGGCAATATTCCGTTTATGAAGGCCCAGATGAGGACCATTACGACATCGGGCGGCCCGATAGACCTCTAAACGGCTGGCAAAACTACAATCAGCAGATGAATTTCTGGAGCGATATCGTTAAAAACGAAAAGGAATGGATAGCGATTACGGGCGTGGGTGGCGAATTATGGAAGTTTATGGCCGCAAAAAACCCAAAATATCTCCCAGCGAGAACGCCTAACCAGAGCCTCAACCTATTTTTAAACCGCTATCCGGGCGAAGGTGAATGGGAAGGGTATTACCGGAGGGTATTCAAGGATGTTTATTTGCCTTTCCTTTCGTTCGATTATCTCAACGTATCGTTATTCAACATCCCCGAGGTATCATTTGATGGAAAACGGGACAATGTGAGGATGGAGGTAGTAAGAAGTTTTATCGATAGCCACGGGATAGACTGTTTAAACATAAAATACGGGGTGCATGACTATTCATGGAACGTATCCCGGCAAAGGAAACGATTTATAACGGATTGGTTTTATGAATCATTGTTGTATAAAGAATATAAAAAATATATACCAAAGTTTTTAGACTTTCACACGGATTTATATGGATATGAAGCTAAATTATGGGGCTTCGCAACACTTTATGAAAATGTATATAACGGTACTTAAAAGCAAATTGCACGAGGTTACGGTAACCGAAGCAAATAAGGACTACGAAGGATCTATTTCTATTGATCCAGCATTAATGGAAGCGGCCGGATTTGTTGAAAATGAACAGGTATTTGTTCACGGCAAAGACATCCCGGCACGGATAATGACCTATGTAATTCCCGGAGAGCCGGGAGAGATTAAGTTAAATGGAGGGGCGGCCCAATTCTTCAAACCAGGGGACCGGGTTCATGTGCTGGCGTTCATTCAGATACCGCTACATTTTCAGTTTAAAACGGTAGTTATTCACACTTACAAGAATATAGTAATATGAAAGTTATTGGAATTGGACTGCCCCGGACCGGGACCACGACCCTGAAGAAGGCTCTTGAAATTTTGGAAGTGGATGCAGAGGTCGGGGACTATGTTCATTTCATTCCAAAATGGGAAGCCGATAAATTTATTCTTACGGTCCGTAAAGATAAAATTGTTTGGTATGATAGCGTAATGAGGTGGGACGGAAAAAATAAGATGGGTGTTGGCATAGTTCATCAAAGAATTAAGATGTATGGATCGGCAATGCCACAAAGTTATTGGATGGAAATATATAAATTTCATTCCTTGACCTGTTCAAAACTCCCAAACTGCCTCGTAGTTTGTTGGGAGGCAGGAGATGGGTGGAAAGAACTCTGCGAATTTCTCGGGAAGCCTATACCAAACGTGCCTTTTCCACATTTGAACTCTTCTTTGTAGAAAAATATATCAAAAAAAATATAAAAGTTTTATATATCAATCGGCCTGTTACGGGTTAATTTTACATTTTTAATCCTATCCGGATGCGATTAGAGTTAGAAGTAACCCGTCATAAGACTGAGAAGCGTAGCGATTACCCTCAGTCGTCAATAAGTACATTAGTTAAATGGTTGACCGAAGGACTTTGGGGAACGAATAAATCCCTATCAGGGGAATTGGTTGATCAGGACACCGCCCTCAAATTTTCCGCAGTATTCTCATGTGTCCGTGTATTGGGTGAAACAATGGCATCGATACCAAAGCATGTCTATCGGACCGATGGAGATAATAAATATGTCAATCCTGATCACCCAATTTATAACCTGATTCATTCAGAGCCTAACGAGCTGATGACCGCCTTCACGTTTTACGAGACACTGATGGCTCACGTCACATTATGGGGTAACGCTTATGCTGAAATTATCAGGAGCAAGATGATCCCGGAGGAGCTAAAGATAATACACCCCGGACTGGTAACTCCGGTACTCTATAAAAACGGGACGTTAAAATATAGCATTAAGGTTTCGAATAAGGGTGAGAAGGTTCGATGGATTGAGTCGATGAATATGCTCCACATCCCCGGATTGTCATTTGATGGCATATTGGGCAAAAGCCCGCTGGATATTGCAGCCGATAGTATCGGTCTTGGATTAGCAATGCAACGGTTTGGGTCGGAGTTTTTTAAAAACGGTGCATCTTTGACAGGGGTATTTGAGCATCCGGGAAAGCTATCGGACAAAGCCTATAAACATTTGACCGAATCCTTGAAACAAAAAGCAACGGGACAAGGAGAGAGGCATGGGATACAAATTCTTGAAGAAGGAATGAAGTATGCACAAATGTCAATACCGCCAGATTCGGCGCAGTTTATTCAATCCCGTAATTTTCAGGTGAACGAGATAGCCCGTATTTTCCGGGTGCCTCCGCATATGATCGCCGACCTTGAACGCTCGACGAATAATAATATAGAACATCAGGGCATTGAGTTTGTGACATATACAATGCTTCCGTGGTGTATCAGGTTTGAGCAGGAGATGAACCGGAAGTTGTTTAAGGAATCTGAAAAAGGCAAGGCGTTTATTAAGTGTAACCTCGGTGGATTGCTCCGTGGGGATGCAAAGAGTCGGGCCGAATACTTCCGTATTATGAATAATATGGGGGTCTACTCTATTAACGACATTCTCGCACTTGAAGATATGAATAAGATCGGACCGGATGGAGATAAGAGATTAGTCCCTGCAAACATGATGCCACTGGAGGACATAAAAAACCCGAATGAGGCACCGCAAAACGAACCAGCAATATGAATGAATTAAGAAAAAGACCTTTTGCCGCAGAGGTAGAGGTCAGAGCAGAGGAAGGAAAGACACCGCAATTAGTTGGATTAGTAAGGGTCAATGTACGGAGCGTGGATCTCGGAGGCTTCCGGGAGATGTTAATGCCGGGATGTTTCGACGCCGTATTGGATAATGATGTACGGGCTTTGAAAAACCACGACGATAATATGATCCTTGGCCGTACCAAAAGCGGAACCTTACGGATGGAAGTTGATGGCAGTGGAAATCTAGGATATGTGGTTGACCTCCCTGACACAACCGCCGGGAGGGATATTCAGGTAGAAGTAAAAAGGGGGGATATTGACGGTACTTCGTTTGCCTTCCGGGTTGCCCCCGATGGGGAGAAGTGGATCGAAGAGGCAGACGGAACAATCCTGAGACAAATCACTAACTTCATGTTACTCCGGGACCTGAGCCCGGTAGTATATCCTGCTTATCCGGACGACGAGGTATGTCTACGGTCGGAATACGATGCGTATAAGGAAAAAAATAAAGAGCCGGAAGCTGAATCACACTCAGATCAGGTAATTGACGAAATGAATGAAGATCCAGGAGAAAATACGGACGATGATCTTGGAACGATACGGCAAAGAATGAGATTGATTGAAATTGAAACGGCCTTGTGAGGAGGCAAATATAAACCAAACACCATAATTAAGATGAAAATTCTGAAAGACAAGTTGGAGAAACGTGGTGGCCTTTGTAGTGAAATGAAAAGTATCGTCACTAAGGCCGACGACGAAAAAAGAGGATTGACCCCGGAGGAGATGACCCGATGGAATCAACTGGATGACGAGCAGGAAGCCTTGAAGAAAGAGGTGGACATGTTACGCAAACAGGAAATCCTGGATCAGGAGGAAGAAGTACGGATGGATGGGGTTGAAAAAGCCACCGGAAGCGATCCCGAAAAAAGGAAAGAAGCACAAAGTCTTGCTTTTCGTAGCTACCTAATGAAAGGGGAGCAGAAACTGACTGCCAAAGAACTCGAAATACTGACTGAAAGGCGTACCGATCAAACCGTCGGGACAACCACTCAGGGCGGTTTTCTCGTACCGGAAGGATTCAAGGCCGAACTCGACAAAGCGATGCTTCCATATATCGCCATGTTCAACTTTGCCCGTATCCTGAATACCAATACCGGTAACGATATTCCCTGGCCAATGATGAACGACACCACAAACAAGGGAGAGCTTTTGTCAGAGGCATCAACATTCAACGCTCAGGCTATTGCCTTTACATCGCAAACGCTGAAATCGTATATGTTCGATTCAAAGGTTGTAACGGTATCATATCAGTTGCTCCAGGACTCCGCACTGCCTATCGAGCAGATCGTTGCTGAAGCCTTAGCCGAAAGAATTGGCCGTATTTTGAACCAGTATTTTACTACCGGGACCGGGTCGAGCCAGCCAGAGGGCGTAACATATAACGCTTCGGATAGCGGAGAGGTTTCATTGATCGCAGGACCGACACGTGACAATATTGTCGGCCTGTATCATTCCCTTAATGCCGATTATCGCAAAAATGGAACCTTCATGTTTGAGGATTCTATCATGAAAGCCCTGAAGCTCCTGGAAATCGGCACCGCCGATGCCCGTCCTTTGTGGCAGCCGTCAATGAGAGTTGGGGAGCCTGATACTATCGAGGGCCGCCCTTATATCATCAATGACGAAATGGCATCATTGGGAAGTGGCGAAACTATTATGCTGTTTGGGGACTTTAAGAAGTTCATCATCCGTATGGCAACTGACTTCACGTTGATTCGTCTGAATGAACTCTACGCAGCCAACTTCACAGTTGGATTTGTAGGATTCCAAAGGGCTTCGAGTCACATGATCAATGCCGGAACTAACCCGATGAAAAAACTGGTTTGCGGAACTACCTAAATCGTAATTAAATACACGTGGTAAAGGGAGGGATCTCGATCTCTCCCCACTCCACCTAATTTAAAAAAAGATGGTAAAAGTAATATCGAAAGTATCGGCCGGGAAGGTTCGCAAAGGTGAAATGATTACGTTAAGCAAAGAAGATGCAGATTACTGGATCGCAAAAGGATTAGCCTCTCCAGTATATTCAGAAAAGCCAATTAAGGCCCCGGTAATCAAAACTTTTGCAATCAAACATACAGAAAAAGTTGAGGCATCTGTAATTGAAAAAGGGACACCTGTTAAGGTAGAAATCATTGAGCGGGCCACCTCGAAAAAGAAAACCGAAAAGGCAGAAGTTAAGTTAAAAAGGAAAAGGAAATGAAGCTAATAACTCCCCCCATTGCGGAGCCTGTTTTATTGGCCGAAGCTAAATTACATCTAAAGATTGAAACGACAGACACGGCCGAAGATGATATGATTACGATGTTCATCAAGGCAGCCCGTGAAATGGTTGAAGAATATACGCGTAGGGCGTTATTGAGCCAGACGTGGGAGCTGCAAGTTGATTCGTTTTCAGAAGTTGTTTATCCGTTAGAAAAGACCCCGGTCATATCCATTACATCGGTAAAATATTATGACACCGCGGGGACAGAGCAAACCCTTGACGTGGCCTATTATATCTTAGATCAAGGAGAAGAGCCTAATAGCTTGTTACTCGCTTCCGGATACACATGGCCCCAAGTACGGGGCTTTAAGAATGATGTAAAGATTCGCTGGGTGTCCGGTTATGCTTCATCGGCCTTGGTTCCGGCCCCATTGAGAGCAGCAATGTTATTAATATTGGGACACCTTTACGAAAACCGTGAAGACGTTGTAATAGGCCGGATCAGCTCGGCATTGCCAAAAGGAAGTGAATATTTAATGAACCCTTATCGATTGTTTACGTTATGACCATTGGGAAATTTGATCGGAGAATACAGATATACGGAACGACGAGCACCGTGGATGCTTACGGCCAGCCGGTAACGGCCCGCGCCTTAATGCACACCGTATGGGCTAAGATGGAGCCGCTGGGGGGAAGCGAAGGGACCGAGGGGGATAAAGTAACGGCAACGGGGAGGGTTAAGTTTTCGATACGATACCGGACCGGACTCAATGAAGCGAGGGAAATACTTTTTGATGAGGAATATTACGACGTGGTATCGATAGAGAAACCGGACCGGAAGAGGATACTTGAAATAACGGGAGAGAAAAAATACTAATGATACAGATTGAAGCAAGACCGGGAGATATTGAGAAGATCAGAAAGCAATTTAATATGCTCTCTTCTGATGTTCAGGACAAGATATTTCGATCTGTATTACGGAAACACGCCCAGCCCGTAATGAAAAAGATGAAAGAACTTGCTCCGGTATCTCAGCATGGAGTAACGTCTGGCAATAATCCCCATCCCGCCGGATACCTGAAAGCGAGTATCGGGATCATCGGAAGCCGTAAAGGGAAATACCCGACGGTATGGGTTAGGCCCCGGTTCAAAGGGAAATGGGACCCGTGGTATGAACACTTCCCAGTTGGAGGAACACGCCGGGGGGTGCAGGCAAACCCATTTATCGACAGGGCATGGGATGCCACAAAGGCAGGAGTGACGACAGGGATAAAAATGGATATGAGCAGGTTGATACAACAAAGAATTAATAAATTATGAGTTTTTCGGCATCGGACATAGGGAAGGCTTTGTATTCGTTGATTAACGCGACGGTATCGATCTATCCTACAGTTGCTCCTCAGAATGTATCGGGGACATATGCTACTTATGATATTATCCGTACTGACCCCGACAAAGTGAAACTTGACGGAAGTTGGGCCGACGATATAACGGTACTGATATCTATCTTTGCCACGACGAGGGATATAACACAAACAAAAGCAAGGGCAATACGGATAATTATGGATCAATACAACGGAACCGCCGGGACGGTTTATATTGATTCGGCCTATTATGTGACCGAGACTACAGATTGGGACGAGGATCTAAAAAAATATGTTAATATATCTGAATACGCAATACGAACACTTAATACTTAAATAAGATGGCAACAGTAATTAATGGTAAAAATTTCCTCCTTTACGTCGACGGGGAAGCAGTAGCAGGATCAAAGTCATGCAAGTTGACATTGAACCACGACGAGCGTGATACATTCACTAAGGATGATTCCGGATGGCAGACTAACGCTGAAGGAAAGCGATCATGGGAGGTATCGGTTGACGGGCTGGTAGCGTTTGACGCCTCCGGCTACGAGTTCGACGAACTGATGGATCTGGTAGTAAATCGGACCCAGGTACAGCTCAAAATGATGACAGGAACTTCTGGCGATTCATACTGGTATGGCGAAGGATATATCAAATCAGTTGACATGGATGCCGCAAATCAGGAGAGTGTGGCTTATTCGGCTTCGTTTGTTGGAACAGGAGTATTGACAAAGGCTGCCCACACTTAACAGATCGGCTCACTGCCGACAGTAACTAACAATTAAAAATATGAAATCATGGCAGTAACGGCTGGAATAATCAATGGAACGGATCTTTGTATTTATGATACGACTCATAAAATAGCATACTCCCAGTCCTGTAAATTATCTCTTCAGATGGATTTACGGGACACTACAAACAAGGACACCGCTGGATGGAAAACAGTACTTCCGGGGCTTCAGAGTTGGACGATGGAAACAAGCGGGCTGGTTACGTTCAGCATTAATTATAACTATGGGTATCTGATGGCATTGGTATTGAATAAAACTCTCGTTACGCTAAATTTTAAGACCGCTAACGCCGGTGATTTTTACTATTCTGGAACGGGATACCTTCAGAATATTAGCGTAGACTCTGCTAATCAGGCAAACGTAACATACTCGGCATCTTTTGTTGGAACCGGGGCATTAATATTAGTAGGATTATTACCAACTGGTTCGCCGGATTAGGGATACAGATACTATGTTTTGAACTGTGGATAACATTGTTAAAAATAATAATATGCAGACAGTAAAAATCGGAGGCGAAAATCGCCCTTTAAAATTTGGATTCAATACATTAGCAGACTTCGGCCGGAAAACTGGGATAACCCTGAGCGGCCTCCAAAAATTAGGGGATACATTAACGATAGCCAACGTGATTACTCTGATATGGTGCGGACTGAATGAGGGGGCGAGAAAGGCGGGGATACCGTTCGATGTCGACGAGTACACGGTAGGGGAATGGCTGGACGAAGACCCTAACCTCGTAGCAGAGATGATGGAGCATTACGGGGAGTCCCAGGCCCCGGTCGAAAAAGGAAAAGGTAAAAAAAAACCAGCGGCAAAGAAATAACATGGGAGTACCTTCTGGAAATAGGGCTTGGAACGATGGGGATGAGTTCGGACGAGTTCTGGGATCTCACTCCAAAAGAGTTTCATTACAAGATGAAAGGGTACTTCGATCGAGAGATGTTGAGGGATCGTCTCGAATGGGAGCGGTGCCGTTGGTCAACATGGGTTTTATTTTCGATCCAGACGGATGGAAAGAATCAGATACAGCCGAGGGACCTGATTGAATTTGAATGGGAGAAGAACCAGACAAAAGACACGGAGCCTGTATCAAAAGAGGAGCTTGAAAGAATAAGAGGACTGTACGAAAGGAAAAAAGATGTCAATAAATCTGGCAGTTAAAATATCGGGAAACATTGACCCTCTACTCACCTCTCTAAGGAAGGCCGAGCGGTCGATGAATAAGTTTTCCAAACAAATGACTCGTGTGGGGAGTAATCTCACCAGGTCATTAACTCTCCCTATTGCCGGATTAGGATTCCTTGCTGTCAAAACCTTCGCCGACTTTGAGCAGTCAATGGCGAAAGTAAAAGCCATATCCGGAGCTACCGGGATAGAGTTTAAGAATCTGGAAAAGTCAGCTCTTGACTTAGGTGCGAGTACAAGATATACGGCTGCTCAAATTTCAGAACTCCAACTGGAGTATGCAAAGCTGGGTTTTGTCCCCTCTGAAATTACTAAAATCACTGGGGCGACTCTTGATCTGGCATTAGCGACAGGAGAGGATTTATCTGCCTCTGCCGGAGTTGCCGGGGCTACATTGAGGGCCTTCGGCATGGATTCGTCCGAGATGGGCCGGGTAGTTGATGTAGTTGCGGAAAGTTTGAACAAGGCTGCATTAGATTTAGATGGATTCCGATTAGGTATGGCTCCGGTGGCTCCGGTGGCAAAAGCATTAGGATATTCATTGGAGCAGACCTCGGCCATGTTATCGGTTCTTTCAAATGTAGGGATTGAAGCATCTACGAGCGGCACTATGTTGCGGAATATGATGCTCAAAGCTACCAAAGACGGGTTTTCATTCGAGGAGGCATTAGCTAAGATAGCCGGAAGTTCTAATCAGGCTGCCGAGGCAATGAAATATTTTGATACCCGTGCAGTCCCCGTAGCTATTGCCTTGGCAAATAATAAAACATCTTTAGATAGCTTGACCGTTGCTTATCAAAACTCTGCCGGAGCAACTAAAAAAGCAGCTAGCATAATGGATAATACCTTAACGGGTTCTTTGCTTAGAATGAAGTCGGCTGCTGAGGGGATGGCCATTGCATTCGGAGAGGTATTATCACCTGCAATTGATTCAATTGCGAAAGGACTAGCGGGAATTGCTACCTGGTTTAAGGAACTTTCCCCCGCTACGAAAAAACTCATAACAATAATTGCCACTCTTACCGCCACGATTGGCCCATTGCTTTTTATCATTGGTAAAATTCCCGGCATCTTTGCTTCAATGATTGGGGGAGTTGTCGGGCTGGTTGGCCAGCTTAAAAACCTTGCCTTGTTCCTTGTAGCAAATCCCTGGATATTAGTTGCCGCCGGGATTGCGATAGCAGCTACCGCCTTGATACGTTATGCCGTTGCCGCTAAATCTGCAAAGGAAAAACAGATAGAACTCAATAATGTTATCAATGCCGCAAGGGATTCCCGGAACGCTCAACTGGTAGATGAATACAAGGCATTGGGGGCTAATAAGGAATTACAGGATAAATTTTACAACGGGTGGAAGGATGCATGGTGGGGATATGTCAATCAGGCAAGGAAGGCCCAGGCGGCCGGGAATAAGGATGCAGCGGAACACGCATGGCTTCAGGCTGATTATACGCACGAACTGATTGATCAGCTTGATAAAGTTCGCGGAGCCGGGAAAGGTATTGAGGAAATTGCTCCAGCGTTTGACGTTGTAACAACAGCGACGTATAAGGCATCCACCTCTCTTCAGGCGTATATTGATATGATGAAGATGCTCCAATCGGGTGAATTTGTCGGCCCAATTATGCCAAAGAATTTCGGTGCAGTTCAATCAGGTCCCTCTATCACACCGATGCAGCCCATCGCAGCCCCGCAACTTGGGACAGGGATTGACTTAATAATTCAAAAGGTACAAAGCCTTACCGAAAAAATTGGAGTATTCAAAGATGCTTTTAATTCAATAGCAGACGGACTTGGTGGAATCTTTGCACGAGTAAAAGGACTATTTGGGAATATTGCAGACTTCGCTAAGCAGGCGGCTGATAAATTCAAAGATGGATGGAAGGCGGCGGCGGCTTCGGTATTACAGGCCATTTCTGGGGTCGTTGGTATGATCGGTGATATAATGAATGACAGTCATCAGAAAGACCTTGACCGTCTGAATGAAGCAGATGAAGCCGAACGTGAAAGGATACAAAACTCAATAATGTCGGAGGATCAAAAAGCTAAGGCCCTCACCAAACTGGATAAGGATTCGGAGAAAAAGCGAAAAGCGATAGCCAGAGAGCAGGCTAAAGATGCCAAGACGGTAGCGATCATTCAGGCCGCAATAGCCGGGGCGTTGGCCGTAGTGATGGCATTAGGTTCCTTGCCCGGTCCGGCGGGGATAGTCATGGCTGTTATCGTAGGGGCATTAGCGGCAATTCAAATAGCCGCAATAGCAGCCCAGCCACTTCCGGCACTGGCACAAGGAGGACTGGCATACGCTCCAACAATGGCGATGGTTGGAGATAATCCTAACGCCATGATTGACCCGGAAGTTATTGCTCCTTTGAGCAAGTTACGTCAATTTATGGGAGGCGAAGGGAGGGCCGTAGCGGTTTACGGAGTATTGCGAGGTGAAGACATTTTACTTAGTTCCGAAAGGGCCGGGGATTCAAGAGAAAGGACAAGAGGGTACTAATGGGAGTAAGGTTACGAAATACGTTTTATTCAACCGAGGGCAATGTCTTTAAAATTGATATTATAGACGATGACTACTCGTCCACTATTCTTGAATTTACTACGGCCACTCCTGGATTTGAACTTAAATATACCGGAGGAAAAGAAAGATACGACCCTATATTCGCTTCCGAGGTTACCATTTTCGCTATGTCTAGCGGGGCGGTAGTGGAGGACTTGATTGATGATATAGCCGAAGCCACCGAAGGGAGGTTTTTCGTAAAGATTTATAAAAATACAGTTCTGCAATGGACCGGGAAATTATTACCGGACAAGGTTAAAAAAGAGGATATATATTATCCGTATACTTTTAATATGACTTTTACGGACGGGGTGGGGGCTTTAAAGGAGATTGACTTCGATGATTCGGGGACACTCTACTCCGGACGGGAGGACTTTATAGGCATTATTTGTAAGATATTGAATAAGACAGGGATAGCTGACCAGTTTGAAGCGAATGATAGCTTTTTAAAAACTTGTGTGCATTGGTATGATGAGCATCATAATTTTTATGCCAACTGGGACCCTCTAAAATATTCAGATGTATTACATCAGGCGTTTTATGATTTTAAGGATGATGAAAATTTGCCTAAAAAATGCTGGGACGTTTTGGTGGAAATACTAACAACTTTCGGTTGTCATATCAAACAGGCCGGGGGGCTTTTTCAAGTCATCCAGCCAAACGAATATATTAACGATACATTGATGACCCGCACATATAATAAAAGCGGGGTTTTTAAAAGCTATAATTTTGCAGAGGTTTATAGGACGGCGTATATTTTTTACGACAGATTAAAAGGAGGGAATTATACTTATTATCCTCCGTTGTATTTTGTTTCACGAAAGTATATTTACAGGCAGTCGCCCGAAGGGAGAAATATATTACCAGTTCAGGCAACCTATAATACGGCGACGAATTTTCTTTCTGATATTGCCGGGGGTGATGGTGAGATTCTTAAATTTTACGGGACGGTAAATGAAAGTTATACCTTAAATCAATATCAGGAACCTTTCCAAATTAAATACAGGATAGATGTATGTATTACCGAGGCCGGTGGAGAGAAAAGATACCTTACTAACGGCACTAATGGGACGGGTCAGATACAATGGAGTTCTAATAGCGGAAAATACATGACATATTGGAGCAAGTGTGGGGTTCATCCTACATTAAACTATAACGCGCCTTTTGTTATCCAGTTTAACTCACACACAATCCCGTGGGATGCTACCGGGACCTTCAGGATGCAGTACGTAGGAACTTACGATTTTGATTATAATCCAATTAACCTCATTGGCGGGATCACTTTTGATTTTACTTGCTTGAATTTTTTAATGGAGTTGATTTACCCTAACCAGATAAGTTCCGAAGGGTTTGTATTTTTCAAGGCAGAAAACAATTCAGCGGGGAATAAAAGTAAAATGATAGAGTTGCCCGATTCATATATCGGAGACGGACCTAACACTCTTTCGATGGGAAGGATAAAAACCTCAGATGGATATACTTCTGTAAATTCAACTTTCTGGGGAATTAAGACACACCCGAAAGAAAAAAAGATCCACCAGCTTTTAGTAAATGAAATCCTATTAGGCCAACAAATCCCTTGTGATATTTATGACGGCACTATATTTTCCACTACTTATTCTGCCGAAATGTGTTTAGGCTTTGTTGGCCCCGCTGTTTATGTCCCGCTAGGGATTACTTTTTCTGCAATGAATGACGAATGGAGGGGGCAATGGTGGAAGATAAAACTGGCAGAAGGGGCATTACAAGAGGGATTAACGCTAGAGGAGGGCAACTATGACCCTGATGCAGACTGGTATCTGCAAAGTTGGGACTCTGAGCCTATCGACGAAACAGAAAAAGACGTACCCACGCCTGATGCTGGTTTAACTGAAGGTTATCTGGCTCAGCAAAATTCGATCAATACCTCCCGGATAGCTTCTTTGATAAACATCTGCTCGATAAGCTATTTAACTACCGCTATTTCAGAGGGCAAAACATTGACCTCTATTGAAGTTGATCAAATCACAGATAAGTTACTGGCTACCAGCGACAGAATACAGATAATTTCCGACAGCGGGGCTTATGAGGACTTGCAACTAAATGCCGCTCAGGGTGCGGGGGATATGGATTTAACAATAGTATCACACACCTTTGAGAGTGATTTTCCGATAGGGTCAAGGATAATATTTAACGTAAAAAACTTAATCAAAAAGATAAACGATGTCTGGATTTTAAAAGGTGGCACGTGGGACGACGATGGAGCCTGGAAGGATTCAGATGTATGGAAGGATTCATAAAACTATGAAAAAACTTTTAATAATACTGGCATTTTTTGCCATCTCCCTGAGCTCAGTAGGCCAGGAGTGGATCTCCAATGGAGAGAGCGGCTATAGTGTGCGCACTAAATTAAATAATTTCCATACCTATGTAACAGATACCCTGGCCTGGAATATTCATAAAATAGATTCAGTGCTCTATCCTGCAAGCGATCCATTTTATCTATCAGATACATGCTCCTTTGTTTGGATACAGGCGGGGGTTGATGATGATTTTAATGATACCATTTTTTTACCTGCAGCTGCAGATTGGATGGGGCGCATCTATACCATTATGGTAACACCCGCGGAGGATACTGTGGTGGTTTACTGCCAAAATGCAGGAGATGAGCTCTATTTTATTTCCAGCGGCACATCATCCCCAGGGTATTTATTTAAGGGGATCCACACTGGCATTATCCAGGTGATCTCCACCGGGGATAGGCTCTGGGTGGTGATGCGATTGGAGGATTACGATTTAACACCATAGAAACCAACTATAAAACTTTATATTATGAAAAAAGTAGCATTAATTCTGGCTTTTACAATTATAGCCATAGGGGTTTTTTCACAGAACATTCTTAAAAGAACCGCCTTAAATGCAGTAAAGGTAATCAATGATTCCAGTGTAGTGATTCAGCTTAACGACACCACTCAGGATATGATAAAAAAACAAATCCCTGTAAGCTGGTTAGCTGGGGTAAGTTGGACGGCCCATGATGGGACTGCCTCTGTATTGAGTATTGATTATTCCATAGACGGTTTAACGTGGTTTGATTACCCTAATATGGTTACTTATACCATGGCAGGGGCCACGGGCTCTCAGTCCTTTGGAGATGTGTATGGTTGTGAGGCGAATTTTATAAGGGTTTACTTTGACATGGAAGCCGGGGGAAAGGTTGCTACGTTTACTTTGAAATATAATATTAAAAAGCAATAACGATGAAAAAGATACTATTAATATTTACCGGGCTTCTAATAGCTTTAGGGGTTTCGGCTCAAATCCGTCCGACGGTGGATGCGGGAACGTTGCAAGGTCTTGATACGACGGGACTGATAACTAATTACAGGGGGGATACATTAAGCACTTCTATCAAAGCAGTTAAGACATATGTACCGATTGCTGTTGATTCAGTATTGGCGGCTTACGGTTTTGACCTCTGGTATGGAGTGCAGTGGGATATTACTTCTGGT
>Ga0268284_1001118_pt1 | contig 14879 bp, 11 predicted proteins | sample saktaG_14_FD_190137 | JGI IMG/M metagenome (GOLD analysis project Ga0268284, IMG submission 190137) | Saline water microbial communities from Sakinaw Lake, British Columbia, Canada - sak_2013_06_06_40m | ecosystem: Environmental > Aquatic > Non-marine Saline and Alkaline > Saline ... | reverse complement strand
GTCGGCGCAGGCAGTAGGGGGTGCGCTTCGGAACAATCCGTTTGCACCGGAGGTTCCCTGTCATCGTGTCATCGCGGCTGACTTGTCCATCGGCGGGTTTAATGGAGCGACGGACGGTCCTCAAATCAGGCGCAAGCTCGCGTTACTCACGTCAGAAGGCGTCGCTTTTGGGGCTGATGGGAAGATTAAAGACCCCGCAGTCGTTTGGAAATTCAAAAAATATAAGTGAGACACAAAAGCACTGATTATGGGGAGTGTGACGTTTTTGCCCGGCAATCAGTGATAAGTATCAGGTCGAGCGCATTCGGAAGAAGCGAGAGAATTCGGAAGAATCGATTGAGACACTGGCAAACGGGTCACTGATTACTGACCCCTGCCTCAGCTTGGCATCCCCCATGCTTTAATGGTGTGCGCACAGGAAGTGTCGCAGAAAGCAGGATTTGAATATGACAGATTTAAATAAATGGACGCAGAAGGCTCAAGCGGTCATGCAGAAGGCGCGTGAGACAGCAATTCGTTACTCACACCAGCAATTGGATATCGAGCACATCCTGTTTTCTCTTCTGGATGTTGAGGACGGACTTGCTGCCAACATTCTCCAGCGTATCGGGGTTTCGATTCCGCAACTGCGTGCGCGGGTTGAGCAGGAGTTGAATAATAAGCCGCGCGTGACAGGGGCTGTCGAGGAAGGCAAGATTTACGTCACGCAGGCATTGAACGATTTAATGGTCCGTGCCGGCGATCAAGCCACGAGTTTAAAGGATGAATATCTCTCCGTTGAGCATCTGCTGTTGGCAATTGCAGATGCTGGACGCAAGAGTGTGAGTGGCAAGTTGCTGGCCGAGTTCGGGGTGACACCGAATAAAATATTGGGCGTGTTGAAGGACGTACGCGGAAATCAGCGTGTGACGACGGACAATCCAGAAGGTCAATATGAGGCACTCAAGAAATACGGCAACGACCTTGTTGAGCTTGCGAAAGTCGGCAAGCTGGATCCGGTGATTGGGCGTGACACTGAAATCCGTCACGTGATTCGCATCCTTTCGCGTAAGACCAAGAACAATCCGGTGCTTATCGGAGAGCCTGGCGTTGGAAAGACGGCGATTGTTGAAGGTCTTGCCCAACGTATCGTGCGTGGAGATGTACCCGAAGGGCTGAAGGACTGTACCATCTTTGCGCTGGATATGACAGCGCTCATGGCAGGTGCGAAATATCGTGGCGAATTCGAAGAGCGCCTGAAGGCGGTCTTGAATGAAATAAAAGCTGCTGAGGGACGCATCCTTCTCTTTATTGACGAGATTCATACCATTGTGGGCGCAGGAAAAACCGAAGGGTCATCTGACGCCGGCAATATGCTCAAGCCCATGTTGGCGCGTGGGGAACTACACTGTATTGGTGCCACCACACTCGATGAGTATCGCAAGTATATGGAGAAAGATGGCGCACTGGAGCGACGTTTCCAGCCTGTGCAGGTTGAGCCGCCGTCGGTTGAAGACACGATCTCGATTTTACGGGGACTGAAGGATCGCTTTGAGCGGCATCATAATGTGCATATCCAGGATGCTGCCCTTGTCTCCGCGGCAGTGCTTTCAGATCGTTATGTGCAGGATCGCTTTTTACCTGACAAGGCCATCGACCTCTTGGATGAGGCGTGCGCGTCGATTCGTACCGAGATGGATTCGATGCCTGCAGAGCTGGATGAAATCACACGGAAGGTGACGCGTCTGGAGATTGAAGAAACGGCCCTGAAGACAGAAGTCAAAAGCCAGACATCCAAAATCAAAAGTTTCCTGACCGGTGACACAGCACAGGACACACCGACCCAGCGTCGGCTAGACGAATTGCAAAAGGAGCTTGCCGAGTGGAAGGCGCAGGCCGATGCGATGACGGCGCGGTGGCAGACGGAAAAGAAAATCCTGGATCAGAATCGTGTGTTGCGGGAGCAACTTGAAGCTGCAAAAACTGCTTATGATCAGGCCGAGCGATTGGCGGATCACACGAAGGCGGCCGAGCTGAAATATGGCAAAATCCCTGAACTGGAGAAGCAGTTGAAGACGGCGCAGGATAAACTGGCGTCCTCCAGTGGTGGTGGCTTGTTACGGGAAGAGGTGACATCCGAAGAAATTGCCGAGGCGGTTTCGCGCTGGGCGGGAATCCCGGTCACTAAACTGATGGAAGGCGAGCGCGAAAAACTCTTGCACTTGGCGGATATCTTGCATCAGCGTGTGGTCGGCCAAGACGAAGCGGTCGATACGGTTTCTGATGCGGTATTACGATCACGCGCGGGCATTAAGAATCGGCAGCGTCCGATGGGCGCGTTTTTATTCCTTGGCCCGACAGGGGTGGGCAAGACCGAACTTGCCAAGACGCTGGCAGCGGAATTGTTTGATTCCGAACATGCGATAGTCCGTATCGACATGTCTGAATACATGGAGAAGCACACAGTCTCGCGTCTGGTGGGCGCGCCTCCCGGATATGTCGGCTACGAAGAGGGCGGGCAACTGACAGAGGCTGTACGACGTAAGCCTTACAGCGTTGTGTTGCTGGATGAAATCGAGAAAGCCCATCCGGATGTGTTCAACATCCTCTTGCAGGTCCTGGATGATGGACGTTTGACAGACAGTCATGGACGTACGGTCAGCTTCCGCAATGCAGTGATTATCCTGACCAGCAACGTGGGTTCCGAATTCTTGGCCTCTGAGCAGTCCAATCGGACGGATAAGACCCTTCCGCCTGAACTATCCGAGAAGGTCAGAAAACAGGTCATGGACTTGCTGAAGGTCAGTTTCCGTCCTGAATTCCTAAACCGGCTGGATGACATTGTTCTCTTCAAGCCTTTGGGAAAAGCTCAGATTGCAGCCATTGTGAGGCTACAGCTTGCGGACTTGCGGGGGAGGCTTGCGGAACAGGAGTTGTCGCTGGAGTTGACGGATCAGGCCATTGAGTGGCTCGCCGAGAAGGGCTTTGATCCTGTCTATGGTGCGCGTCCTGTGAAACGAGCCATTCAGCGCGAACTCGAAACACCGATTGCCCGAAAGATCGTTTCAGGTGCTGTGATGCCAGGGGCCACCCTTCATGTCAAGGTAACCGGTGGCGGTCTCCAGATTGACTCATGAGACTAAGAGTATAGAACCTGTTACGCCAATGATTTCATCACCGTTCTTGATCGGAGCCAAGGCAAGCTTGAAGGCGATGGAAATACCCTGCATGTTCAGGGATAACGTTTCAGTAGACTTATTGCCTTTTGCCGCCTCCGCAAACAGGCCTGCAGCATTGGGGAGGAGATTTGTCAATTTGACGGTCTTCACGTCCATGATGTTCTGAATGCCGAACAAGTCGAGCGCTAACTGGTTTGCGATAATAAATGTTTCGTCTGTATTGCAAATGAACATCGGAGAGAGTGAATTTTCAATAGCCACCTGCAGTTTTTTGACATCAGCCATGGAGCTCTTACGGCGCTCGACATTACGGATTGTGAAAATCATATTGTTACCACGCATAAACGTGATGTTACAGACACCGACTTCCCCAGCAAAAGACGAACCGTCTTTTCTGAAACATCGCGAATCTATCAAGACGTGGTGGTTTTCTGCGAGGTTCTTCTTTAGATGTTCAAACAATTGGCGGGTCATGCCCGGCATAATCGTGGTAATCGGAAGATCCCACGCCTCATCACGTGTATACCCCAGCACTTCATCGACACGCATATTGCCTTCCATGATATTTCCGCGTTCATCAAGGATAAGTACGGCGTCGTATAGGCCATTTATTAATTGCTGATACAAGGCGCGCTGATCGACTTTGGGCCGCAATTTCAAACCTCCGACGTCCGGCGTTGGAGACGGCACAGGCAGAGACGCTACAGTGGGCACAGCTTTTACAGTTGGACCTGACCCCGTCTTCACGAGCGGCTTTAAAAACGGCTTTTCTGCAGGTGGGGTCGTAAGTGACGCAGGTTGTGGAGTTGCAGGTGCAGGGTGTGAAGCTGCAGATGCCGGTGAAACGTGCGAACCCTCTGCTTTTTGGGGTTCGCTTTTTTTGTTAAACCAAAATGCCATAATAAGTCCTCACGATAAAGTTAAACAAAATTACATTATCAGATTTTGCTAGGACTGACTAGCGTTTTTATCAGATGAGGATTTTTTTATTTTAGAAAAATGCGAACAATACGCTTGCCTTCTTTGCCGTAAATACGTATTCTATTCAAACTAATTGTGGTGGAATGTTTTTGTTTACAGGAGGCTGGGATGAAGAAAAAAACTTATCAGAAAAGTCATTTAATTCGTGAGGTGGGTCTTGTGGCGGGTGTGTCGCAGGCGAAAATACGTTTGATTTTGGATACACTGAAGGGTATTGCATGCCGTGAGGCAAAGAATGACGGTTTTACAGTTCCTGGCCTCTGTCGCTTAGATATCATCCATCGTAAAAATCGAAAAGTTCGGAATCCTCGTAACGGACAGACCTTTATCATTGGAGAACACGATAGCTTGCGTGTTCGCATCCTGAAGCGCGTCCGTAATGAAGTGACGCCCCTCCCCGAGATGGTCATTCATGAAGTACCGGTCATGACGCCTGAGATGGAAGATTTTTCACAGGCGGTCTCGTTCTGTTGCAAGAATTGTGGTCAGGAAATTGAAGCGCCTCTTTCTACGACTGGCATGACTGCGGAATGTCCGAATTGCCAGACCTCGATTGTCATCCCGGATGTATCCGAGCGTGGAACGCTCCATGGGGAACCCTTGCCCTTGACGCCAGAATCCGAGGCAGCGGTAAAGGTTCAGGAAGTTATTTCCGATGTTCAGAACCAAGTTGATGAACATGCGCAAAGAAAGGAGAGAGGGGGCACGATTCGCATCGACCTCGCCGCCCTCGGTATTGAGAACCGTTTAGAACGCGAGGTCTTAAAGAAGCGTGCGCTATCCTTTTTTTGTAAGAACTGCCGACAGGAAATCGAAGCACCGGTTGAAATGGCCGGAACAGCCGCGGAATGTCCTGCGTGCGGTGTAAGTTTCGAGATTCCCTTCTTCTCGGACGACGGAACCATCCATGCTACTGATTTTGCGGCTGAAAAGCCGGATGCTGAAAAATTGAGGGAGATGAAGAGCCGCACCATTCGTATTGAAGTCCCAGATGACTACTAATAGAACGACCCAGTATTATCTCAAACGGCCAGGCTTATCCAGCCTGGCCGTTTTGTTTATAGGTCAGTGCCCATTTCGTATTCCTCACGGATGGGAGTGAAACGGGCGAGGCTGTCCTTAAGTCCCCCTTCGCGATTCCTCAGTTTCCACACGTGGGTGATCGATTCTGTGACGTGGTCAAGTTCTCGCGCGAGCTGTTTGCGGGTGGCCTGTTCATGGATGCTGCCATTTAAAATGGCGATACCACGATGACATGCTGCGCGGAGGATTGTGAAGGAGTGTGCGATTTCTTGTTCAAGAAGGGTGGACTGCTCAGGAAGGGCGCACTCAAGCACCCGTAGACGATCCAAGACCGCTCTCAGCGTTTCTGTCGTCACACCCGCTAATAGGGGGCGTGTCCTCGGTTTCGAGAGGATATGGAAAAGCTCTGTGCTGTTCCCTCGCATCACCCCTGCGAGCCGGTAAACATCCCCGAGGTCTAACAGCAGTTTACCGTAACCCTCCGAAAGGTGTGCGTCGCAAGCTCGTGCAAGGTCAATGTCACGGTTTGCTGCAACATTCCAACTGACACCCGCGGCATAAGTAAATCCCGGGAAGCTCAGGCTTAACGGCTGCCAGTGACCCCAGTCGCCCCAGTCACAGATAATCAGTCCGCAGGCTCCGTGCTTTAGCCCTTTCGTTGCGGCGGAAAGGATATTTGCGCGCATATTGTCAGTCCTTCCGCCGAGGCTGTTCCAGGATGAGGTTCCTGGACAGACGCAGAAGGGGATTTTCGAGGCGGCGAAGTGTGCGCCATGCGCATCAAACGGGTGGTCGGCCTCATATCCCCATTCGAGCACCAGTGCATCTTGGGGGACTTCGGGCACATATTCCGGGTGGTTGATAATGATGTCACCCCAAAAGGCCATGCGCTTTCCCCGTTCGGAGACCCTCTTGTGAAGCTTTAAGATAGTATCGAGATAAACACGTCCTTCGCCCTTTTGCCGGACCTGTTCCTGTGAACGCCCTGGACCACGCAAATCAAAGGGTTCATCACACCCGACGTTAAATAGGCGAGAAGAGAAATTCGGCAACAATTCGTCGTAGAGTTCTTCCAGTAACTCAAAACTGCCGGGATCTGTCGGGCAGAGGGAAGAGGGCTTCTCCTGGAATCCGCCCCAAGGCAGAGGCGCACCGCCTTGTGGCAGTTCGGCGAGCGGCAGATAGCGCGCATGGGCAAACCAGCGTTCAAGATGGCCGAACGAATTTTGGTTGGGAACAAGATCAATGCATCGGTCTCGGCAATAAGCGTCAAGCATCCGGATTTCTTCGGCTGTCAATGGGCTGGCATCTTTCCAGACCTCGCGATGATTCGTATAAGCGAACGAATGTTCGATATACAGTTGCAGGTGGTTATATTTGAGCTCGGCTAGATGGTCAATAAGCCAGTATAGGGTTTCCATCGTGGGCACTTTGTCGCGGCTCACGTCCAGCATGACCCCCCGGATTGTCATGTCAGGGGCATCCGCGATTTCGCAATAAGGTAGGCTCGTGCCGCATTGACGCATGAGTTGAGCCAAAGTAATCGCCGCGTAAAAGAGACCTTCGCGATCATGCGCTTCAGCAGTGATACCAGCACCGTCAATCCTGAGACGATAAGCTTGCCGAAAAGTCACGGAATCAGTGATACTGAAGCGGATATAAGCGGGCTTGGTCTCTCCAGATACAGGTTGCCAGTCCGGTCCCAATGCCGCCTGTAAACGCATCTGAGCAGCCTGTACAAAGGCGAACGGACCTGTCATTTCAAAAGAGCCCGAGCGTGGTAATGAAATTGTCCCCTCTTGGATGCGCCACTGTTTGGGCGATGGAAAAAGAACTGCGATTTGTTCGTTCATAGATATAACAGGAGTGTCATCTGATGGCTATCGTTCTTCCTCGTCATTGTCCTCGTCGTCCGGTTCCTCGTAATTGAACTCGACTTTGCTTTGTCGGACGATCTCCGTCATAATGCTGTTGAGGTATCCTTGAGCAACACCTACCCTGAATCGCTCTTGCAGTATTGGTATATTAATGACTTCTTCAATGCAGGCCATGTACTTTGCGACAATCGCTTTAATGGAATACTGGCGCTCTGCGCCATCATGCAGTTTTTTGAGAAGAGCATCGACGGATTCTGTTGCTTTTATAACAAACGTAATCGGATACCGCTCGATCTTGTCGATATCAAGAAAGTATTTCCGAACGTCAAGCGTCTCAGTCACTTGGAAAAATCGGCCTAGAGGTGTCATGACGAAATCAATACCGCCGTCATTGGCATTTGTGCGTCCTGTTTTGTAAAGAGTCAAGGGTGATTTCTCCAACTCATCCAATTGGAATCCAAAGTAGACCGTTTGATCGTGATAGAAAAACTTGAGAATGGCGTAACTCGCGATTTCAAATATGCGGGCATCCACATTCGGTGCTAATAAGCCAAGAACGAACTCCTCGATCTTGCCGTGTCTCTGCTTGGAAATATCGCGCAATTGTTCGCAAGTCTTGATGAAATCAGCAAATGATGCCTGTTTCGCCTTAGCATACTCGTTGATGATTTCGATGATTGCAGGGGCGATGTTAAAAGTCTTCTTGCCGAGGGACAGTGCTACAAGTTTCTGATTGATCCAGTATCTGCGTGTCTCAACAACCCGCAAGATAGGTTGTGCATCAACTTGCGGGAAAAACTTACGAAATTCTCCGTTCAATCTGTCGTTTAATCCATGATTTTGCAACTTGCTTCCAAACGGCAACTCGCGTTGCCGTTTGAAGAGTTTTGAGAATTGCGCCCCTTCATATTTCGAGTAATCCCCTTTCTTGTGGTATCCATGCGCAATGTAGTCTTCCACAAGCACAAATATTGCATACAAATTTGCAAAACTGCTTCTGGCCTTTGATCCTCGCGCGGCAGAAACCGTCTTGAGGTTTATGTACTGCAAAAGAGGACTCTTTTCAAAAAGATCCTGCGCCGCATTTCCATAGTGCTGCGCAAGCACCTTGCTGATTATCGGCGTGAAGTCGTGTTCCATTGTGCCCGCCTTTCAAAGATCGCCAACTGCTGCTGCGCAGGCGATTCCTGCTGTTCATAGGTTTTCGGCTCGCGTCTGAGGACTTCGCCGTTGTATGCTTCCTGAATATCCAATCGCCGTAGGCCGATCTTGACGTATTCTTCCTCGGCTTCGATACCGATGGACTCCCGCCCCAACATCTGTGCGACAGCTGAAGTGGTGAATGTCCCAGAGAATGGATCAAGCACGAGGTCTCCGGGGTTGGAACTAGCCCTGATGATCCTGTCAAGAAGCGCCGTCGGTTTTTGAGTCGGGTGGTTCTCGTATTCATCCATACGATATCTGACGCGTGGAATGCTCCAAACGTTTCCGGGAACTTTCTTGCTGTTGTACATGGTCGGAATAGATTTCCGGTAGTCGATCAACTTACGCGTTGCGCCAGTGCGGGCTTCAACAAGGATGTCATTGGCGTTGAATGTGTAGTCGTCTCCATTCTTTACGCCGAAAAGGATTGGTTCGTAAAGCGAACCGTAATAGTTGCGAGCTTGTACTCCAGAACTGTCATAAGACCACACGATCCGGGATAAGATGGTGAGCCGTTTACGAAGAAAGATGTCGAAAAATGGCATGTTTTGGGTGGCGGTCATCACGTAAAGGCTACCAGTTGGTTTGAGTTTTGCGATGCAAAGTTCAAGCCACTGGTAACACCACGCGAGATACGCTTCGTCGGACGGCCACCGGTCCTTGCGTCCGTTGAAGTTTTTCCCGATATTGTATGGAGGGTCGGCAAATATCAAATCAACGGAGCCGTCTGGCACCTCAGTGGTGAGTGCCTCTATGGTATCTTCCCATATAATCGTGTGCCCGTTTTTCTCAAATATGGTCATGTCGTTATGGTGGAGGTGTGTCTGGATTCGTTTCTTTTTCGTCCAGCTAATTGTTAATATGAGTTTATATTATCACTTTTTTTTATGGGCTACGCAAGCCGAAACATCCTGTATTCAGGGCGGTATTCAAAGACTGTCTCACAAAAAAACAATAAAACAGTGGTTGCGTACAGCCGTAGGCATGCGTTATACTTACATCATTAATTAATTGTGTGGTGGTATTATGGCGCAAATTCAAAACAATAACTCAGGTACACTCGTTCTGAATGCGGAGAGTGGATATGAAAATGTACTGCGTGTCAGGAAGACCAAACTGCTCGTGATCAGCGGGCCTCTGCAGGGGCGCGAATTCATCGTTAATCGTGACACGTACACCATTGGATCTGGGGATCACAATGATTTGGTGATCGGGGATTCGACGGTGTCCAAACGGCACTGTGAAATCATCGTCGAGGAGTCAGGCTATCAGATTCGCGACCTTGATAGCACCAATGGGACTCTGGTTCAGGGGGTGCGTGTTTCTTCGGCTCATCTTGCGCCGGGTGCTGAAATTCAAATTGGAAAAAGTCGCATCGTTTTTTGTCCGCTTCAGGATTCCAATGATATCCCGCTCTCCAGTAATGAAGCGTTCGGTAAAATGTTGGGCCGTTCGATCCCGATGCGCCGAATCTTTTATCTCGCGGAAACTTATTCGCCCTCAGATGCCACTATCATGATTACTGGCGAAACCGGGACCGGTAAAGAGGTGCTCGCTGAAGAGATCCACAACCATTCGAACCGTAAGAACAAGCCCTTTATCGTCATCGACTGCGCCGCGATTTCAAAGGATTTAATGGAAAGCGAAATCTTCGGTCATGTGAAGGGCGCATTTACAGGGGCGAACAGTGACCGTCAGGGCGCCTTTGAACTCGCAGATGGCGGCACCGTGTTCTTGGATGAAATCGGCGATTTGCTGCCCGACTTGCAGCCGAAGCTCTTGCGCGTGTTGGAGAAGCGTGAGATCCGTCGCGTCGGAAGTAATGATCTGCGCAAAATTGATGTCCGCATCATTAGCGCAACAAACCGTAACTTGGCGAATGAAGTGAACGAAAACCGTTTCCGAGAAGATTTGTATTACAGGCTTTCAGTCGTGCATCTCGAGTTGCCGCCGCTGCGTCGTCGGAAGGACGATATCCCGCTGATTGTGAAGAAGTTCCTGACGACGTTGCATGGTGACGATGCGCTTTCTCAGGTTGCTGATCTTGATGTCACGATGGATGTCTTAAAGCGTCATGAATGGCCGGGCAATGTCCGCGAATTGCGCAATCTAGTCGAGCTGGCATTTTACAGCGAGAAAAGGCCTGTTGATTTGAGTTCATTCCTGAGCTTCGGGACGTTACGTGCAGGGCACAAACCCAATGACGAGCCGGATATGACTTTTACCACGGATAAGCCTTTTAAGGATGCGAAGAATGAACTGATCGAGGAGTTCGAAAAGGCCTATCTCAATGATCTGTTGTCTCGCAATCGCCAGAACATTTCACAGTCCGCCCGCGAAGCCGGCATCGAACGCGCTTACCTCCAACGCCTCATTCGCAAATATGGCATGCGGGAATAATGCGGCAAGTTTATCGAAAGAATCGATGGAGTCGATTCAATCGATTCTTCCGATTTTTTCGATTCTCACGATTCACTCGATTTCGCTTTCCTCCTGAACCATGAACCCTGATCTCAAAGTTTAAGGAATTTACAGGTGACCTTTTTCCTGTTAGTCTTCCTCTCTGCCCTCGGCTTTGCTTGGACGTTTGCTTGTCCTTATGGGAATTTCTGGATTAAAATCACGACAACGGTCTGCGTGTTATGCGCAGGGTCGTTTACTGTTGCTGGTTTTCCAATCAGGCGTACTCAGCATCTGTTACGCGAGATAATGATAGGCCTTGTCGCAGCGGTGGTATTATACGGGATCTTCTGGCTGGGTGATTTTTTAGCCGCATCGTTGTTCGGTTTCGCTCCAAAACAGGTCGAAGCGATTTACGCGATCAAGCAACTTGGTCATCCATGGCTTGTTGCTGGAGTATTGCTGATGGTCACCAGTCCGGGCGAAGAACTTTTTTGGCGCGGTTACGTGTTGCGCGAAGCAATGAAACGCTGGGGTGCCTGGCGCGGATTTCTAGCCGGCGCAGGCATCTATGGAGCTGTCCATATTCCGTCATGTAATCTGATGCTGGTCATGGCTGCGCTGGTTGCCGGCACTTTCTGGTGCGCGCTCTATCAGTGGCGAAAAGGCGACCTGACTGCCTGCATCGTCTCCCATGCGCTCTGGACGGTCAGTGTCATTCTTGTCTTCCCTATTCGCTAATGGTCAATCGCGTAGCCGTGTGCTCAGCAGGGTCCGGCGTTCACGGACCTGGTTTGCACGGATGGCGATGCCGATGGCTCGCGAAGATCCAACAACCAGCACCAGCTTTTTCCCGCGTGTAATCGCCGTATAAAGCAGATTACGCTGGAGCAGTTTGTAATGTTGGGTGTGCATCAGGACAATGACCGCCGCATACTCGCTGCCCTGAGACTTATGGATCGAACAGGCGTAGGCCAGGACGAGTTCATCCAGTTCGCTCTGCTCGTAACGCACCGGGCGTCCGTCGAAAAGAATGACCAGATAATGGTCTTCCTCGGACACCTCTTTGATAAATCCGATGTCTCCGTTGAAGACATCCTTATCGTAATTGTTGCGCATCTGCATGACGCGGTCGCCCCTGCGGTAATGCGTGCAGCCTCTCAGGAGGGAGGGGCCGGAGGGGTTGAGCGCTGTCTGGATGACGTCATTGAGGTTCTCTGTGCCCAGCAGATTTTTCCGCATGGGCGTCAGGACTTGGACATCATGCAAGGGATTCATCCCGAACTTCTCAGGGATGCGCTGGGTCATCAACTCAACAGTGCGCGAGATAATCGTCTCAGGCTCGCCTGTCTCGATGAAATAGAAGTCGCTCTCTTTCGAGGCGCTTGTTTCAAAGGGTTCGCCATGATTCACATGATGGGCATTCCTGACGATGAGTCCTGTTTTATCCTGACGGAAAATGGTGTCGAGTTTGCAGGAAGGGATAACACCTGAGGCAATCAAGTCGCGCAATACATTGCCGGGCCCCACACTGGGAAGCTGGTCAATATCGCCCACGAGAATCAACGTCACGTTATTAGGCAATGCGGCGAGGAAAAAATCCATGAGCTTAATGTCCACCATGGACATCTCATCGAGGATAAAGCAGTCGCCTTCCAAGGGATTTTCCGCATTGAATTCAAAGCGTCCGAAACTTGGGTTGAATTTGAGCAGACGGTGAAGGGTCTGCGCTTCACGCTGTGTGGCTTCGGACATGCGCTTGGACGCGCGGCCTGTCGGTGCGGCAAGACGGATGTCGAGTTTGCGAGCGCCGAAAATTTCGGTCAGGGCACGGATAATCGTGGTTTTGCCTACGCCTGGTCCGCCCGTGATGATCGAGACCTTTGAGTTGATGGCATTCGCAAGCGCTTCACGTTGAAGCGGGGCAAGCTCGATTTTCATCTTGCCTTCCGCCCAGGCAATCGCCTTTGTCGCATCAATCGGCTTAAAGGTGCGTGGCGTTGCGAGCAATTGCTTGAGCTTCAGGCTGACCCGCATTTCTGCGCGAAAAAGGTCTCGCAGATAAATATGATTCTCTTCCCGGATGAGTAGGCCCTCTTCAATTTGCTCCGCAAGCGCTGCAGCCAAAATTTCGACAGAGATGGTGAGCAACTCTTGCGCGTGGAGCAGCAGGTCGGCGTCAATGGCAAAGCAATGTCCGCCCTCTTCAGCCTCGGACTTCAACGTGTAAATAAGCCCAGCGCATGCGCGGATCGCGGAGTCATGCGGAATGCCGACGCTGAGCGCGATCGCATCGGCTGTCTTGAAACCAATGCCCCAGACATCCTCGCAGAGCCGATAGGGATTGCGTTTCACAACCGCAATCGCATCTGCACCATATTGTCGGTAGATGCGCGCCGACTTCGCAGTTCCAATACCGTGTGATTGCAAGAAGATCATGATTTCGCGCACACCGCGCTGCTCACCCCAGGAATCCTTGATCAACGCGCAACGACTGGCTCCAATGCCCTCAACCTCGCGCAGCCGTGCGGATTGCTTGTCGATGATCTCGAGTGTCTTATCCCCGAACTTTTCAACAATGCGTTCCGCAAACTTGGGGCCGATGCCCTTGATCATGCCACTCGCCAGGTAACGACGGATCCCCTCGGTGGAGGTCGGTGTGATGCAGGTGATGGCTTTCGCCTGAAATTGCCGTCCGTGCGAAGGATGCCGGTTCCATTGTCCCTCGGCATGCAGTTCCTCGCCTTCCCACATGGCTGCGCAATTTCCTACGACGGTCACCCTTTCTTCGTGCAGCCGTGAACCTGCTGCGCGGGTGACCGTCTTCAGCGTACAGACCGTATAACCTGTCTCATCATTTCTGAAAACAATGGATTCGACGGTTCCGCTGATGGTCTCGCTCGGAGCGTGTTCTTTCGAGTCAGTTGGCATGTGCAAATTTTAAGCTAATTAGCTTCAACTTGCAAGCCGCAGTTTGTAACAGAATTACTGGCTTACAATCCGGACAACATAGCTGTCTTTCAGCGCATCGGGTAGGGGGATGAGAATAAATCGCGGGGTGACCACCGGTTTCAGTTCCATACCTTCGACAACGGTTAGCTTGTTTAGACGTTTGGGCAGCCATGCAATGACAGGTCGATTGCCGCGTTGGGAGCCGTTAGTGCTAAGAAGCTTGAAGGAGTTCTCTCCGCGCAGAGGCTTGATGGTCAGCGTGTAGCCGTCACTGTTTTTCGTGAGTGTCTGCTCATAGCCCGAGGGCTGTGAGGCCATGCGCGCTTCCCAGAGCGGGTCACCATAGAAGGCCACCACAGTTTTGTCAAATTCGAGTCCCTTGCTGGGGTGCGTGAGCAGCAGATTGTCAAGGGCGATCTGATTCGCTAGGAAAGCCTCGGCAAAGGTATATCTTCCCGGCATCTCCAACAGGTAGTCCATCATGCCCCAGCCGGCATATCCGAACCACGTGGGGACCGTTTATCCTGCCATCTGGATCACATTCGCATCGCGCATCCAGGCAAGCGCCATGGCATTCGTGCCATCCACATGGCCCATCAGGCAGTTACCGCAAGGCAGATAGATTTTAGGATTGGTCGATTGAATGGGGATCTGCTTATTGTCTGGGTAAGTAAGGGCGTGCATCTGCCCATTATCGCATCGGAACGAGCCCGCCTTATACCGGAAACCGATTTGCCAATCGCGCTCCGTGGCATGACCGGATCCGACAATTAGATCACCAGTGTTGGCGTTAATTTTTTTTGCAAGAGATTCAGCCGGATCCTTCTCCGCGTTCTCATCCTGGATAATGGGTTTGCCGTTGAGCTTATACACATGCAGAGACTGCTTCAACTCATCATGCCATTCACCTGCTACCAGGTTTTCAAGGGGAATGGCGGTGTTGGCCAGTGTGTTGCTGACGACCAGCGGTGTTGTGATGGCCGCACGCTTGCAGGCATCTTCGGACGTGGCGCCTGTGATGATACCCCACGGCGCATCGGTGTAGACATCAGGGTCAATGGCGCGCATCACGGTATGAACGTCAGCGACAAAGCGTCGTCCACAATTCTTCGGGGACGCCACAAATGCGACTGCGCGAGGTTGCGCCTTCTGCAAGGCAGGCAGCACTTGGTGGACACTCTCACGATGAACGGTGTTTGATTTTCAACTGATGTAGGCCTTCATATACGGACGCAGCACTTCGATTTCGAGACTCCAACGACGAGGGTTGCCGAGGCAATACCGT
>Ga0268284_1001117_pt1 | contig 14900 bp, 15 predicted proteins | sample saktaG_14_FD_190137 | JGI IMG/M metagenome (GOLD analysis project Ga0268284, IMG submission 190137) | Saline water microbial communities from Sakinaw Lake, British Columbia, Canada - sak_2013_06_06_40m | ecosystem: Environmental > Aquatic > Non-marine Saline and Alkaline > Saline ... | reverse complement strand
AAAAGCGTATTTCGCGAAATGCCCGCAGATTCCGATATCTTAAATAAATACGGACTTCATGCCAGCAGCAGTTTTTTCCTCTATGTAGGAAGGTATGAAGCAAGAAAAAACCTTGACAATCTCTTGGTGGCATACTCTTACCTTCCTGATTCCCTGAAAAAAGAGATCAAGCTTGTACTGATATGCCCTGCCAAATCAGCAGTCACAAAAGAAATTCTCAAAAAAAAGATTTTCGAACTTGGGCTCGAACAAAATGTTCTGCATCTGCCAGACGTGACCGATGAAGATCTTGTTCATTTTTACAATGCTGCGCTTGCTCTCCTTTTTGTATCCTTCTCTGAAGGATTCGGTCTTCCGCTCGTTGAAGCCATGAATTGCGGATGCCCGGCAGTGATCGCAAACTGCTCCTCACTCCCGGAAATTTCCGGATCTTCGTCAATTCTCATAGACCCTTTCGATCCGGAATCGATCCGTTACGGTATGCTGAAAATCATTGACGACAGCCAGCTTAGGAAATCGCTGACAGAAAAATGCCTGCTTCGTGCAAAAAACTTTTCCTGGAAAAACACTGCCAACGAAACACTCAATGAGTTTAATCTGATCTGCTCCTGAAAAATAAACCTTTCGCTTAAGAGCACTTTTTTCAATAATTTTCATGCCCTGCCTGACCACTGTCAGGACTCCGTCATACATGGATAAGAGCCTCAATGAAAATCTCTTTAAATGTTATAAAAACATCAGTTTATAACGGAAATCTGACCTATACCATAAATCTGATCAACGCACTAGTGTCACGTCACATATAGAAAGACGTATCAATAATCGTATATTGTTCTTCATAATCAACCAAAAGAGGATTGAATATGAAGAAGTACAAAGTCACCCTGACACAAGAAGAACGGAAAGAGCTTGATGCTTTCAGCAGCAGAGGAAAGCATGCTGCTCAAACGGTTTTGAATGCACTGATTTTATTGGCATGTGATGAAGGCAAATACCAGAAAGAGCGGTCAATCAATGAAACCATTGCCCGTGTTCTGAATGTCAGCATGAAAACGATAGACCGGGTTAAAAAGCGATTTGTAGAAGAGGGCATTGATATGGCACTTACCGGCAAACCCTCAACCCGTGTATATATACGAAAAGCTGATGGCGACCTTGAAGCACATCTGATAGCAATGAGCTGTTCTGAAGCACCGAAAGGTCATAAGCGATGGACATTGAGATTGCTGGCCGACAAGGCAGTTGAACTGAACTATGTTGATGATATTTCCTACGAGACCGTTCGCCGGGTGTTAAAAAAAACGTCCTTAAGCCCTGGAAACAAGAAGGATGGGTGATTCCTCCGCTCAGTGATGGTAATTTTGTGGCACACATGGAGATGGTTCTGGACGTTTACAAACAACCTTATGATCCATTGTATCCGGTTGTTTGTATGGATGAGTCGCCCAAGCAGTTGATTGCAGAGACCAGAAAACCAGTGCCAGCAAAACCGGGTCAACTTGCGCGATATGATTACGAATACAGTCGGAGAGGAACCTGTAACATTTTCATAGCCAATGAACCCTTGGTTGGAAAACGGATGGTTCGAGTAACCGCAAGCAGAAAACGATATGACTGGGCAAAATTTCTTGAAGAGATCGCCAAACAGTACAAGCACGCAGAAAGGATTAAGCTGGTGATGGACAATCTCAATACGCATGAACCCGGCTCACTGTATCATGCATTTAACCCCAAGAAAGCAAAAGCGTTATTAGATAGATTTGAATTTATCTATACCCCAAAACACGGAAGCTGGCTGAATATGGCAGAGATAGAATTGAGAGTGTTGTCGAACCAGTGCCTCAATCGACGGATTGATACTATTGCAGAAGTCCGGTCGCAAGTTGCAGCATGGGAACAGGCTCGAAACAACAAAAAATCGACGATCAAGTGGCGTTTCACAGCAGAAAAGGCGAGAATCAAACTCTTGCATCTTTATCCGTCAATTGATGCGTGACGTGACACTAGTTGCACAAATACTGACGTTCAGCAAGACCCAGGACATTACGCCCGATATCGTCAGCGTACAGGAGATCATCGGTGAAGCCTTGAAGCTCCTCCGGCCTTCGATACCTTCTACGATTTCCATTGAACAGAATCTCGACTACTCCTGCAGAAATATTCTGGCCGATCCGTCACAAATCCATCAGGTCATCGTCAATCTCTGCACCAATGCATTTCACGCGATGGAGGAATCCGGCGGAAAACTGAAGATCCAACTCAGGGAGATCATACCCGATGCCGGCATACAGAAATTACTCCCGAAACCCGAGGCGCAACACTACGTGCAGCTCTCTATTTCCGATACAGGAATCGGAATGGATGCGCCGACCATGGAGCGGATATTCGAGCCGTTTTTTACCACCAAATCCGTCAATAAAGGGACCGGACTCGGCCTCTCCGTTGTCCATGGAATTATATCGAGCTTTAAGGGAATTATTACCGTTGAAAGCTGCCCGAGACACGGCACGACGTTCCTGATCTATCTGCCGGTCATCGATAGTCAAGTCGTACAAGAGGATGTAAACGAAAAACCGGCAAAAGGGGTCGGCAGTATTCTTTTTGTGGACGATGAACCGGCCGCACTCAAGATGATGACGGTGATGATAACAAAACTGGGCTTCAAAATACAGACCGCAGAATCGCCGCTGCAGGCACTTGAACTGTTCAGGAAGAATCCCGGACAATTCGACCTTGTCATAACCGATCTGACCATGCCTGAGATGACAGGAATTGAACTGTCAGGCGAACTGCACAAAATCAGCCCTCAAATACCAGTCATTCTTATGACCGGCTACGGAAAGGATATTGAACACACCAATCCGCTCAACCAGCACGGTATCTGCAAATATCTGAAAAAACCGGTCAAAATGACCGTTATGGCATCAACCATCAACGACGTGATCTCCAGACAAAACGCCTAAGCTTACCATCATGAAAGTACTTGTTATCGACGACGACGCAGCAGTCAGAAAATTTATCTGCACAACGCTGCTAAGAGCAAACCATACCGTCCTTGATGCAGACAACGGCAGCACCGGCCTCATGCTTCTGCATGAAAACAGGGATATCTCCCTGGTCATTACCGACCTTATCATGCCCGAAAAAGAGGGTATTGAAACAATTATTGACATCAAACAGCTCTACCCGGCAATAAAAATCATGGCTATATCGGGTGGAGGGAAAGTCGGTCCGGAAAACTACCTCGTTCTGGCCAATGCTCTGGGAGCAAACACAACCCTCAAAAAGCCTTTCAGCGGACAGGAACTCCTGCATGCCATTGAACATCTGTAACAAGACCAACGGCAGATAATAAACGGCAAGGACTGGAACCCTCTCCGCTTGCCAACCCGTCCGCACTCCGGATTGATGCCGGACTTTCCTGAACAGGTGATCATGGAAGTAAATCATAGTATTGCTCAAGACCTGATTGCTCTTCCTCGCTCTCATTGATGACTGCAACGGTTTTATTTTTAGCTTTTTCAGTCCATAAAGCCGCCACAAGAAGCTCTGCAACATCAGAGCGGGTGGTACATCCGTTCCACAACCTGTCTCCGGTATCAACCTGGAGCTTATGCTTGAACGGTTCGCCATCTTTCAAGCCACCAGGCCTGACGATGGTATAGGAGAGTGGTGATTGTGAAAATACCGCCCGCACGTGCTCCTCTGCTTCCCATTTTTTGTGCAAGACACCAGCAAAAAGATTAAGCGGATGATACCACTGTGTTACAAAAAGAGAACTGACAAGCCCGAAATGCTTTACCCCAGCTTTAGCAGCCTCATCTACAAGCCTTTTTACCCCATCCCGTTCAACCTCATCCGGTGATGACTCCCCCGAGTAGGAACTGGAGCCAAGGGCTGATATAACTGCATCACACCCCCTGACCGCAAGGCCTATGTCGGAAGCACTTTGTATTTTACCTTCAACAATCTCAACACCCTCTCCAAACAAACGAATAGCTTTAGCTTTGTCCCGTGCAAACACCCTAACCGGAACCCCGTACTGCAGAAGCCTTTTCACCACCCATTGCCCGGTTTTTCCCGTTGCTCCTGCGACAAGAACCCGTCCCTTATATATTGTACTGTCAGCCATGATATCAACATTTATAATATTTGAATAAACACCCTATGTAATCTATTATTAATAAACCTCCTGCGGCGGCAATTAAGTTTCTGAACACTGAAGTAATTTCATTATTTTTTGACATATCAAGCTTTGTCGCTCCGGAATACCGGAACAGCGACTACCTGCAGCAATCATAAAAACAATCACATATGAAAAGGTACATGATAATCGTCCTATTTCTTGGCATGACGCTTGCGGTAAACCACACGGCATCAGCATATGACCCCGAAGCGCTCGGTATACTGAAAAGAAGTGTTGCCGAGTGGAATGCCATGCGTCTTGCAAATCCGGGAAAAGACATCGACCTCTACAAGGCTTCACTTGACGACGCAAACCTGGCCGGAGCAAACCTCAGCAGATCGGTTCTTGTCAGGGCTGAACTGAGCGGCTCAAAACTTGATATGGCAGACCTGAAAGCCTCTAATCTCTCAATGGCATTTATAAAAAAAGCAGACCTCAAGGGTACCGACCTTTCAGGCGCCTACCTTGTCAAAGCCAATTTGAAGGGTTCGTTCATGAAAAACGCCAACTTCACAGGAGCAAACCTGCAGGGAGCAAACCTGAGATGGGCAATGCTGGAAAAAGCAGACTTGAGTATGGCAAATCTTGCCAATACGGTACTTTTCGAAGCAAATCTTCAAAAAGCTAACCTGAAGGGAACCAACCTCAAAGGGGCGATATTCCTGGATCAGGCCATTCTCGAAGGGGCTGTGCTGTCAAACAATACCATACTGCCTTCAGGCCTTAAAGCCACTTCACTTTGGAGCGCACTGCATAATGCAAAATTTGTCACTGAACCGGAGAACACCCGGCACACCTATGATACCCCTCCTCCTGTCGAGCTTTCTGAGCAGCTGAAAGCCGGAGCCGGCCAGGGTCTCCGCATTCCGGGAAGCGCAGTAACCGACAGCAGAAAACAACAGGCAATGATTATTGAGGATGTTGAATCATGGAATACAATGCGTAGCAAAAATCCGGAAGTGAGCGTGACATTAAAAGAGGAAAAACTTGAAAATTCCCGTCTTGAAGGAATCAATCTTGAGCAGGCGGTTCTTTCCGGCTCAAGTTTTGAAGAGGCCTCTCTTGATGATGCCAACATGGCAGGGGCAGATCTCAGTAACACGAACTTCCATAAAGCGGACATGAAGTCTGTCAAACTCAAAGGCGCCAATCTTCAGGGAGCCAATCTTGACCGCGCCTTTCTCAAAGGTGCTGACCTGAGCAATACCAATTTATCCAAAGCAGTGCTCTACGGAGCCATGCTGGTCGGGGCTAACTTGAAAGGCGCAAATCTTGAAGGGGCATCTTTGTTTGAGGCCGATCTTGAAGGCGCAAATCTTGACGGGGCTAACTTGAAAGGCGCAAATATTATGGATGCCAATTTCAACAATGCAATCCTGTCGCCGCTAACCGTTCTACCATCAGGAAAACAGGCGACGAAAGACTGGGCCGTCCAGAAAGGGGCGAAATTTGAGACAGAAAAACAATAAATACAACTATTCCCCGGCTGAAAGCAGGCGAAATCAGCCTGTTTTTGGCCGCCAATACCGGTTTTCGGAGAGAGTGCCCGAGCATGAAACTGCGCAAGCCCTAAGTAGAAACCGCAGGTTGAAATCCGTAAAACATGATGACGGAATTTCAGTTTACAGTCACTATACCATCAACATGAACAGCCCCGATTGAGCATACCATTCCATCTTTCTCCCGGCAAAGATTCTGCCGTTAATAGCGAAAAATAAATGCCACGTTTTTAAGGAGAGAGCCGCCCGCAACAGTCACAGAATGTCATTCTTGCCGGGAAAACGCTTGCGATAAAGAAAATGCTTAAGGATACGGGCTTTTCTGATATTGGGATCACTTGCTTCAAGCCGATGTTTTTTACCGGTACGGGTCACAACATCAAGCGTTCCGTCATCATTAACCTTATAAACTTTCCAGAACTTGTCCACCACATAATGATAGGTTTCTCCGTGTTCTAGAGGATAAACCTGCCTTGCCCTCGGGCCCGGACGGAATGAGCTTTTAGGCTTATGGTAAACAATAGGATCACCCACCCTGAACTGAATCATCTCGACCTCCTTTCCGGAAGAAAAACCGGATATTTTTATTTATAACCAAAGAAAATGAATTTAATAAAACGCAAAATAAATATAGATGCAAACGATATAAAAAACTAACGTTATATACATGCAACATGAATATAACGTTAGTTTGGTTTTCTGAACATCAATTCAAAAATGCGGGGTACTGTTATCCCTTGCTTAAAAAAAATAAATTCGTTTATATCGAAACCCGGGACACGGAAAGTTCAATCCCGCTCTTTTGAAGGGAAATTGAAAAAACGGCTGGTAATAACGGGGATAATAAATATGGCAACCGTAATACCCGATGTAATCAAGTCTGCGTAATGGCCTTCTACCAACCTGATTAAAGCGGTTTCAGGATAAAAATGCTCCACTGCCGACAGAGAAAGTTTGAGCCCAAGCAGACCTATGACAAAAAAAGCGCAGGTCTCAAGAAACGGATACTCTTCCATAAGCCGGACAAACCTCTGAGCAACGAAACGCATGGCCAGAATCCCAATGAAAACCCCGGTACAGATCAGCACAATATTATCAGTAAAAGCCACTGCGGCAAAAATGTTGTCGATCGAGAAAGCAAGGTCCATCAGTTCGATAAGAAGTACTGTAGACCAGAATGCTCCCAATGAACCCGACGTCCATTGATAAAACCAGCTCCCCTGCTTGTCGAAATAATCATCGGTTTTTTCCGGCGTTTTTCGCCCCTTAAACCAGTCCCAGAAAAGATAGAGGAGGTAGATCCCGCCTAAAGGCTTCAGCCACCAGATCTGCACCAGAAAGACAGCAAAAAAGAGGCAGAGCCCTCTGAACAGATAAGCCCCGATAATTCCATATTGTAATGCCGCCGCACGCTTTTTTTCCGGCAGGTCCATAACCATAGTCGCCAGTACCGCTGCATTATCAACAGAGAGCAGGCTTTCAATGATGATCAGGTTGCCGATAACAAGCAGTGATGAAAGCGGATTATCGACAATGTGCTGCAAAAGCTCAACCATAAATCTTCTCCATGCAGAGGGTCTCTCAAAAAAACTGTCAAGCATCCCGGAACGTTATTCTTCTGACCCCGCAATTTTTTCAGATCTGAACCAGAAGACCAATCTCAATCACCTGTCCGGATGGAAGGTCATAATATGCGGTTGCACTGAGGGCGTTACGTGCCATCAAGGCAAAAAGTTTTTTGCGCCACAGAATCATTTTGCTCTTCAGACCTGCAACAATTTTCTCCCTGCTGAGGAAAAAGCTGATAGCCTCCGGTCTGAAATGCAGTCCCTGATGATTTGCCAGAGCAATAACCTGACGGATATTCGGATATTCCAGAAATCCGTAGCGCGCAACAACCTTGTAAAAACCGTCACCCAGTTTGGTCACAGCAACCTTGCTGCTGTTCGGAACCCTCGGAACCCTTTCCGTACTGAAATGAAACAGTGCGACTTCCGAGTGCATGATCTTGTTATGGCGAAGGTTATGAAGCATGGCAACAGGAACCACATCGGGATTTGCCGTCAGATAGACCGCCTGGCCATTCACACGCAGAGGCTGCTGCAATGAGAGACTCTGAATGAACTCTTCAACCGTCAGGGTCCTATCCTTCAGTTGCTGCAGCAGGAGAGTGCGGCCCTGCTTCCAGGTAAGCATTATGGTAAATATCACCAGTCCTATAACCAGCGGAAACCATGCTCCATGGAAGAGCTTGCTCATGCTTGCCCCGAAAAAGGAAATGTCGATAACCGCAAAAAAACCGATCATGACATTCAGGGCAACCCTGTTCCACTTCCAGAGATCACGGGCAACATAATAAAACAGAATTGTAGAGATAAGCATGGTTGCCGTTACCGCAACACCGTATGCTGCCGCGAGGCTGCTTGAAGAACCGAAGCCGGCAACCAGACCGATGGTTGCAATCATTATCGACCAGTTTGCTGCAGGAACATAAATCTGCCCCATATGTCTGGCCGAAGTATGCTTCACCGTCAGTCGGGGGAGATACCCGAGCTGGATTGCCTGCTGTGTCAGAGAAAAAACTCCGGTAATCAGAGCCTGCGACGCTATAATGGTTGCTGAAGTAGCAAGCAGTACCATCGGAATCATTGCCCATGAGGGCACAAGACCGTAAAAAGGATGGTGGGACTCCTTGGGAAAGGCAAGAAGCAGCGCGCCCTGCCCGAAATAGTTCAGCAGCAATGCCGGTAGCACAAGTAATATCCATGTCAGCCGGATAGGACGTTTTCCGAAATGACCCATATCGGCATAGAGCGCTTCGGCTCCAGTAACGGAAAGAAAGACGGCCCCCAGTACCATAAAACCCTGAAGGTGATTGCCAAGCAGAAAGGAAATACCGTACCATGGCAGTATTGCCTTTAGTATAAGCGGGTGCCGGATAATTTCAGCAAGCCCGAGTATTCCGATAACGAAAAACCACACGAAGATAATCGGTCCGAAAAGTGCGCCGACCTTCGCCGTGCCATGATGCTGAAACAGAAAAAGACCTGCAAGCACCACGATGGTGACCGGTATGACAAGATCCTTGAATGCCGGTGCAATGATCTGAACGCCTTCCACTGCGCTGAGAACAGATATGGCCGGAGTAATCATACCGTCTCCATAGAGCAATGCGGCACCGAACAGTCCGATACCTACAAGAAACCAGCGTTCATATCCATTTTTTTTACAATGCGAGACGATCAGTGCCGTAAGAGCAAGAATACCGCCCTCCCCGTCGTTATCGGCTTTCATTATAAAAGTAAGGTATTTCAGACTGACAATCAGAAGAAGGGCCCAGACCAGGAGAGAGAGTACACCGAGAACGTTTTCCTGTGTTACTGGAATGCCATACTCACCGTGAAAACACTCACGAACTGCGTAAAGAGGGCTGGTGCCGATATCACCGAAAACCACTCCGAGTGCCGCCAGAGAGAGGCCTGCAAGCCGTTTTAAGCCCCCTTGTCCTGAATGACTGCTTACATCAGGATCTATTGATTGAGTTGACATGAGCGATTAAAAAAAGGATAACAGCATTATCGATGGGAAAGGAGTGTTTACGGCTGTGGAAAATAATCCCGCAGCTTCTGAAAAAAATATCGTGCAGAAAACACCGGATGAAGAAAAAAAGACCTGGAGTAACTCTTTTGCATAGATCAATATTGTTGTGCAGTAACAAATGCCTGCACGTGATAATATAGAGAATAGTTGATAAATCAAATACCTCTCCCGGAAGGAAGAAACGAACTCAGTCCCGCCGGATTCCTCGGCAAGGACACAAACGACACCCTTGATCATCAACCCTCTCTGTTATTATTTAATAAAAGGCCCCGTTACATTCCTTGCCTCGGTTTTCCGGCATGTCAGTACATTCGGGCTCCACCGTCCCGTCCTTCCCGATAAATCCGGATGCGCAGCAAATATCAGAGTGCCCATTAAGCCGCAAGCCTCACCACGCAATTCTCCCTTTTTTTATTGCTTTGCCGAAACACTCTGACAGCCGTTCTCCAGTACTTTTTTCAGCGACCTCTGCAAATTGAGAAAAGAGAGCGGACGATCGATAACATCACCTGACCGAGCGCTTAAAATGCCGCTGACAATAAAGACAGTTTCAATTTACAATTATGGGCAAGAGAAAAAGGAAGCACGGAAAGGAAAAAACGCGCCGCAGCTTAATGAATATTATTCATGGAAATGAATTTTTAATACCGGGAGCGGCTATGGTACAGTCATAACAAAAAGTTGAACGGGCTCGATAAAAACAAGTGGATATCCTGAAAATAACACATCAAAACGGTACTGAAACCCTTCAGGCAACTGGTTTTCTCTGGATTTCTTTTGTTTTAAAAATATTTCCTTATATTATTACTGTTTTAAAAACTGAATGGCTTGTTGATCTTTATTCATTTCATCTCTTCTTTTGATGAAAACTGATGATGGATCAGCTTAAATAAATCGTGAGCTTATGAAGCATGAAACACAATTTTTTACTTTTACTTTTCTGACGATCCTGATATCGATCAGCCTTGTCACCAGCCGTACCGGAATGCATTTTCCGGAAATTAACGGTCAAAATAACCTACTCTACAATTCCGCTGAAGCAGCGCAGCGATCAAATACTTTCTCAGGCGCTGTACATCAGGATAAAAAACGCGACATCGCTCTTATTGCAGAAGGCAGAGCTTCCTATTACGCCAATCAGTTTCAGGGTCGTAAGACAGCTAACGGCGAAACCTTCAATATGCATAGCCTTACAGCCGCCCACCCTTCACTGCCGTTCGGAACCTGGGTAAAGGTTACCAACCTTCGAAACGGTCGGGATGTCGTCGTTCGCATCAATGACCGGGGACCGTTTGTCAAAGGAAGGATTATCGACCTCTCAATCGGCGCGGCTAAAGAACTCGGGATTTTAAAATCCGGAACTGCACGTGTAAAACTCGAAGCCCTCGAGTCCATGCCGGCAGCATCAGTCAATGGCTGATACTGCTTGAAGAAACTGATTCTCTTGGAGGTTTTTTTGTACGGCAATTTTTTCATTGCCTGCAGTAGCATCAAATGATCAGTCTTTCACGCCTTGATTTTCCGGCGTAGCCTGTTTGCGATAGTCCCGCAGGGATTTCAGCGAACAGGACTGAAAGATGTAAAAGCAATACCAAGACAACATCCTTCCCCTGAAACGGGTGAGATAACAACGTTTAACAAAACGCTCGTAACCTCTGGTATTATGACGCTTAATAATCGATCACGCTGCGCATTTTTCCGTCCGGCACTCATTGCAATGATTTTTTGTGTCTTGCTGAGCACCTCACTGTATGGCGCAGAACTCCCTGAGCATCCCGATCCTGTCACTGCCGGCTTTCAGTGGCTGCCGGATATTAACAACGCCAATCAGGCTTCGTCGACATCCGCACTGCCCCAGGCATCAGGAGATGACTTTCTTGTTGCCGAAGGAAAAGCCTCATACTACTCCCGTCATTTTCACGGAAAAAAAACGGCAAGCGGTGAGTTTTTTAACCTTAACCACTTCACCGCCGCCCACCGATCTCTTGCATTCGGAACAAGCGTCAGGGTTATTAATCTTGCCAACGGAAAAGATGTTGTCGTGCGTATCAACGACCGTGGGCCCTTCAGGAAAGGTCGGATTATCGACGTCTCTCCCGCGGCAGCAAAAAAGATAGGGCTTCTAAGCACCGGAACGGCCAATGTCCGGATTGAGGCATACAACTAACCCCTGTCATGGTTTTGTAAAAACCATGACAAGGCCGGAATCACGATCCTTGCTGAAAACTGATTTATTAAAATCCGCGTAAACGCCTTCCGGAAAAAAACCCGCATCTTCATGCAACCGGATGAAAACATCCGCTGTGACAGGATAGAGAAGGTATTGCTCATTAAAAACCGTTTTTTGACCAACAGTAAGCTGCACATCAAAAACTGTCCGTTCAGATGATATCCGGCAATAACGGCGGTAAAATGCCGCGCTGCCTTCCGCAATAATCTTAATCGGAAAGGTATACTCCTGCAAAGTCAGCAGATAATCCCAGTTAACTACCTGCAGTACCCAGCTCCCCCCCGTTTCAAGAGCAGCATACACTCTGCCAAGAAAATATGTCAGCCTCTCAAAGGGAAGATGAGACAATACATTACCAATTGAATAGATAAGCTGAGCCCTGCCCTGAAGGGAACCTGTCCCGGCAATGTCCACGCACCGGAATACAGCCTGCGGATAGGCCGCCGCTGCTGTCTCAATCATCTTTCTGTCGAGATCAATTCCCGAAACCCGGAAACCGTCACGGATGAATCTGCCGCAATAGTGTCCGGGTCCGCACCCAGCATCAATTACTGCTCCCCCGGGGGGGCCGGCATACTCCCTTAGAAAAGTATAAACCTCCTCCCTGAAAGGAAATACCAGTTCATAACAGGGAGCAAATACGGAATAGAAGGACATTTGCCCGTTATTTTTCAATAAGTCCGGAAATCAAAACGCTGGCTGAGCCGGAAGGCTGTCATGACCATCGTAACACTCCTTGACAATAGAATAAAATTATAGTGCGTTGTTCGCGCTCAGACAGAGAAACCATAGTGTATCCCGTCAAGTCTGGAAATCCCGGAATTTATTGCGGTATGTCTTTTAAGGTACTCATTGTTTTGTCACAATGCCCGATATCATGAAAAAATGGTCTAATATGCCAGGAGGGAATGCTCTTAATAGACATGTACTATCTACTCCAGCCAGACGATGTACTTAGCGGGAGTATTTGTGGAAATTCAGGTCACTGAAAGGAGAAAAGCCTTTTGATATGATTCAGAAAAAGGGGCGCTTCCATGAAGCCGACAATCCTGCTTTGAGGAATCTCCTTGCCCGATCCATCAAAAAAGATGATTCCGGGAGGTCCGAACAGTCCGAACCGCTTCATCAAGGCCCGGTCATCCTCAGTATTCGACGTCACGTTTACCTGCAGCAGCGTCAGGTTCCTGAGTTGTTCGGAAACCTTCGGATCATGAAAGGTGAACCGGTCCATCTCTTTGCAGGCTACGCACCAGTCCGCATAAAAATCAAGCATCACCGGCTTTTTGGCTGATTGCAGTGCCTGGTCAAGCTCTTCTGCCGTCCGGATACGGGTGAAGTTGACTGTCTGCTCTTCTTCCGACCCGGCAGTCGATGCTCCATGCATCTGCGAAAGCGGCTCAAGTGCATTGGTGCCGCCTGATGCCGCTCCGACAAGTTCCACCAGGCCGATGACAAACAGTACCAGCCCGAATGCCTTGCCGAAGCGGAGCGCAATCGTTGGTTTGGCCGGTGATGCATCGAAAACACCCAGAAAGACCGCACAGAGAATGGCGAATGCTCCCCAGACAAGCATGACGGCCGGAGCCGGCAGTATCGGAGAGACCATCCAGATGGCAACAGCTATCAAGAGGAGGCCGAACACATATTTGACGCCGATCATCCAGGCGCCCGCTTTCGGAAGCAGGCTGCCGGCGGACAGACCGACAAGCAGCAGCGGAACACTCATCCCCATGGCCATCGAAAAGAGGGCAAGGCCGCCAATCAGCACGTCACGGGTCTGACTGATATAGACAAGGGTTCCGGCAAGCGGCGCTGCGACACAGGGGCCGACAATAAGCGCCGATAACGAGCCCATGAAAAAAACCCCGACAAAACGGCCGCGCTTCAGGCCGCCTGATGCCTTGCCGAGTTTGCTTTGCAGGGATACCGGTAGCTGCAGCTGATAGACGTCGAACATGGAGAGGGAGAGAACAACAAGAAGCAGCGCAAACATCACAAGAACCCACGGTTTCTGCAGGGCTCCGGCAAGACCTTCACCGGCAAGGCCGGCAGCAATACCAAGCGATGTATAGATCAGAGCCATGCCGAGGCAATATGCGAGGGCCATCAAAAAGCTGCGGCGACGGGTAACATCTCCCTCTCCGACAATGATCGAGGAGAGAATCGGTACCATCGGCAGGACGCAGGGCGTAAACGACAGGAGCAGCCCGAACACAAGAAAGGCAAGGGCGATTTTCCATAAACTCCCGCCGGCAAGAGTTGTCTGAACAAGAGAGAGATCATTTTGAGACCGGGGCGCTTTTGCCGGAACGTTTGCGCTCAACACCGGGGCTGCAGGCTTGTCCGTTGCAAGGGCGGCTGTGCCGGTACCGACGCCTTCCCCGGTTATCTGCAATAATGCGCCCGGCCGGCTCGGATCTACCTTGAAGAGTTTTGCTATCGGAGGATAACAGAGCCCGTCCTCCGCACAGCCCTGATATTCAATGTTCAAGGTAAACGGTCCTTCGGCCTTGACGAGAGGAATTTCAACATCAAGCCGGTCATGATATATGGCAATCTTTTCACCGGTTGACGGATCGGTAACCGTGATGCCTTTCGGTAAAACCACTGCCTGAAGCTGTGCGTTGCCGCTTTCAACACTCACTTTCACCTTGTCGCGATAGAGTTTGTACCCTTTGGCAATCTCCCAGTGAACGCCAACTGTGCGGGTACTGCCCAGTTCCGCTTTGACTTTGAACGCCTGTTCAGGATCGAGAAAATCAGACGCAAAAGCTGTGCTCAGCCTGAGGAAGAGGGCGAGAAAAACACCAGGAAGAATAGCGCTTCGTCTCTGATATACGTGGTTCATAATGTTTTCGCAGTTACTTAGTTTCTGTGATGAATCTCTCCCGACTGGTCAACGGCAAGATACTTCATGCCGGTTCCCTTCAGATATGCAAGACCATCAGCCTCTTTCAGCATCGCAATTGTAGAGCGGCTCCCGGCGGTAAAGGTCGATGGTGCCAGTACTGTTACCGACCGCCACCAGGTCACCGGATACCCTGTCCGGGGATTGATAATGTGGCAGTATCGATTGTCGTCCGCTTCAAAATATCGCTCATAGTCTCCGCTTGTCGCCAGTGCTCCTGAATAGAGTGGAATCGAAGCAATAGTTCGCCCTTTGTGCCGAGGATCCTGAATTCCGATTATCCACGGGCTCCCGTCAGGTTTGGGGCCGACAACCCTGATATCACCGCCAAGATTGACGTAGCCGTGCCGGACCCCCTGCGTCTGCATAAAGGCTGCTGCGCGGTCAGCAGCATACTCCTTGCCGAATCCTCCGAAATCGAGCTGCATGCCGGCAACCGGAAGACGGACAGCATTCTCCTCACGCTCTACACGATCC
>Ga0268284_1001116_pt1 | contig 14902 bp, 11 predicted proteins | sample saktaG_14_FD_190137 | JGI IMG/M metagenome (GOLD analysis project Ga0268284, IMG submission 190137) | Saline water microbial communities from Sakinaw Lake, British Columbia, Canada - sak_2013_06_06_40m | ecosystem: Environmental > Aquatic > Non-marine Saline and Alkaline > Saline ... | reverse complement strand
ACATGATTCCCAACAACCATTCTGAATTTCCGAAGCGGTTTAAGCATCTGATTGATGCCGTTAAACTGGTATACGCGTCAACCTATTATGAAAGTGCAAAGGCATTTGCCCGGAGTGTATCAAGCCATCCGCAGGAGGAGGCGATGGCGGTTATCATACAGCAACTTACCGGAGAGGAATATGGGGATTATTTCTATCCGGCCATTTCCGGGGTGGCTCAATCTCACAATTTTTATCCTATTTCTAAAATGAAACCTGAAGAGGGAATCACACATATCGCCCTGGGATTGGGCAAGACCGTTGTGGAAGGAGGACGGACGGTGCGTTTTTCTTCAAAATATCCCAGTATCATGCCACAGTTCTCAACGGTTGATGATATTCTATCAAACGCCCAGCGTTTTTTTTATGCTCTGAAGATTCGAGATTATCCCGATGAACTCAATTTCAGGAACCATTCCAACCTGGAAAAAAGAGAGTTGGATGATGCCGAAACGGAATATCCGGTCAGGATACTTGCCAGCACCTATGTGCCGGAAGAGAATCGTATTCGTGATTCCGGTTATTTACCTGGGCCTAAAATTTTAACCTTTGCTCAGATACTTAAATACAACCTTTTTCCACTGCCTGATTTATTGGCGGATATGATCGAACTGGGGCGAAAGGGGATGGGATGTCCGGTAGAGATCGAGTTTTCTGTTAATCTGAGCTCAGACAGTAAGAAGAAAAGCGATTTCTTTTTTCTGCAGATGCGACCAATGGTTGCCGGAGGAGAAAGATTTGAAGTTCAAATTACCCAGCAGGAAATTGAAACCGCGTTTTGCCGATCCAGACAGGCACTTGGTAATGGCAAGAATGAAAAAATGGCAGATATTGTATATGTTAAGCCCGATGCGTTTCAACTGGAAGCAACCATGAAAATGGCGGAAGAAGTCGATAAGTTTAATGCGAGCCTGCAAAAGGAAAAACGATCTTATCTGCTTGTCGGTCCCGGACGGTGGGGGTCTGCCGATAGATGGCTCGGGATACCGGTACAATGGCGAAATATATCGGGAGTAGGTGCCATTATTGAACTTAGAAATGAAAAAATAAAAGCCGATCCTTCTCAGGGGTCGCACTTTTTTCAAAATATAACGTCTCTGGGAATTGATTACATCACGGTTACGGAAGGTTCGGACGATTATTTTGACTGGGAATGGGTAAATGCACAGCCGGCCATAGAGGAAACAACGTATCTGCGGCATGTCCGTTTGGCCAGGCCGTTTACCCTTAAAATTGACGGTCGAAAATCTCAATGCGTGATAAATTACCACTGATTGGATTTGGAATAAAACCATTAAATATACAGGAGGTTGAAATGACAGACATTTTGAAGCTGATAAAGGATAGAGATCCGGGTGAAAAAGAATTTCATCAGGCGGTGAAAGAGGTGGTCGAATCGGTTCGGCCTGTGCTGGACCGAAATCCGCAATACCGACAGGACGCTGTTTTGGAAAGAATTACGGAACCTGAAAGAACAATCCTGTTCCGCGTGCCCTGGATGGATGATCAGGGGCAGGTACAAGTCAACCGTGGTTTCAGAATTCAAATGAACAGCGCCATAGGTCCTTATAAAGGCGGATTACGCTTTCATCCATCAGTAAATCTCAGCATTTTGAAATTCCTGGCCTTTGAACAGACCTTCAAAAACGCACTGACAACGCTCTCCATGGGAGGGGGCAAGGGAGGATCGGATTTTGACCCCAAGGGCAAATCCGATCCTGAGGTCATGCGGTTCTGTCAAAGCTTCATGGCTGAGCTTTTCCGTCACATCGGACCCAACACGGATGTTCCTGCCGGTGATATTGGTGTCGGTGCCAGGGAGATAGGTTATCTTTTCGGTATGTACAAGAAATTGCGCAACGAATTTACCGGCGTATTGACCGGTAAGAGTCTTGGGTGGGGCGGCAGTCTCATACGACCGGAAGCAACCGGGTATGGTAATGTCTATTTTGCAGCCGAAATGCTGGCCAGCCGCAAAGATAGTTTTGAAGGTAAAACCTGTCTGGTGTCCGGTTCCGGCAACGTCGCGCAATACACGGTGGAAAAAATCGTAGAGCTGGGCGGAAAGGTGCTGACCCTTTCAGACTCTTCGGGTTATATTTATGATGAACAGGGTATAGACAGGGCGAAACTGAATTTTGTGATGCGACTGAAGAATACCAGGCGCGGTCGAATCAAAGAATACATCGAGAAATATTCGGAAGCGGTTTATACCGAAGCCGACACTTCATTGGATTATAATCCGCTCTGGAACAACAAGGCGGACTGCGCCTTTCCCAGTGCAACCCAGAATGAAATAAACGCCAAAGATGCCGCCAACCTGATGAAAAACGGGGTGGGCCTGATTACAGAAGGCGCAAACATGCCGTGTACACCTGAAGCTGTCAATATATTTTTAGATAAGAAGATTCTTTATGCGCCGGGAAAGGCTTCCAATGCGGGCGGAGTGGCCGTATCCGGTCTGGAAATGGCCCAGAACAGTATGAGGATAAGGTGGGCCAGAGAGGAAGTCGATCAGCGGCTCAAGATAATCATGAAAAGCATTCACCAGACCTGTCTCGATGCATCAGCCGAATACGGCACTCCCGGTAATTATCTGGCCGGGGCCAATATCGCTGGTTTTGTCAAGGTGGTCAATGCCATGCTGGATCAGGGGTTGGTGTGATCCGTCAAACAATATTCCGCTGAAACGGAATTGTATTGTATCCCCCGCCGAAGGTCCGCCGCGGCGGACTTGCAGCGGGGAGATTCAATACTCCAACATAACACCCGATCAGATGTCATGCAAAGGTTTTATACCGTCGAAGAGCTGCAGCATCTTTTTTTCATACCAGCAGTTTAAGGCGAAGTCTTCAATGAATCCATTGTGCCCGCCATATCTGTGAATTACAAGGTTGACCGGAGCCTTTATATTAAGGCTGTAAAAGTCATAAACAGGTATGACCGGATCATCTTCAGATGAGATTATTGTTGCAGGTATTCCGATACCGTTTATTGTTTCATTTCTAATTGCATAGCTGCTGAAGTATTCGTCTGTAGTATTGAAACTGCTGTAGCGTTCTATGAGGCTGTTGGTAATGCTTCGGCAACTGTTCAGAGAAATAATATCTCCGAAATCATACTTATCCGGAAACAGCTTCTGTTTCAGGGATAACGACCGCCTCCATTTAAATAAAAAATATTTTCTTATCATTGTATTCCGGTCTATGGCATCGGTTGCCTTATCCGGGTTAATAACAGGGCTTATGCAGAATATATAACGCAGGTTTTTTACAGGCTCTTTTGAAGACATTTGCCTGATTCTAAGCGCAAAATTTCCGCCGAGAGAAAAACCGGCAATGAAGAGATGCGAATCGCTTTCTATCTGCGAAGCGGTTTTGACCGCCTGAAAAACCTCATCTATCAAAGTGGCATAGAAAAGGCCCTCATTTAAATGATGACTGTTGCCGTGATCCCTGAAGTTCAATCTGAAAACCGAATAGCCGTTTTCGAAAAGATACTTTCCAGCACTCAGAATATAAGCCGAGTTTATGCTTCCTTCCCATCCGTGAAGAAGCAGCACCAAGCCTTTGGAAGAGTTGTTTTTCTGAGGTGAGTAGCCGGCAAGCAGGCGGACTCCGGTGCCTGTGTCAATAACCATTTCTCTTGAGACGTCAAGCATGGGATTTTCCCCCATCGCCCTGATTTTGCTGCTCGCAAGATATGTCTGGATATGTGCATTTTTAAGGAAAAAAACCGGATTGAATTTTTTCTCAGTCACTGTGACCGCCTATGCCCATATTCTTTAGATCAAGGATTAATCCCTTTTCGTTAAATACTTTTCCTTCTCGCCAGATGCCGTTATATTCGAGTGTCGGAACAATCCAGTCAAAACCACCGTTTACCTCTATTACTTTACGGACGACTTCATCAGGTTGAATCTCAATATCGATATAATTATAGCGGATGTTGTTTTTTTTGAAAAATTCTTCCGTTTTCATGCAATGGGGACACCATCTTGCGGCATATAAATTCAGCATATTATCTCCATGTCATTGTTTGCTGTGAGTTATTTAAGCGCGCTACAGCTTGTTGCAGTTCGCTTCGACCATTAGGAATAGAATCTGTTTTAAATTCGCTCGCTTACCTCGCAGCAAGCTGCGTGAAATACGCTCGTTGTTTCGGTTCAAAGACCTCAGCTCTTATACATTGATTTTTAAGGCCTGCTGTTATATGCAGTCTTATAAAGTATTTTTATGAATTCATCAATATCGGTTGAGAGCGTAGGAGCATTGAACAATGTTTTTTTTCAGGAAAAAAAAAGAGGAAGAAAAATATCCTTTTGAAATGACAAGAGTTTCCCTGCCGGACGGAACTTCGTATTTCGGCAGAAATATGGATATTGTCGGAACTGTTTCCGGGTCTGATAATATTATAATTATGGGGCCGGTAAACGGGGTGTTTGACTTGACCGGAGAGCTGCAAATCGGCGGCACATCAAAAATAAGCGGTGAACTCAAGGCAAAGAAAATATCCGTCAGCGGTTTTGTCGAGGGGTCTCTTGTGGCTTCAGAAAGGGTTCATCTTGACACGACTGCAAACATAAAGGGCATCATTGTCACACCGCTCTTTTCTGTCACGGAGGGGGCTCTTTTTGACGGTGAAGTGAGAATGAGTATCGGCCAGGGATTGGGTATTGTATCCCCTGATGATGAGAAAAACGGGAATGCCGGAATTATAAAAAAGAAAAACCTTTTAGAAGGAACCGGGGAAGCCGATTTATTTTCAAAATCGGCTTCCCTGATAAGCAGGAATTCAAGAATAGAGGGCGATATTACGGGTAAAGAAAACATTATCATAGAAGGTTCAGTAAAAGGCTCAATTAAAATTGACGGCAATATTTATGTGGGTGCTTCAGGAGTCATTGAGGCTGATGTTGAGGCCGATAATATATCAATACAAGGCAATATTTTAGGTAATGTTGCTGCACGAGGGCAACTTGACATTCAGCCGTCAGGCAGAATATCGGGCGACATATCCGCCCGCTCGATTGATATCAAGGAGGGGGCATCGTTTGAGGGCCGTTCGCGCATGATAAATCTTGTTTCATACAGGAAAATTGATGGAATTGGAGATTAAAGAGTGAATATTTTTAAGCGGCTCTTTTTATTCATCATACCGGTTCTATGCCTGTCGTCATGTTCCCCCAGGATGTTTGTAATTAATGAAATAACGGCCATTTCCGAAACAGGAGCAGTGGCTTTCGAGCAGGATGATGATCTTGAGTTGATAGAGAAGGCTATTCCCGGCAATGTCAAGTTTTTCGAAGCAATTCTAGAAAACAGCCCGGATAATTACAGGCTGCTTATTCTTTTATCAAGGCTTTATGCCGCCTATTCATTCGCATTTTTTGAAGGAAAGTTTGAAGCCTCTCTTTTAACATCGATCCCTTCGGATCATCCCGAACAGCAGCGGCTTAAGAAAAGCGTAAACAGATATTACATGAAGGGGGCGGATTACGCTCTAAGGGCGCTTAAAACAACTTATCCTGAAGCGGAGGTAAAATTCAAAAATCCGGGCTCGGCTGATATTTTTTTGGAAAAGATGACAAGGGAAGATGTCCCCGCCCTTTTCTGGTATGGATTTAACCTCGGCTCATGTATAAACCTGAACCGGGATTCGGTATACTTCATTTCAAAAGCCTTCCTTGCGGAAAAAATAATGAACCGGGTGACGAAACTTGATCCTGACTATTATTACGGAGGGGCTCATCTGTTTCTCATAGCCTATTACTCATCTGTTCCGCCTTATTCGGATGAAAAACTCAAGTTGTCGCTTTTTCACTATAACAGATTAAAAGAACATAAAGGTGACGCATTTATGCTCGCCGAACTTTATTACGGCCGGTATTATCTCTGGAGAAGACAGGAAAAAGAGAAATTTGAAGAAGTGATGAAAGATATCATGCAATACTCCGGCAGAAAAAAAGAGTATCTTTTTTACAATGCGATTGCGGCGCAAAGAGCAAAGATTTATCTTGAGGCGGCCGGTCTTTTGTTTGAGTAAATGGAAAAGATGAGAAAATTTTAATGAAAATATTTCGAATTTCAGCTGTTTTTATTCTGGTGATATTGATTCTCTTTTGCACAGAGAACCGGGCGCGTGCAACCGTGATTAAAATTGCGCTGGTTACTCCTGAAGGGAGCACATGGACTAAGACTCTTCATAAAATGGCTGAAGAGGTGAGGGCCCGGACAAACGGGGAGATTGAATTTAAAGTATATGCGGGCGGAATAAGTGGCGATGAACTCGACATAATCAGGAAGATGCAGGCAGGACGGATACATGCCGCAGGTTTTTCAGGTGTCGGGCTCGGGGTTCTTTTGCCGGAAATACGCATTCTCGAAGCCCCGCTCCTTTTTAAGAACTACGGAGAAATAGATTATGTAAAAGAGAAGCTTTACAGCGAATTTGCCGCCGGTTTCTCCATGAAAAATTATATCCTTCTGGGTTTTGTAGAAGCCGGCTTTGTCTATTTTTTCTCATCATCTGAAATATCGAAACCGGACGCTTTAAAAAGTATAAAAATGTGGGTTTGGCAAGGCGATAAGGTCGCCCAGACCTTTCTTTCAACCTTCGGAATAAAGACATATCCGCTTCACCTGTCAGATGTGAGTACAGGACTTGAAACCGGCATGATCGATTCATTTTATTCCCCCATCCTTGCTTCCGTTGCTTTCCAGTGGCATACAAAGATAAAATACATACTTGATTATCCGATGGTCAATTCAACAGGCGGATTACTGATGGATAGAAAAACATTTGACGGGCTGTCCGGGAAAAATCAGGAAATTTTAAAGGATACCGCGAAGAAATACTGTGCCGAACTGGTCCGTCTGACACGCCGTGATAATGATGAGGCAAGAATGGTGTTGAAAGAGTCGGGTATTAAATTTGTTCTGCCTCTTAAACAGGAGATAAGCTCTTTTCAGGATAGCGCATTAAAGACATATGAAAAAAATATTCCTGAAATTTACTCAAGGGAGCTCTTTAAAAGGGTTCAGGAGATAGTAAAGGAGTACAGGGAGACTCATAAATAGTCCAGATAAGAAGTTGTGGTTGAGCGAAAGGTTGAAGGGCAGGGGGGCCGGAGAGATAATAGATGCATTTTATTAAACAGATAGACGACTTTTTGGAAAAGATCGAAAAAGTACTCGCGGTATTCCTCTTTTCAGGGCTTGCGCTTCTCATAACGTTTAACATTCTATCCAGAAATATTTTTAATTATTCGTTCGAAAAGATATTTGAAACCGCTCCGGTCCTGGTTCTCTGGCTGGCGCTTGTAGGATCATCCCTCGCATTGAAAAAAAGACGCCATATAAAAATAGAGCTTCTGCTCAGATACTGCCCGGCAATATACCGTTATTATTCAAATTACGCGGTTTCTTTTTTCGGCATGGCTGTAACCGGGATCCTTTTTTATTCTTCACTGCAGTTTGTGTCGAATGAAGTTCAGATTTTCGGGAATAAGGGCTTTTTTTCCGTGATATTTCCTCTCTTTTTTGCCCTCTCGTTCTTCAGATATTTTACATGGATTGTGTATGATATATATAAGCGATAATTGAATGAATCTATTCACTCTCATCATCATCGGGATGTTTCTTTTAGCCGTTCTTGAAACGCCCCTTTTTACAGTCATTGCCGGTTTATCAATAGCCTGCTTCTTTTTCGTTGATAATGAGTTCGCTTCCATCCAGACAATAGTGATTGAAATGAACAGGCTCGCTTCAATGCCTGTTCTTGTGGCTCTGCCGCTTTTTACCTTTTCCGGCTGCCTGCTTGCTGAATCAGGGGCGCCGTTGCGTATCATGAACCTGATGAAAGCATTAACCGGACGGATTCCGGGCGGGATAGCCATGGCGGCGATCTGTTCATGCGCTTTTTTCACGGCCCTGACCGGTGCAAGCGGAGTAACCATAGTGGCCATCGGGAGTCTTTTGTATCCGGTTCTTCTCGGGCAGGAATATGATGAGAATTTTTCCCTGGGGCTGCTGACTACATCAGGAAGTCTTGGACTTCTGTTTGCTCCGAGCCTGCCTGTTATCCTTTACGGTGTTGTAGCGCAGGTTGATGTAGCGGTAATATTCAAGGCCGCCCTTGTTCCGGGCATACTTCTTGTTCTTCTTCTATCGGCGTACGCGTTCTTTCATGAACCGAAACGGCGGGCGCATTCCCCGCTGTATTCAGCGCTCACCGGTGTCTTGCCGAGGTCCTGTTGCGGGGAGCCTCAGTATATTTTACCGGACAGGAAAAAAGATGCTTATAAAAAAAAGACTGAATGGAAAGATGTAAGGAATGCTTTAAAGGAAGGAATCTGGGAATGGCCCGTTCCCCTGGTCATTATAGCCGGAATATACGGGGGTTTTACGACTATTGCCGAAGTATCTGCGCTTGTTCTTGTCTATGTTGTTACTGTCGAATGCTTTGTGCTGAGGGAGATCGATTTTTTAAAGCGACTGCCCGGCATTATCATAGAAAGCGTTATTGTCTCGGGTGCCATCATTATAATACTCGGATTTGCTCTTGGCTTTACCGGATATCTTGTAGACGAAGAGATTCCCGGACGCCTCCTCGGGTATCTTGTTAATTTAACCGAAAATAAATATTATTTTCTTGCCGGTTTGAATCTTTTTTTGCTTGCCGTCGGTTGTCTGATGGATATTTTTTCAGCTATTGTAATTATCGTTCCGGTTATAGTTCCGGTTGCAGTGCAATACGGCATTGATCCGGTGCACCTGTGCATTATTTTTCTTTTAAATCTCGAGATTGGCTATTCGACTCCGCCGGTTGGAATCAACCTGTTTATTTCCGCCATGAAATTCGGAAAACCGGTAACGCAGCTTTACCGGGCATCAGTGCCCTACCTTCTCATAATGCTGCTTCTGCTGGCCGTAATCACATACATTCCGTCCTTATCTCTTTTTCTTGTCCGCTGATTCCGGATTTATATTTTTCTCATTATCGAGGACTCGTCTTATTGTTTCAGCAATGGTAATTTTTGACACCGGTTTCATTAATATCTCGCGGATCCCGAGAGCCCTGGCCTTTGATTCAAGGGCCATGTCACTGAAACCGCTGTAAAGAATTACAGGAATATCCTTCCTATTCTTCATCAATTCAGATGCAAGATCAATACCTGTCATTTGAGGCATAGTCATGTCGGTTATGACAAGATCGAAGTCCCCGGGGGCGGCGGAGAAGATCATGAGCGCTTCGGTGCTGCTTTCGATTGCCGTGACATTGTATCCGAGACGTTCAAGAAGTTGCTTCACCATTATCAGGATCTGTTCCTCGTCATCAACAAGAAGAATATTCTCATCGCCTCTGGGAATAATCCCGTCTTTGGGGCCCGCAATTTCCGGTTTATCCGTATCGATTTTGGGAAGATAGACGGAAAATGATGTTCCTTTCCCGATACTGCTGTCGATAGTAATAAATCCTCCGTGAATCTGTACGATCCCGTGAACCAGCGACAATCCGAGGCCGGTTCCTTTCCCCGGATCTTTTGTAGTGAAGTAAGGTTCGAAAATTTTATCCAGGACATTCTTCTCGATTCCGTGGCCGGTATCCCTTACGGTAAGTCTGACAAAATCGCCTAGCCGCATATTCGGATTATTTTTTATCGCTTCGGGTGTCAGGAATGCATTTGACAGAGAAATATCAAGCCGTCCGCCGTTTTCCTCCATGGCATGGTAAGCGTTGGTGCAAAGGTTCATTATGATCTGATGAATCTGGCTGGGGTCGGAGAGGATACTGCCGCAGTTTTTGTCTATGTTCATGTTTATTTCAATAGTTTTCGGTATTGATGACCGTAAAAGTTTTATGGTTTCGGTTATTACGGGTTGGGGATTCAGAGGAACACGCCTCTGCTCGGTCTGGCGGCTGAAGGTAAGGATCTGCTGAACAAGATCTCTTGCGCGGTCAGCAGCCTTTATTACATTCGAAAGATTGCTGTAGGCAGTAGAATCGGGAGTTAAATCATCCAGGGCCAGCTCCGTGAAGCCAATTATAGGCGTGAGAATATTGTTAAAGTCATGCGCAATACCGCCTGCAAGGGTTCCAATCGATTCCATCTTGCGTGCATGGCTTAACTGTGACTGCAATACCAGCCTTTCTTCCTGCTGGCGGATCCTTTCTGATATGTCCATTCCGACCGCAACAATATATGTTTCATTGTCAAGTTTTGTCCTCGAACAGTTTATATAATAAGGAATATATTTTCCGCCTTTAACTGCTAAGTGTGTTTCAAAATCACCGGCTCCTCTTGCAAAGATATCCTTTATCCTTTTTTCGGCCGATTCCCGGTCATTCGGGATAATGAAGTCGAAGAAACTCATTTTTCCTGTTTCGAGGGAGGAAAAACCGGTGGTATCCTCCAGCTGCCTGTTCCATTTTTCCAACTGCCCGTTCTCTTTTATTATAATAACGAGAACCGGAAGGCTGTTTATTATTGCCTCTATGATTTTATTCTGCTGGAACAATTCTTCCGCGCGTTTTCTGTTATTCATCTCTTTCTGCGCCTGTGCGTAAAGGCGGGCATTCTCAATGGATATAGCCGTAGAGCCCGCAAGGGCTTCCAAAAGGAAAATATGGTTCGGATTGAACCGTCCAGGCTTTGTATCGACCACCTGCAGGACACCAATCACCTTTTTTTTAAGCCTTATCGGAACGCCGAGGATGGAGCGAATGTTCGTGCCGGTCATGAGATCAACGCCTTTAAAATGGCGCGAATCATTGATCGTGTCCGATACTACCAGGCTTTTGTTGTTGCTCGCCACCCATCCAGCAATGCCCTGATCTTTAGGGAGGCGTAATCCCTGAATGCTGGCGCCCGGCAAACCGGTCGCTTTCTGACATATCAGTTCTCCGGTGCTCAAATCGGTCAGCCAGATGGTGGTTCCCGTGACAGCCATAAGGCTTCTAACCTCTTCGAGTACTGTTTCAAAAACCTTATCAAGTTCAAGGGACGAACTGACTGCCTGGCTCGCCTTGTTTAACAGGCTGAGCTCGAGATTATGCCGCAGAAGGGACTTTTCCGCGCGTTCTCTGTCGGTTATGTCTCTGATTATAACAACTTTTTTTGTTTTTTCATCATCAAGAGAGAGCATGTCGAGGGTTACAATATATTCATTCAGTTCAAATTTTTTATCGGTATGCTTTACTTTGTCTCCATTTCCATTATTAATCAGATCATCTATGTAGCTTCTGTCGCTTTTCAAGAAAAGATCCGTGAAATACGAACTGAGCAGCTTCTCTTCCGGTATCCTGGTGAGATTCAGGGCGCTTGGATTGGCATATACTATTCTTCCTTCCGTAATTTCCATAAGGCCGTCGGACATTTTTTCCAGTATGATTTCAAAATGTATTTTTACGGAAAGCAATTCGTGGGTGATTTCTCTTTTTCCAACTTTTTCAATACCGGTCACTTTATCGGGAAAATCGGATTCAGGGCTTTCAACTGCGTCAAGAACATTACGCGCCATTTCTGCAAGAGGCCCTTTTACTATGCAGCGATTGACTCCTGCAGAAATTAAGTCCGCTTTTTCTTCAGCAGCTATGGATGAGAGGACAATGATACGTGATTTATCAAGCCCCCTTGTTCCCCTTATAATTTTGCAGAGTTTTTTGCCGTCGATATTAGGCATTACAAGGTCGACAAATATGATGTCGGGTGTATATGTCTTTAGTATATCAATCGCGGTGAGGCCATCCGAAGCTGTGACAACTTTATAACCCTGGTTTGAAAGTATATCGGTAAGAAATTCCCGAATAAAGACATCGTTATCAACTGCAAGAATTTTTTTCATAATTGGTATTCCGGATTCCATCTGTAAAAATTAATGTGTATTCATAAATATTATTATAATCGGTAATGGTTGATTTTCATGTTTTAAGGTCTTACGGAATATTATCGACATCAAGAAGTATCGAAATATCCCCGTTTTCCATAATGCCTATTCCTGAAAAAAGCTTTATCCTTGACAGAAGCTCTCCCACCGGCAGTACCATAAGAGGGCGGTTCCCGATTACCTTATCAACAATCAATTTCATGCAGGGTTTTTCATCGTCGAAACCGGTTTTATCTCCGGCATATCTAAGGCTCAATACGGTTGCGAAGTTGTCTTTTTCACCTGCAATTCCCAAAAGATTTCTTATATCATAATATGATTCAGGATTTTTTGCAGAAGACAAATCTATCCTGTCTATAGAGTTGATGACCAATGTCGGTATCGCCAGCGTGTACTTGCCGACAGAGAAAATTATCGCATATATAATCGAAAGTGAAAGCGGAAGCTTTATTGAAAACTCGGTTCCTTTGTCTTCTTTAGAGGAAATTGTCAGCGAACCCCCGAGGTAATCGACAGACTGAGACACGACGCTCATTCCGATACCCCTTCCGGATAACTCTGTGGCGACCGATGACGATGTGAATTGAGAGCTTAAAATGGTGTCATATATATCCTCTTCAGACATGTTTTCGATCTCTTCATCGGTGAATTTTTGTTTCTCTTTGAGATATCTTATGATTAAAGTTTTGTTTATTCCGCGTCCGTCGTCACGAATTTTAATGTACAGATTCTCTTTTTCGCTTCTTGCTTCAATTGTGATTTTGCCGTCTGCGCTTTTCCCTTTGCCGATTCGTTCTTCAACAGGTTCTATGCCGTGTGCCACGCAGTTTCTGAATATATGAATGAGAGGCTCACGAAGACGTTCAAGAAGCGTTATATCCGCCTGTATCTCTCCCCCGATTATTTCAAAATCAATGTTTTTATTGTTTTCTTTTGCTATGTTTCTTATGCTTTTCCGAAACATGTCGGCAAAATCCCCAACGGGCATCAGCCTTAACTGTGTCAACTGGAAATAGAGAACCTTCATTAAAGCCGTATAATGGTCAACCCAGTTTTTAAGGCCTGATGACATCTGGTCTTTTGAAAATGAAGGAAATCTTTTCGCAAGAAGCTGTATTTCCTGGGTGAGTCCGAGAAGTTCTTCAATAAAAGCATATCGTATCCTGACATAGTCAATGCCGGCAAGCATTGGCTGAGAATGCGCGGACGAAGGAGGCGGCTGCGAAACCGGAGTTGTTCCGGAAAGTTCCGAAGGGCTTTTTTGAAATATTGATGTCAGACTGTTGTATACTTTCTGGTCTTCAAACGAGTCGAGCCTGCCGCTTTTTGAAATAAGAAGCCCTAAAAATTCCGAACCGTCAAAAAGGTACTGGACAGCAGCTGGGGAACTCATCATTTTGCCTTTTTGAAATTTGAGGCACCACTCCTCCATCAAATGGCACAAGTCTGAAATTTGATTCAGGCTCAGGGCTCTTGCCATACCTTTGACTGAGTGAACTTTACCGTGAATCTCGGCCCACAGACCGAGATTCGATAAATTCTTTTCAACCTGCATTAACAGATCTTCAAGCTCTTTTAGATATTTGCCCGATTCCTGGGCAAATATCTTTTCATATTTTGCAAGGTCCATAGGAAAGCTCTGATAATTTATTCCAGATATAATCGGGTTTTATTAAACGTATTTTAAGTTCTTCATGATAATATTCATTTTTATTTTCAGAATTATCATCTATCCATATCATGCCTTTGATTTCATCAGGGATAACAGCCAGTTTTTTATTGAGCCATTTGAGGATGATTATCCGGGTGGTTTCAGCGGATCCTTCGTCCGGATATCCGAGAAGAAGCCGCATGTTTATTACATCAAAAAGCTCACCACGGTGATATAAAAGTCCCGTATATGATTCAGGCGTAAGAGGTACCGGCGTTACCTTTATATCGTCAATTATCCTGTGTACATAATCCGATTCTATTCCAATAAGTTCATTTTTTGATTTAAAAACAAATAATTTCATGGCTGATTTTCTTCGGGCTGATTTTCCGGTAATTGATGAGTGCGTTCCGGCAGGCTGAAACGCTGTTGTGTTTCAATCATTTTTTCAGATAGCCGGTCCAGCAACCTTATGGTGCTTACAATCTTTCTGACTTCAACTTTCTGGTTTCTTGTTGAAATAGCGGTTTTCTGGGTGGATTCAAAATTCTGCGATGCAAAACTTGCAAGCTCATTAAATTTATCAGAAAAGCTTCTGAGTTCTTTTGCCTGCCTGATTGTAGCCTCCTCCATGCTCTTTATTTCAGTAAATATCTCTTTTACCCCATAAAGCATATCGCCGAATGTGTGGACAATGCCGCGGATGATCTCTCTTCCCTTATCAAGATCTGTCTGATTTTTCACAAGAAATTCTTTAAGAAACTTGTTGTCTACGAGAATATCTTCAACCAGCCTGGTTATTGCTTGTGATGACTGCTTTGAGTTTTCGGCCATGTTCCGGATCTCTTCCGCAACTATGGCAAAGCCTTTTCCGGACTCTCCAGCCCTTGTTGCCTCAATTGAAGCATTCAGTGAGAGAAGATCCGTCTTCTGGGCAATCGCCTCCATTACGTTCGTGACCACCTTTATTTTTTCAACCTTGTCGGGCAGCCGGGAGATTGGCTTGGCATATTCGCCCATCTCCTTAAGCACAAGCTCCAGATGACTCAGTGTTTCGCGGGCATTCGTCTCACCTTTTTGAGTCTTCTTTATCGCTTCATCCACTTTCGAAATCGTATGAGCCGACTGGTTTACAAGCTCATCCATCACCTTTATTCCGCCTTCAAGTTTAATCGTTGTATTCCGGATTATTTCGGTCTGGTCTTCAGAGCTTTTAGCTATGGATTTTGCAGTAATATCTATTTCGTTGCTGCCTTCCAGGAGTTTTTTTGCAAGCTTTATAAGGGTTGAATTCGTCTCATGAATTTTTATGGAAACACTTTTC
>Ga0268284_1001114_pt1 | contig 14927 bp, 2 predicted proteins | sample saktaG_14_FD_190137 | JGI IMG/M metagenome (GOLD analysis project Ga0268284, IMG submission 190137) | Saline water microbial communities from Sakinaw Lake, British Columbia, Canada - sak_2013_06_06_40m | ecosystem: Environmental > Aquatic > Non-marine Saline and Alkaline > Saline ... | reverse complement strand
TCCCACTCTTCGTTCAAAACTCTATTGGTCATCAACACTCCGCGCTCCACAGAAAGCGTGGGCACATGGCATGAATGAAGTGGTGGCGAATGTTGAGTATACGCCAAGCGTTTCGTTTTATCCCTCCTTTAGAAGCAACGCTTTCGCAATTCGTTGTCTAAAAGATTAGGTGTCCGATTTAATTTGTCTTCTTACTAAATAGACTGTTAGGGTAGTACCAAAACAAAAAAGTAGTAATTTTATAGCCGATTTGAAATTTGATTTACGCGTAACTACCATTTCCTATATGAAGAGATTTTCTCTCCTTCTGGTTATTTTTATGCCAGTTCTTCTGTTTATATTTATTTCACCAACTGTCGCTGAAGGTACTCGTGAAATTTACCCGGTAGGATGGGGAAACTATAAGTTTTACCTCAGCCACGATAATATCCGCAATGATTTTGCACTTTATGGCTGTCCTGAAACCGAACGACTTAATATCGAGATATTAACTGCCGGGGAGGTCATCTATTTTGGTTTTAACGACGGTTCAAGTACCAGTGGATTTGTTTTCAGGATTAAAGATCAAAACGGAGGTATCGTTTATGCTCAAACTCAGATCCCTACATCCGGTCCAGGGTATATCCCCTCACTCACCGAAGCCAGGATAGGGCCAAACACAATCTATGCCGGTGGATATACTCCATTAGAATATACTACTGATGAGGCAGGGACATTTTATATCGAATTTAACTTCAGCGGAGAGAAAGAGTTTGAACTTCTTGATATTACTGTAGCAGATATAACAGGTACTACAGAGATTCCAGGGAGACTCTGGTCTAAAGGATGGCAGTTGACTACAACGGGAGCCACTTCACAATGTGGTGCAAACATGTTTGTTTATACCGATGACATGATTTGTACTTCAGTTGATTTTAACGGGATGCGTCCTTATGCATTCGACATTTCATGCAATTCAACCGGGTGTGCACAAACAAATAATTTCCTGGAAGATAGAAAATCCCGTCCCGGGAGGCACCTCTATCCTCAGTATAAGATCTTCTTAAATGATCCTGATTCCATTGCTTTTCCAACAGGTGTTCTGGGTCAGATTGATTCCATCGATTATATAACTGATTGCCATGGCAATGTTGAATTCACTATATGGGTGAACAAGCAAGGGAATGCTGAAATATTGCTTGACATCTATCCACCCACTGGATTTAACGATGGTGATGTGAAACTGCCAACAGCTGTTACGCAAGGAAGTATTGGAAATGTAGTCTCCTGGAACGGACTTGATGGATTCGGATTACCTGTTACTAACGGAACAAACATCCTTGTAACTGTGTCCTATCTGAATGGATTGACTCATTTACCTCTATATGATGCTGAATACAGTATGAATTACAATCCAAACTGGACCGGCTACATCGTAGATCTTGTTCGCCCTTCCGGACCTCAACCAGCCCTTTTCTGGAATGATTCGCTGTGTGGCGGAGGTTCAAATTTTTCGGGGTGTGTGGACCCATTGGGGTGTCATACCTGGAACTACAACCAGGGCAACGAGAAAACAATTAACACATGGTGGTATGCTGTTAGTACCAGTTCCCAACCGGTAACCATTATCAAGAAACAACATATGACCTATGACTCCATAGCGGAAATATGTCAGGGAGACTCGGTTCTGATCAATGGCATTTACAGGAAGACGACCGGAGACTACCCGATCCCACATATAAGTATCCTTACCGGATGTGATAGCATAGAGTTAATCCACCTTACAGTTAATCCTCATCCGACAGTGGATCTCGGAGCCGATGTCTGGATCTGTGAAGGATCTACTCATCAGTTTGACGCCGGTGCAGGAGCCGGATACACGTATCAGTGGGATAATATCACTACATCTACAAACAACATTGCCAGCACACAGACATACACCACCGGAACGCAAGGCTTTTACCGGGTGACGGTAAACAATACGTTCAACTGTCCGAACTCAGATTCCTCCAACCTGTTTGTCAATCCCAAACCCAATGTCACCAACAATCCCATGACGGACACCATCTGTTCGCATTCCACCTTCTCCCTTGATCTGACATCTGCAATTCCAGGAACAACATTCAGCTGGATCCCGAATGTAACTTCCGGTAATATAACCGGTGCAAGCAGCGGATCGGGTACCACCTTCTCACATACCCTTATCAATACTGAGGCAACCAACAGTGTCCTTAAATACACCATCACCCCTGTCGCAGGAGGATGCTATGGCAATGACACCCTATATACCGTTGTAGTGAAACCCAAACCGGTAATCACAACCACACCATTAAGCTACACCCTGTGTTCGCCAGATACCATATCAATTTCACTGACATCACAGGTTATAGCTCCATCGTTTGCCTGGGTAGCAACCGCCAGCTCAGGGAATGTAATCGGTTTCGCTAACGGAATCGGCTCCACAATACACCAGGGACTAACAAATACCGGATATAATATTGAAACTATTACTTATAAAGTGGCTGCCACAGCCGATGGTTGTACAGGTGATACCGTCACTTTCACCGTTACCCTGAATCCCCGACCCGACCTCACCACCACCCCATTGATTCATTCTCAATGTAACGACCTGAATACAGGCATTGCTCTAACATCGAATGTATCAGTAACTCTTTTTACATGGGTTGCTACAGCCAGCTCAGGGAACCTTACAGGCCAGACCAACAGCGCGACCCCAGGAATAGCCATCGACCAGTTGATCAACAACTCAGGAATAAGCATCGATACAGTTTTTTATACGATCGTTCCTCATGCAAATTCCTGTACTGGCGATACATCGGTTTACAAGGTTGTTGTTTTCCCAACTCCCGACCTCTCAAATTCACCGTTGAGCCAATCACAATGTGACGAACAATCCACTGGGTTGTCATTACAGTCCAATATAGCTGGGACTCAGTTTACCTGGAGCTGTACTGCCAGTTCGGGAAATGTGACCGGCTACTCCGATAACGTAATTCCTTCCACCCTTATTGACCATACACTGGATAATACGGGTTTTAATACTGAATGGGTGAACTACCAGATCACACCATTGGCGAATGGGTGTGATGGATCAGTATATCCCTATGTGGTAACGGTCTTTCCCACCCCGGATCTTCAGTTCAATCCAACTGCGCAGACCCTCTGTTCCGGTGAAACTTCGGGAATAGATCTCTCTTCAAGTGTGCTGGATTCCACATTCAACTGGACAGTCATAGCCAGCTCACCCAATATTGCAGGGCACTCGGCCGGCTCAGGAGGTGAGATTGTCCAAACTCTTTCCAACAGCGGTACTACGGTTGAATGGGTGACCTACAATGTTACCCCTTCAGCAAACGGATGTGACGGAACTGCTCTGGATGTTGATGTAACCATCAACCCGGTATCACATGTGACCAACACTCCCCTCGCTCAGGAATTCTGCTCTGGCGAAACGGCCTCTCTTAACCTGACGGCAGATGTCGCAGGGACTACCTTTGCCTGGACAGCCACTCCCAGTTCTCTTGACCTGGCTGGATTCAGCGACGGGACCGGAAATCTGATCAACCAGACACTGACCAATACCGGATATACCATTGAAACGGTGACATACACCATCACACCAACAGCCAACGGGTGTGATGGTCCGGATTCCATTTTCGTTGTTACGGTCAACCCGATACCGGATGTATCTAATGACCCGATGTTTTCTGAACTCTGTAATGGAACATCTACCAACATCGCCCTCCTGTCACATGTTGCCGGAGCCAATTTCAGTTGGACTGCCACACCCAGTTCTGGTAATATCATCGGTTGGAGTCCAGGTAGCGGAACGCTGATCAATCAACTACTAACCAATACTGGTTTCGTGGTGGAGAATGTCACGTACCACATCACCCCCACAGCCAACGGATGTACCGGTACAACGTATGACTTTGTGGCCACGGTTGTTTCGCAGCCCGATGTCTACTTTGATCCTTCTGCCAGGACGATCTGTGATGGAGAGTCTACCAACATCCAGGTGTTGTCTCATGTCACCAGCGCCACATTTACCTGGACTGTTATAGCCAGTTCCGGCAATCTGAACGGATATGCCAACGGATCCGGCCCACTGATTGACCAAACCATCACCAACTCGGGGACTACCATTGAAACCGTGACCTATACGGCCACGCCGGAAGCCTTTGGTTGTCCGGCCGGAGATGCAGATGATGTGGTGGTGACCGTGAATCCTACGCCACACGTCAGCAACAGCCCCCTCTCTCAGGAGATTTGTTCAGAATCCTCTACCAACATCCCGTTAACATCTTCGGTTACCGGTACCACCTTTGCGTGGACAGCCACTGCCAGTTCCATCAATCTTAGTGGATTCACTGACGATAATGGGCCTTCGATCATACAGGCAATCACCAATAGCGGATATACAATCGAGACAGTGACCTACCAAATCACACCTACGGCCAACGGGTGTGACGGTCCGGACTCCATTTTTGTGGTGACGGTATTTCCGACGCCCGACCTGGCAAATGATCCGAAAGATACGGCAATCTGTAGTGGACAACTTACGGGAGTGAACCTCCTGTATAATGTGGCAGGGACCCAATTTACATGGACTGCAACAGGCTCATCGGGTACTGTATCAGGCTACTCAGACAATTCCACACCGACCACTCTCCTGGATCAGACCCTGACCAATTCGGGATACAATATCGAAACAGTCATCTACCACATTGCACCGGAGGCGAACGGATGCGATGGATTGGTCACTGATTATATTGTGACCGTATATCCGGTACCAGATCTCTCCAACTCCCCTCCATCAACTGCGATCTGCAATGGCGCCAATCCGAATGTGACACTGACATCGAACATAGCCAACACGCTCTTTACCTGGACGGCAACTGCTTCATCTACGGATGTGACCGGTTTTTCGGATAACACAATACCCACAGACCTATTGGATCAGACACTTACTAATTTAGGATATAATATAGAATGGGTGACCTACCAGATCACTCCTTCAGCCAATGGGTGTGATGGAAATACATGGACCTACACCATAACCGTTTACCCGACAGCGGATCTCTCCAACAATCCAGCGTCCTCTGAAATATGCAACAATACCGGTCCGAATGTAACCCTGGGCTCACATGTTGCCAATACATTGTTTACATGGACAACAACTGCCAGCTCTCCAAATGTGGCAGGAAATTCGGATAATTCAACACCAACTACCTTACTCAACCAGACGCTGACTAATTCGGGGTACACGATAGAATGGGTGACGTACCACGTCACCCCTGCGGCTAATGGGTGTGATGGATCAGTATGGGATTATACGGTAACCGTTTACCCGGTACCGGATGTTTCCAACTCACCAATGGACCAATCTCAATGCAATAACACGTTAACCGGAATCAACCTTACATCCAATGTAGTTAACACATTATTTACCTGGACAGTTACTAGTTCATCGCTGCTGGTTACCGGTTATTCAGATAATACCACGACACCGGTTGACCTGATTGACCACCAGCTGGTAAATCCTACATTTTCCGATCAAACCGTCACTTACCACATCACACCGTTGGCAAATGGCTGCAACGGTATCGTTTGGGATTATACCGTTACGATCTTTCCGACGGCCAACTTATCCAATATGCCGGCGATCCAGTCACAATGTAACGACCTTGGAACCGGGATCGTCCTGACCTCGAATGTGGCCAATGCCTCCTTCACCTGGAGAGCCTTTGCCAGTTCAACAAGCCTGTCTGGTTTCATCAGTAACATTGGCCCGGGTACCACCCTCATCAACCAAAACATTCATAATTCGGGATTTTCAATCGACACGGTAACCTACCGGCTGATGCCGAATGCCAACAGCTGTAACGGCGATTCCACCGATTACCGGGTTGTAATCTTCCCGACCCCGGATATGTCGAACGTCCCACCTGCCAGCCAGGTATGCAACAGCACACCCTCAGGCGTCACACTGACATCGCATGTTGATGGAACCACTTTCACCTGGACATGTACACCCTCATCGGTAAACATCACCGGATGGGCAAACAACTCCGTTCCCACTACATCCCTGAACCAAATCCTCGTGAATAACGGATTGCTGATCGAATCAGTTACGTATCACTTGACTCCATCTGCCAATGGTTGTATCGGACCCGATACAAATTATATTGTGACCGTTGTTCAATCTGCTGATGCCTATTTCGATCCCTCAGCAGAAACAATCTGTTCCGAAGCCACATCGAATATCCAGATTCTCTCCCATGTCCCCGGAACCACTTTTGACTGGACTACAGCATCCAGTTCAACCAACCTGAGTGGATACTCAGATGGAAGCGGGACTCCCATTGCCCAATCGGTAACCAATAGTGGGACAACCATTGAAACGGTAACCTATACCGTATTCCCCACCGCCTGGGGCTGCCCCCCTGGACAATCCCAGCAGGTAGTACTTACAGTCAATCCGGAGCCACATGTGACAAATCCGGATCCCACTTCTCAGATTTGCTCCTCCACCAACACCGGGATTGTTCCACAATCCAGTGTGGCGAACTCCTCCTATAGTTGGGTGGCAACCGGGAGTTCTTCCAACGTATCCGGGTTCAGCGACGCCTCGGGAATGATCATTGTTCAGAACCTGGTTAATTCGGGATTTGATCTTGAAACAGTGACCTATAGTGTAACTCCCATTGCGAACAGCTGCAGCGGAGATGCAATGGATTTTGTTGTCACTGTCTTTCCGGTGGCAGATGCTTATTACGACCCCAACGAAGAGTCCATCTGTTCCGGGGAGACCTGTCATATAAATATCCTTTCACATGTGATAGGAGCAACCTATACGTGGACAGCAACCGGAAGTTCTGGAAATGTATCCGGTTATTCAGGAGGAAGTGGAGATCTGATCCAACAAACATTAACTAATTCCGGATACCTCTTACCCTGGGTAATCTATCAGGTCATCCCTACAGCCAATGGCTGTACAGGCAATCCGAGCCAGGTGATCGTCACCGTCAATCCATGGCCTTCGGTTGTTTACAGAATGTGTACAGACATCATCACGACAAATGATGGACAAACAATCACATTGAGGGGAGGTCTCCCCCTGGGAGGCACCTATTCAGGAACCGGTGTGGTAAATGGAGTCTTCTATCCAGGGATTGCCGGTGAAGGGGTGCATAATATCCTATATTCTTACACCAATGACATGGGGTGCAGCGGGGAAGATTCCCTGGCAATCTCGGTGATGGTTCCAGTCCCGGTCAATTGTGGCGACAGTATGACCGACATCCGGGATGGAAAGATCTATCCGACGGTTCTTCTGGGGACTCAATGCTGGATGGCCTCCAACCTGAATTATGGAAGCGTGATTGCTTCCAGCCAGTTACAACGGGATAATTGTCAGTTTGAAAAATACTGCATCTCTGACAATCCGGCTAATTGTACTAATTATGGTGGGCTTTACCAGTGGGATGAGATGATGGATTACGCAACCGATAACGGAGCCCAGGGGTTTTGTCCCCCGGGATGGCATATCCCAACTGAATCAGAGTGGAATATACTCTTTAATCAATTTATTTCCAATGGGTTTGCTGGGAATGCACTCAAGTCTTCCGGGTACTCCGGATTCAACGGTCAATTGGAAGGAATGCGGTTTCATAATTCAGTTTGGAAGTTTCTGACATCAAACCCTCTCCTGCGATCCATCATGATCTGGTCTTCCACCTCCAGGGGAACAGATAAAGCCTGGGCTCATGGCATGAATGAAGTGGTAGCGGATATTGAGTATACTCCAAGTGTATCCTTCTATCCTTCCTCCAGAATCAATGCTTTCTCAATCCGGTGCATTAAAGACTGATACTCGATTAGCGAGTGAGAACTAACCCGAGTTCAATATTTCGCTATTTAAACATCGTGTGGATGCAACTTTTTTCATTATATATTGTATAATTTTACAGGTGAAATCGTGCAATATGTTCCCATTGAAATCTGTTAACTTTTTTTTTCCTCTGATCCTTGTTCTATCGCCCCTTTTAAGTATGTCTGAGGGGACCAAGCAGATTTTATTGTCAGATGGAGGACATGGGAAGATTCAGGTAAACTCATCTTTCAATCAGTTTGCCTGGTATAATAGCAGTGGTATATCTGGAAATTCAGAATTCCGCCTGAACATCCACATCTCTAATATCGGTGAAAAAATATATTATGGTTTTGGTGATCCGCTGAACAATAACAACGGGATTATCAATAATGTACAATACAGGATCAAAGATCCTACGGGAGCTACTATCGTGGTTGGCCCATCAGCTCTACCACTATCCGGCAACGGACACATCTCAACGTTTGCCCAGGCAGTGGCAGGACCTTCCGGCATTGTTGGAGGCTCGGGATATCCCTCTCTGTCTTATACGGCTACCATGACAGGCGATTACTTCATCGAATTCAACTTCTCAGGCACCGACAGGTGTAAGTTCAAATATTTTGATATCACGGTTGGGAATCTGGCCAACCAGGCAGTGAATGGCCGGGTGTGGTCCAAAGGCTGGCAAATGACTGCTGATGATCAGGGACCTCCTTATGGTATATACACTTTTTGGGGGACCTTATTCGTCTTCTCCGACGACGGAATTGTTACCTCAGTTGACTTCAACGGGATGGAACCATTTGTTTTTACAGTTTCCTGCAATCCATGGGGGTGTTACAATACGGGCAATTTTAACAATGACCGTCGATCTGTCAGTGGCAACCATACGCTGACACAATACAAAATTTTCCTGAACAATCCGGATTCCCTTGCGTATCCAACCGGTATTCTGGGAACGGTGGTTCCTCCCATTGTGGTAACTCCCAGTTGTGCCGGCACCTCTACCATCCAGGTGGAAGTCACCAAAGCAGGGAACCTGGATCTCACGCTGAATCTCAATCCAGCTCCCGGAATTCAACCCGAGGATGTGCAGCTCTCTGCAGAAGCAACACCCGGTGTCAATACTATTCCATGGAACGGCCTTAACGGGCTTGGACAACCTGTCCCTAACGGAACAACCTTCGAGATCCTTATAACCTATATTAACGGGTTGACAAACCTCCCGATTTATGATGTTGAACAGAATGAATCCGGATTCATCATTAAACTACATCGCCCTGCCGGAGCTTCTCCACCCGTGTTTTGGGATGATATTTTAGTCAGTGGAACCCAAAATTTTGATGGATGTATTTTTACTCCTCCCACTACCGGATGTCATACATTTAATTACATTACCGGAAACAACAACACGGTGAACACGTGGTGGTATGCGGTAACGAGTGAATCCCCACCAGTAGTGTTTACAGAACTCCGTGCCCCTCAATCCCAGGGAACGATAACAGGAACCTCTTCGCTTTGTCCGGGAGCAACAGGTCAATCCTACTGGGTTCATCTGGAAGCCAATACCGATTCCACGCTCTGGAGTTATTCAGGGACAGGAGCGACAATCAATACGATCAACGACTCTACCATATCCATCGATTTTACCAACAACGCTACATCAGGGAACCTGACGGTTATTGGCTACAACCATAATTGCGGAAACGGATCCACTCCATCCACCAAAGCCATCACCATCCTTCCGGCGCCGGTGGTCTCCCTGGCTTCATTTACACCCGTATGCATTGATGCACTCCCGTTTCCTCTTACGGGAGGTTCACCGGCAGGCGGGACCTACACCATCGCCAGCGTTCCGGTAGTTACATTCAATCCGGCTACATATGGGGCCGGGAATTATCCAGTAACCTATACCTATACAGATCCAAGCACCACCTGTACCGCCTCGGATCAAAAACCCATTGTCGTTAATCCACTACCTGTAGTGACCCTTGCTCCTTTGACAGCGGTATGCATGAATAAACCCTCCTATACACTTACCGGTGGCTTGCCGGTTGGCGGCAGTTATTCGGGACCTGGAGTTAGCGGAGGGAGTATATTCAACCCATCAGTTGCCGGACCAGGAACCCATTCAATCCTTTATACCTACACGGATGCAAATCTTTGTACCAACTCCGACACGAAAACCATCACGGTATTTCCAATTACACCGGTCACACTACCTCCCTTCAATCCCATCTGCATCAATTCAACCCCGGTTACCTTAACGGGGGGAATACCAACCGGAGGAATCTATTCAGGTCCAGGTATCTCTGCCGGAATCTTTAATCCGGCTACAGCAGGAGTTGGGACACATCAGATCCTTTACACCTTTACTGACGGGAATGCCTGTACTAATTCTGCAACGGCACCGATTACAGTCAATCCGCTTCCAGGCGCTCCGGGTTTGATCAGCGGAACCTCCACTGTATGCCAGGGTACTGCAAGCGTTGTATACACTACCACTCCAATTGTAAATGCTACATCTTATGTGTGGACCATAACTCCAGTTGCAGCAGGAACCTTAATCGGTTCCACCACCTCTATTCTGATCAACTGGTCGGCATCCTATACCGGAGTGACGCAGATTGCTGTAAGTGGGCTGAATAATTGTGGAGCGGGAACATCTTCAGCCCCTTACATTGTTCAGGTCAACCCAAATCCGGTAGTCTCTTTCACCCGTTGTTTTGATTCGGTGACACTGACCACGGCAAAACCGATTGTTCTGAAGGGAGGTGTCCCTCCTGGTGGCAATTATACCGGTCAGGGAATCACCGCCGGCATACTCTACCCAGCGCTTGCAGGAGGAGGAGTCCATACCATCACTTACTCTTATACAAATAACTATGGTTGTGCAAAGAGTTCAACCCGGTCAATCACCATTCATACTCCTGTTTCCTGGAATTGTGGTAGTTTGCTGACCGATATTAGGGATGGAAAGGAATATCCTACCATCTTGATTGGATCTCAGTGCTGGATGGCGGCAAACCTCGATTATGGTCAGCAAATCAACAGCTCTACTTCTCAACGGGATAACTGTATTGTAGAAAAGTATTGTTACAATGATAACCCCTCCAATTGCACCGCTTCAGGAGGCCGTTATCAATGGGACGAAGTGATGACCTATCAATCAGTCGAAGCCTCACAGGGGATTTGTCCGCCTGGCTGGCACCTCCCAATTGAAACAGAGTGGACAACACTCTTCAATAACTTCATCAACAGTGGCTTCGCCGGAAATGCTCTAAAAGCAACCGGATATTCAGGATTTAACGCCATCTTGGTTGGCTTCCAGGGATTCAATATGATGTGGAAATACGGACCCAACGATCCGGTCCTGCGCTCCACACTCTATTGGTCATCCACCTCACGAGGCCCAAACAAAGCCTGGGCACATGGGATGAACCAAGTAGTGGCCGATATTGAGTATACCCCAAGCGTTTCGTTTTATCCTTCCCTTAAAATCAACGCTTTCGCTGTAAGGTGTTTGAAAGACTAAAAATTAAATTTAAGTTAAAATACCTCATTTTAAGTGATCGAATTCAATTTGTCTATATATTTGTACTTGAACAATCTTAAGAAGGAATCCAATCTCTAAAACAAACCTATACGGCACCCTCTTTTGCATGGTCCTTGTAGTGATTTTAAACTTGCCTACAAGGGCACAACTAACGGTTGTACAGGGTGCATCCATGGCTATGACTCCCCAGCAACTGGTTGCAACCTGGTTGATCGGTAACGGAATAACCATCAGTAATGTCACATTCAACGGCTCATCCGCATCAATCACCTCCAATCAGATGGGTACTTTTACTGCCTCCGGCACCGCGTTTACCGAACTTGAGCTAGACGCTGGAATCGTGATGACCTCCGGAACGGCTGCCAATACCGTTGGCCCGAACAATACCTGCGGTAAATCATCTACGGCAGGAACCGCAGGAGACCCTGACCTGAACATCATTGCCAGCGTCAACACTCTAGATGCGGCTATCCTGGAGTTTGATTTCATTCCTCAATCCGATACACTTAAATTCCGGTACGTATTTGGATCAGAAGAACTCTGGCAATACTGTTACAGTTTTAACGACGCATTTGGTTTTTTTCTCAGCGGCCCAGGAATCAGCGGACCGTTCTCCAACAGTGCCGTCAACATTGCCGTCATGCCTGAAACCCTAAATTGGGTTACCCTAAATAACATGTGCGACAATACGGGAGCAATGTGGTGCAACAAGCCGATAAGCTGCCCGAAGAGTGGAACCCCACCCCCCAGCTATATTAATTGCCAGGAGCCCAAGGGTATGGGTGTTAATCTTCAATACAATGGTCTTACATACGTATATAAAGCCTGGCATGTCGTCACAGCCTGTTCCACCTACCACATCAAACTGGCGATAGGAGATGCCCTTGATCGGGCGCTGGATTCAGGTGTATTTCTGGAAAAGAACAGCTTCAGTGCAGTAGGAATCACGGTCAACACAAATTTCACCATCCCTTCATTGGGAAACAAAGCTATTGAAGGTTGCAGCAATGCGATCATCTCTTTTGTACTGGCTCAGCCCACACCTACACCTTATGTCATCAACTATACCATCGGAGGCACAGCCATCAATGGTGTCGATTATACTACCATCCCAAACTTTGTAACGATCCCTGCTGGCCAGTCCAGTACTTCATTGATAATCTCTCCAACTTTTGATGGGATTCCGGAAGGGGTTGAGACAGTAATCCTGGATATCTCACAACCAGGTTGTTTCGGAAGCCAATCGATCATCAAAACAGTCGATATTGATGATAATACACCATTTTTTACCTCTGCAGGCACTGATGACACCATTTGTGCAGGGGATACGGCTACGTTGGCAGCCATCGCGTGGGGAGGGCAACGACCCTTCACTTACACATGGCAGGGATTTGGCGGGAACGACAGTGTCGTTAAAGTTTCTCCTCCTCCGGGAAACTATCAATACAATGTGCTTGCCACCGATGGTTGCGGCGATATACATCGGGACACGATGCAACTTCTGGTGAAGCCACTTCCGGTGGTTACACTTGCTCCTGCTTCTAACCCTGTTTGTTCGGGAAGCACTATCAATATCATCCTCACATCCTCGATTACCGGCAGTACCTATACATGGCTCGCGTCGAATCAATCCGGCATGATCACAGGATATAGTGCCGGATCAGGCAATTTGATTTCACAGATCCTGGTTAATACAAGTTCCGTCATCGATTCTGTCAGATACACGGTCACTGCCATGGCAAACGGGTGCCAGGGAATGCCTGTCACCCTATGGCTAAAGGTTAAACCCCTTCCGAATATAGTGACAAATCCTCCGACATTCCAGGTATGTCATGGACAAACTACTGCTATCAATCTATCCTCGGGTGTCGCCGGGACCACCTTTTCCTGGATAGCCACCAGCAGCAATCCCGGTATTACAGGATACAGCAGTGGGAGTGGAAGCAATATCCAGCAAACCCTTTTTACAACCGCCACATCTTCCGATACAGTCTTTTATCATATCACAGGAACCGCCGGAGGTTGTAACAGTCCGGTGAGGCACTATCCGGTGATTGTCAATCCGGTGCCTCAACTGACCGTTCAGCCTATGTGGGACACGATCTGCTCTGACGAAATCACGAACATCCCCCTTTCTGCAAGCTGCTCCGGCACTAGTTTTTCCTGGACTGCCACCATTGGAACCGGTTCTGTCACCGGTTTCGAAAACGGGACCGGCCCTGTCATCGCGCAACAACTATCAAATCTTCTTAATACAACCGGAAGCGTATTGTATATGATCACTCCGTCTACCAGTAGTTGTTCCGGTATTGGCAACCAATATACTATGTGGGTGAATCCAACACCGCATCTAACCAATTCTCCTTTGATTAAGTCAATATGTTCAGGGCAATCAACCGGATTGACCCTCCTGTCGGAAGTATCAGGGACAACTTTTACCTGGAGCTGTACTCCCAGTTCGGCCAATATCACCGGGTGGGCTGCCCAGACGACACCCACAACAGTCATCAATCAAACGCTGGTAAACCTGGGATTCGAGACGGAAACGGTGACCTATCATATTACACCGGAGGCAACAGGTTGCAAAGGACCCTTAGTGGATTATACAGTCACAATATTCCCCACACCGGATCTCGCCACCACTCCCCTTTCCAAAACACAGTGCAACAACCTGCCAACCACCATCCCACTCACTTCTCATGTTTCAGGGGCTACCTTTACCTGGAGCTGCATTCCATCTTCAGGTGACATCTCCGGATGGGCACAGCAATCCACACCCACAACAATGCTGGATCAAACCCTTACAAATTCTGGTTCCACAATTGAATGGGTGACCTACCTGATTACCCCCTCGGCAAATGGATGCGATGGGTCAGCCATCAACTACACCGTAACAGTGAATCCGACTCCGCTCTTGACCAACCTGATTACCACACAGTATCAATGCAGCCATCAGAATACGAGTATCAACTTGCAATCGAATGTTTCCGGAGCACAATTTACATGGACAGCTACCGGTTCCTCCTTGCATATTAGCGGTTACTCGAATAGCATTATACCAGGAACCCTGATCAATCAAACGCTTGTAAACTCAGGTTTTGAGATTGACACTGTCACTTATCTGATTGTTCCGCATGCCAACGAGTGCGATGGGGATACTACTCAGTATAAGGTGATTGTATTTCCGGTTGCCGAAGTGATCTTTACGCCTCCCGGTCTGACCCTGTGCAGTGGGCAGGTCACGGACCTGACCCTACATTCCGATGTGGCCAACACCACCTTTACCTGGACAGCTACCGGCAGTTCCCTTGCAGTAACGGGATATGCCCACGGATCGGGCGCTCTGATCCAACAAACCTTGTTCAATACGGGTTACCTCATGCCCTTTGTGACCTACCAGGTCACCCCAACAGCGAATGGATGTACCGGAACCCAAAATTCAGCCGTTGTCACTGTCAATCCCCTTCCTGTGGTTTCCTTTGCGGTTTGTTTCGA
>Ga0268284_1001113_pt1 | contig 14940 bp, 18 predicted proteins | sample saktaG_14_FD_190137 | JGI IMG/M metagenome (GOLD analysis project Ga0268284, IMG submission 190137) | Saline water microbial communities from Sakinaw Lake, British Columbia, Canada - sak_2013_06_06_40m | ecosystem: Environmental > Aquatic > Non-marine Saline and Alkaline > Saline ... | reverse complement strand
CGTGACCCCCCACAAGCCTTTCACGCTCCGCAAGGTTTACTTTGTGGACAATGTAACCACATCAGGCGCGACAATCCAAGCTTGCCATGATGCGCTTGGATTCGGGACAGGCCTTTGCTACGCCGAAGCCATGAGGAGGAAATAAAGCTATGCGAAGCCTAGGAACAGACCCCTTTTTTATCGCCCTGATGACAGGCGGAAACGCGCACATCATAAGCCAACCGCCGAGACCCACACCACCTCCAACGGAAGCACCACGGAAAGCGGACAGCTTCCCGATGGAAGCAGACTACCAAGTCACTTATGGCGGATGCGAAGACTAACCCGAAAGGAAAACACGACCATGACCACCCAAGACAAAAACACACTGCTAAATATGATGCTTCGTAACATGATAGCAAGCGGACAAGCAGAAATCAGCCTTACCCAGCCACCACCGCCCCCACGCCCCCGAGCAGTAAGCCAGCAGTTTATTGACCTATACACGGACGGCGCAGGGCACTGTTTCAGTGACGCAGACGAAGGACTATAAACCCCGAAAGGAGATCAGGCCATGATAAACCAAGCACCAATCACGAACCCCCGAGAAGTCAGATACTACGCCCGAGTACAAAACCACAAGGAAGCCTTGCGCAACGGCTCATTTTTACGCCGAACCGCTGGAGGATTGGCGATGTACATTTTAGGTGATTACGTTGGAGACGTTGACACCGTCCCCGAGGGTTTGACCGAATTCGAGAAACACTATGCGGAAGCCTTGCTTCCTGCCTGCTGTAAATAAAACACAACCACCGCCCCCACCGGTACAACGTGGGGAGAGGAGACCAAACCATGAAAAACGACATCAGAATTTTACAAGGCGCGCAGGCATTGCACGAACTGGAGAAACGCCGACTACTACCCCGAGGGGAATTTTTGACCCTTGCGCAGAACCTCAAAGGCGAGGAAGGCATCGCCATTGCCGAGACCATTAAAAAGGCGTGGCAGACTTTCGAGACCATGCCGAAGACCTACGAGACCGAGGAGAAGGACGACCCGACCGCCCGACTTCATTATTTTATCGGCTCATGGGATTGGTACATCACCGAGAAGGACGCAGAACCGCGCCAGCTTCAGGCGTTCGGATTCGTGAAATCCGAGCTTTGCCCAGATGGTGAATGGGGATATATCAACCTTGAGGAGGTGACGCAGGCAGGCGCGGAGCTTGATTTATACTTCACGCCCGCCCCCGTCTCAAAATTCAAAAACTAACCCTTTCCCCTTGCGCGGCAGTGCAGGCAGCAGCACCGACCCCGAACAGTGACAAGACCGACCACAGGCCAGGCGCGACAAAGTACACGTCATGCCACGCCCACGGACAAGCCTTAAACCCAGTACAGGCGGACACGCGAGAGCATAAACAGAGAACACCACGCAAGGGAATTTTCAGAAAGGCACACCATGACCACACGAGAACGCAGACGGAAGACCGCCGAGCAACTAGCGGAGCTCCTAGAGAAACGCTACAAGGCGCTCACATGGGCGGAAGCCTTGACGCTATACCGCGCCGCGATCCAGTTGAGAGGACCACGCTTGACAACGAACAACGGAAACGCATAAACTACCAACGCGAACACAGGAGAATATGAAATGAAAGACGTGATTTTTTATAACGATGGACGCGACGCAGACAAAAGACTATTCATTGAATGGCCGAAAGGAAGCAAGACCGATATTTTGACCAAGGAAGGAAAATACTTGTTTTCTTGCAACAGGACGCCGGACTATATAGGCGTTTTTTGCCTTGCCAATGGAATACCTCAAAATGTTTTGATTGTAGAGTGCAAGCCAGACACAAGGGACGAAAAAGACTTTTTGGCGAAAAGACCGGGACGGTTTTTGTTAGAAGAGAAAGTCCGCGCGATGCTTTCGGGAACGCTCCGAAAGATTGAAAGGAAACTGGACAAGCCGAAGAAAAAACCGCGCCCAGCGCCCACCCCCTAGGGTGGTTGCCCAGGGGGGGGTTACCCCTCAGCCAAAAAAATTCGCCTCCGCCGGCTTACCGACAGAGGCGAATTTAAGGAAACTCTCTTCTTTCGTCTCCTTGGTTATGGCGGACGTTGTTGTTTAAAGTACGTCCGTTTTTCTACAACATCAAATGTAAACTGTTATTAAGACTGATGGTCACCCCGCAGGAACGCACTAGCTGCGTGTGCCATCAGCGAAAGTAATGTTTCTATTGTGCTTCACAGTCAACCGTTTTAGATCGGCGCGGTATTGATCTAGCACCTTACTCATTTCCTTTCGATATTTGCTATTACATCTATCAATCCTTGTACCCATGAGCCCTAGTATTTTGCTCATGTCATTATTATACGATTTTGCACTCATCCTTCACCTCCTTTCTTGTTCATCTGTGTGAGATCTCCCGCAGAAGTCACATCGCATACAGCAGCATGCCCCGCCATTTCTCGTGCTGTAAACTGCTTCGCGTTATTACGTCCAATCCGCATCTGAAGCAGATATCCGGAATATCCGTGCTGGAAGACAGCAACATCAATCCAACTCGACCAAAAACGCCACTTTTTGATTTGCACCATCTCAACTGTAATCACGTCAACTTTCATCCCTCGCCCTCCTTCTTTCGTCAACTTCGCTTTGTTTTTTTGCCTTCCGTTTGTTGTTTTCAGCCCTGTCAATCAACGCTGCCAGCACGGGGTTGTCCCGCAGTACGCGGGCGAGATATCCGTTCAGCGTCTGTGTACTGGGAAAGAGCGCATTCGTACGAGATCAGAAAAGTGTTGTCCTAATCATGAGAACCCCTATGAAAAGCGAACGACAATCATGACTTTTTACAAAAAGGCCTATTTCCCTCTTGATTATGCAATCCCATACAGTAATAACACAAACAATCTTGGTTCATTACCCAGCTATAGAAAACCGAGACATATTTAACATTAGGCTGATTTATGAATGATGACTTGGAAAACCGAATAAAGAGAGCCTATCCCAACGGACTGTTGTCCGATTTGAACAAGGATGCGCTCAATTCGCATGAACTCGACGACAGAATAAAGAGCGTGATACGGACGGTATCAGATGCGTGCTTATTAAACGTATGGATAAGCCCCTTCGACAAACCGGCATACGAAATGGCATTTACGCAGAATATCCACCCACTCTTCAATCAATGGATATGGCAAATGCCCAACCCCGACAAAATCGCATGGATTGCTGCGAATGGCGGCGATCCATATACAGTATTCTGGCTCAAGATCAGTCGCGTAGCGGACTATTACTACCATCACTACAACCACTGGGTGCCGCGTGGGAATACCGGATACCTGGACTCAAACTGCAACCGTGAACCCAATGACATTTGGAGGGCTCACGAGAGAAGAATCTGCGAAGAACTTGACCGTAACGGGTTCGCGCTTCTCACCGATGAACTCGCCTGCGATAAAGTGCCGTTCCTGCTTGACCAGGACTACTTCTCGATACCGGATGACGACCCGAGGTGGGATGATGACGCGTTTGAACCTCCACTTGAGCCGACATCGCTCCATGATTGCCTATTTTCGGACTAGAAACAGTGCCGAACCATTGCCTTCGCCATAGGTGCGGATAACGTTAGGGAACATAATGATTTACGCTCGATTATCCGTTTTTAGTATGTACACCGCCTTTGTGACGGCGGAAAACGAGGAAACTTTTCTGGACGAGTTTCGGAATGTAGTCTTATCTGCTCTTGGACAATACGAGGATTGCTTTTTCACGATCGATCAGGAGCGAAAGGATCTCATCAAGAAAGAGCTAGCCGCTCTTGCTCCTGTACCTCTTGGCGAACTGCTTAGTCTGTCTTACGACCTGAGAATCGACGGGGATGGATTGATGGGCGTTATTTCCGTCGAAGAAGTATTCACACGAAAAGAGGATGTCGAGCGCCAATATCAGCAGTGGGTTGACGATGTGAATATAGACATCGTGGAGGAAGACGAGAAGTGGGCTGTTTTTGGCGGCGGCTTCTTTCCGTCCGGACAAGGCTTTGAAATCGACGAGCTTTTTAAGTAACGCCAGACCTAGAAAACCCAAAAATCCGAACATTACGCCCTTGCCATCTACCCCGTCCCGTGATATAACTTTCCAAAATATTAAAACGACCCGACTGCACTGTGTTGGTAATTCTTCACAGTGCAGTCTTTTTTTATAGACCCGGTTCCCGACGGATTGTTTTACGTTTGCGTCCTTTACGGTGCTCCTTATTCCTGGAAACAAGGAGGCCATAACTGGGTTTTCTTTTATGGCGCGACCCAAAGTAATAAAGAAACGCCTTCGAAGAAAGCTGTCTCGGTAAAAACACTCCACGAGAGAATTCGCTTGATTAACATGCGTCATACAACTGTCCAAGCCGGTTCAAAATCGGTGACTTTTTCCAGCCGCATGACGGACATGACAGATATGACGGCATTTTCATAAACTTTTCCTAGATTTGCTTCGTGGGAATACTTTTGGAAATAGGTGTCATAGGTGTCATGGGTGTCATGGTCGCTCTGATTTCAACGCCCTGCCATCCTCGGACGGCGTACTTTCTCGAAGGTTCACACCCCTTTGATTTTAGCTGTTCGATGATCCGCACCGTGGAGACTCGATACCGTTCCGGGACACCTTGACTCTCTGCATATTCTTGGTATGCCATCCAAATTTCTACCCATGGCATCCACCCCATCGGATTAAACGAGAGGCGATCCTCGAAGAAAGAATGAATCGGATCTGACTCATTCCTGTAGTTGTCTGTTGACTGTTGTACAGCATTGGGTATAACGAGCCCTTCACTCTGCCATATCAGGCAACCCTCGACCGCCCACGCCAAAACTGCTGGAGCTCCTCCTCGGGGATCCCGAAGGTATGGCTTGAGAGTCTTATCACGCCTGTCGACCGGGACGGTCTTGTCAAAACCTATCCGCACCATCCGCCGCCATATTGCGCCATCATCCGCATTGCATCTTGGGCAGTGGTTCAATGCCAAAATGATTTTGAACTGTGGTAAGAAGTCAAAATATCCGGCGTATAGTTGCCGTGCCGTGATGGTTTCCCCACCCGTAAGACTTTTGGCTAGGCATTCCTTTAGTTCCTTGCCGTTCTCAAGTTCAGACCCTGCAGCCAAACGTACACCTGGCAACCTTGCCACATCCGGCGAGGCCGCACCTGATTGCCTGCGGTGGCTTGCTTTGGTTAGCATTGCTGGGTCAATAGTCGCTCCATAATCGCCCAGGATCGTACGCAATGCTTCCAGAAAAGTCGTCTTACCGCTGGCCTCTGGACCGCACAGAAGGAACAACTTTTCTTCAATCGTTGAACCTGTCAATGTGTATCCTGCAACCATCTGCAAGAATCGAATGACGTCCACATCGTTGCCTGTCGCATCTATTAGAAAACGCTCCCAGCGTGTACAGGTCGCCCCTTTGCGATATTCAACTTTTGACAGTTTGGTCAACAAGTCGGATTTTTTGTGCGGACGTAATATTCCGGTTTTCAAATCAATCGTGCCGTTCAAGCAGTTGAACAGCATTATGTCGGCGTCGAACGAAGAGGCATCCATTGCAATGCCGTCCTGACTCTTTGCCACTTCAATCATGGCTGCCAGGCGGTCGCGCGATTCAGACTTAATCGCCCAGTCAGCCAGACTCTTTCGAATATCGTGGCTGTCCTTTGTGGCCGGGGCAGATGCGCTAGCCGCCTCCTGCATGATGTTCCGTGCCGTTTGTGCGGCCAATTTAAACACTCGCAAGGAACTATCAGCCGCCCATCTCCGCCCGTCCCAGACTCGCCAGCATCGATTTGCTGCGTCGAACTTCACGCTGTCACCGTGACAAGCCGCGAAACGCTCCGCGTTCCCAAGGTCGGTGCAGGGGTAGGGGTTCCCAGCTCTCGCAGCTTCAACCGGATCGCGTGGACGGTCAGACCGCGAAGAACCGTTTCCCTCGCCATGGCAAAGGCGTGCGTTCATATAAACACCTCCTCTGTTTTAGAAAATTGTACATGGTCAAAAGTTTGCAGAATGGCTTTCCTGTATGCGGACAGCCGCACAGTATCCTCCTTGTGTTTCTGCTTTTCCGCGTTAATCAGGTCGAAGTCCATGATGCCGTGCAGGACGTCTTCCACAAGCTCGATGAGTTCGTCTGGCGGGACGGCCTCCAGTTCCCACACTTGGTTTCCGTACTTTGCCATGAAGTCCTTTGCGGTAGGGGACTTCTCCTTGACTACCATCGCGGGTGGTAGCCCCATGCGCTTGATCTGATCCATCGTGAGCGCAGCCTTGATGACTGCGAGCCTGTCTTTGGGCACGTCGAAGTCATCCCGGAGGGAACGGCCGAATGATTCCGCGATTGTCTGCCCCGCAGGGTCGAAGTCGGAGACGATGACGACGACCAGCTTGTCTTTCCCGCTTTTTTTCCATCGGTTCACCATCGCTTGGCGAGGCGGTATTGATGCGAAACCGCGTCCCGTGGTCAGCGGAATGGCATACTTGTTGGCGACCTTCAAGAGGATGGGCTGTATCGTAAGTTTCTCGCCCAGGATTTCGATATGGTTGGGCTGGCTCTGCATAAAGTCTCTGTAATAACCCATCAGAAAACCGTCGAGTTCGCTTTTCAGGAAGGTGCCTGCATGCTGATGCACGTCCCATACCGTAGTCGGGCGGGTATCATCGCTGATGGCGTGCATGGGGATTTCACCGTTGAGACGTAGCCGGGTGAGGATGTTAGTCAGCGCCCTGTAGCATTTCAGGCTGTTCGTATATCGCTCCTTTTTCTTTTCATGGAGTAGGGGCTGTACATTCAGCAGCCGGTAATGAATCTGTCTGTCCGACAGCGGCCACCACTCCCGGTTGTCTATGACGACCGTGATCGCCGCATCGGCAAGCGGACGGTTCCCGCGTATCTTAGACCGTCCTCGGTATGCGCCGAGGTCGAGGCACTCCGCGCTAATGGCGGATTTCCGTTTCCTGTAATTCTCGACCTCATGCATGGCCGCCTCTGGATCGACCGACGCGGCAACCTCACGCGCCATCTGGTCGAGCGTCTTGACCCGTTGCTTGTTGAAAGCGATAAGCAGCATGTTGAAGCGCTCTTTGTCGTCAATGGTCACATCTTCGATTCGGACAGGCACAAACTCAAGCCCGAGCATTTTCGCCGCCGTAAACCGCCTGTTCCCCGAAATGACATAGCCGTCCTTGGAGACGACAAGTGGCTCGAGGATGCCGTTCTGTTTGATGTCCTGAGCCAGCGCCTGGACGTCTGGGTCTTCCTCCCGGATCATCCCGTAGACCGCATCATTTGCAGGGGGCGTGCGGAGATCAGCGACTAACTTTTGTACATGGTCAATTTCTTTACGCTTTGCCATGGAGAGCCCCCTTCCCCTCGATCAGTTCGCGTATGCAAGCGTCGCAGAACTGCGGCTTGCGTCCGTTCTTTCCGCCGCCGTCCAACTCGGTAAACTGCCCGCAGCGCGAGCACTTGCCGTAGCCGGGACGGTCCCTAGGCGGTTTCCCATTTTGGCTTTTGCTAAAGGTGTAAACATATCCGGTCTTCATGAGCGGACCCTCCTCTTACTGTTCAGAAAGTCAGTAATGGCTTGGCTGGGTACCCGCCGTGTACCTTCCCTGATCTCGATGAACTCCAGTTCACCGTCCCGGCACATCCGCCAGATGGTCGGGCGCGAAAGGTTCAACACCTCAGCGGCCTCGGTCATGTTAAGCAGACGGCGATCTTCCAATACGCATGTATCATCGTTCGCCGTCCCTTCAAGGATGGCGTCTATTTTTTCCAGTGCTTCCTTGCCTGCGGTCAGCAATTTCTGGAATCTAATTTCTGTGGTCAGCATAGGTATTTCTCCTTTAAGAATCGTCCGCTGAACGCGTTATGCGGCCTGCGTGATTCTCTGCCCTTTGTACAGAATGTCACCTTTATGTCACCATAAACGGCGGATAAATAGCATGGCGCATCCATCCGGACCAATGAAATCAGGCTTAAAATATTCTGAATATATTTTTGGCATGTCACCTTTATGTCACTTTTACGACCATAAAAAGACCGCATACCCCTTTTCAGGATATGCGGTTTCGTTGCCTGCTAAATCTGGCTGTCAATCCATGCTTTTCCGCTTGCGGTTCGCCCTGGAGTACATATTGCCACGTTTATAGCTCTTGTATGTCTCTCCGGCTTTCTCCAGGTCCTCTGCGGAAGCCTCCCGGTTATAATCGGGGGGTTTCCCTTGGAACGGTGGCTTCTCCCACCGCTTGATCGTCTGCACGCTGACACCGTAAAAGCATGCGCGTGTCTCTTGTGTCGTAACCGTCTTCGGTGAATGCCAACTCGTTACAGCCTTGGCAACGGCCTTCTGTGATTTGGTTACTTCCTGGATAAATTCTGGTTTCGCCTTGGAAATTGCTGCTGCAACAGCAGATTCAACCATCTTCTGGAATGCAGAAAGGTCATCCCTGCTCGTTTCGAAGTCTTGCCCTGAATCAACCCTATCCTTGCCAAGGAGCATGAGAAACTCGCGCTCTATCTGATCCAAGTCAAGGCCTTTAATTTCCTCTTGAAATCCGCTTGAAAACAAACGCTCGATTAGCTCGCGGTTAGGCAAGTGTTCTATGACCAGCGTGAAAATGAACTCCAGTCCAAAAGTTATATGGGGCAAAAGGACCCCTCGGCGATAGGACTTTCCGTCGTCTGAAATATATAAAATGGAAAGAGCACACATAGGCACAGAGCCATATCTCTTTGTTATCTCTTCACGCGCATTAATTCTTTCTAGCGCGATCACAATGAATTGGTGTTTTCCGTCAAGGGTGGCATATCCGAACCCGAGTGTCGGCTTATCGTTGAGCTCCAATTTGTCGGGCCAGACATAAAACTGCCCACGGCAAATCAAATCGTTACCTAGCTCTTTGTTAACGTGACTCTTTATCATTTTGCCCCGCCTTTCATGTGAAGCATTTTTTGGAGTTGTTTTTTCTCAGTTTCCGATAACCCCCCCAAGGCATCGGCAATCGCTTGCAATCGGTCGCCGTTGCTTGCCGCTGGCAGTGCTTGGGGTTCGGGCTTGCTCCCTGTGAGGATCTCGGGCAACTTGTCGCCCAACACCGCACGCATGGTTTCCCGCTGAGGCTTGAAATAGTGCTTTAAAACTAGCTCGGTGGTCGTGTGCCCTGTCACAAGTTTGACCACTTCAACGGGAATGCCCGCCGATAGTGCCAGCGTCACCCAACTGACCCGCAAACCGTGCCAGTCTAAAATGCTTGCCCGCCGTGCCCGCCCCGTCCCGTCAATTCGCGTCTCGTTTATGACGATCTCTTTAATCCCTCCGTCACCTTTTGGGCTTTCAGGCATGAAGCGGCTTTTGATTAGCTTTTCAATGATGTGCAGGTTACCCGATACGCCGGAACGCGCCTGCCCTGTTTCCCGTTCTATGTCCCGTATGGATTGCCCGCTTGCATACCGCCGCGCTATGTCTGCCATCCGTTCGCCGTGTGAGCCCGTAAAATTGGCCTGTATCGTTTCCAACGCATCGGGCAATACATCCGCAAGGTTTACGCGCCCCATGCTTTTACGCGCTTCTATGGCTTGTTTCTGCGTGCCCCCGTTAAACAGTGCAACGGCACACAATTTTTTAAACCGCCATGTTAACCCGTCAGGATTATTTTTCAGCATTTGCACCGCGTCGGGAAAGCAATAAACCGCTTCGTTTTCCTTTTCTGCAAGGGCGGCTTCTAACACTTCACGCAAGGGTTTAAAGATGGGGATTTCAACGCCCTTGTCAGTCTTGGAGGTCTTGACCGCAACAACGCCCGCGCCCAAGTCTACGTCACTCCATTTCAGGCGGCAAACGTCCCCGCGCCGCAAACCAGTACAGGCCGCCGTTATGACGAGGGGATATAAAAACGGGTCGCACCGTGCAGCCTCAAATAACGCCTTCAACTCTAAGGCGGTGAAAGGTCGGCGGTGTACCATGCCGCCTTCGCTGTCTTTGCTTTTGCGCCTGATACCCCCTTGAAACGGGTTTGACGTGCCTACGGGAAGCAGACGCGCAAAAGCCGATCTTAAAAGCTTCTCGGCATCCCGCACCGTTTTAATGGTCTTGCCCTTCGTCTCGACCTCTTGCCCGTTTTCATCTATGACCGTTTCACCCGTTGCCAGTTTCTCTAAATATGCGCTTGCCTGTTCGGGGGTTGCTTCGTGAAGGTAAACACAAGGGACGGCGGCGGCAAAGCGATTTAATACGCCGTCACACCATTTCAGATAGCGGGGGCTCGGCTTGGTATCCCGTGCCACTTTACGCCAACGCTCGGCAAGGTCGCCCAGCTTGTTATATTCAATGGCCTTGCCCGTCTTGCTTTCAATCAAGCGTTCGGTTAAATGGTCGGCGCGTCCCTTTTGCCGTGCCTCGGCTTCCCGCTCTTCAAGCTCTTTCTTTGCCTTGGCTCGGGACACCTCAAATTTAGTGTCACCCTCGCCCAGTAGAGTAATGCGACCATCTTTGATCGGGGGCTCTCCTTTAATCGGGGTAGCAAGTGAAAAGACCTTTGCCCGACTATCTATAAAGCAACGCCCAAACCAGTGCTTTATCAGGTTGCCGTTTTTGTATCTCAATTCCAGTGCCATTTTGCGCCTCGCTTTCTCTAGTTTTTGCCTTCAGGAAACAGTTTGACACATTAGGGCGCATTCTTGCAACAAAAAACCCAACTTCTCACCCAACTTTTTTTTGAACTATAAAAAACAGCAAATTCTTTGTATTTTCGCGGTTTACAGATAGGGCTCATAACCTGAAGGTCGTTGGTTCAAATCCAGCTCCCGCTACCATTTTAGACCCTTGTAAGTCATTGACTTGCAAGGGTTTTTGATTTCTTGGACCCTTCTTCTGTTTTCCCCTAACACACAGAAATACAAGGAAATCGGGGATCAAAAGCCCAAAAATAAGCCCAAAAACTTTTAGGGGGCAAAATACGTCTCCCCCTTGCAAACATTGGTTTAAATGCGTTTTTATACTTTCCCCCGCTGAGCATTCCCGCAACTTTTGGGGCTTTTGGCTTTGGGGTGACTTTCTGACTGCAAAGAAGCGGGCTTTAGTCAATGCTGACAATGGTCAAACCGTTTTTGAGCCCATCCCCTTGTTGTATGTTTTTGGGCTTTTTTGGGCTTTCGATCTGGGCAAAAGGCTGGGTGTTTGGGCCGTGGTTGGCCGTTTTTTAGGACAGCGAGCATGGAGCGGTGTGACGCAAAACGTTTTCATTAAAGTGTCGGAGACGGGAAGCTCCGACTCCTCAAGTCGTACGGCATCAAGCTTCTGGCTCTATTGGTGCGTGCATTGATTCCGCCAGGCCAATAGAATTGTTAGGCGAACTAATGCCTACGGTTTTTCGAATGTCGCGTTCCGCCAGCGCCTCTCCGTACTTGTTTCACCCCCTTGCTTATGATAAAGTGAAACAACTTTGTATGATGTCGCATGATTGTTAATGAGTAATCAGTAATTAATGACAACCCATCGTCAGCAAGCGAATATGCCGGCTCCTCTTGCCTGTCCGTTCTGCGGACAGGACAAGACGGTGCGCTGCGGTGTGCGCAAGACGCGCTCTGCCAGCAAGCAGCTCTACCAGTGCAAGGGATGCCTGAGGCGCTTCTCAAATGAGAACCCGAGCGGTTGCCGCACTCCGCCCCACGTCATCCGGCGGACGCTCTCCCTAGCCTGCCAGGACTACACCTATTTTTATTACTATTCCTTCGACCCGTCACCGGATCTGATCGGACTGCCTGGTGCAGTTGCCCCACAAGCGGCGGTGTCTCCGCCGCGTGCTGTCCATCCGACCATCCACCCGGAAGGCAAACGTCCGGATGAGAAATCCAGCGGTGTTCCCTCGCGTCTGAACGCAGAGGGGTCGTAATTAGACATTGAAAATATTGTTGCTGTATTGGGTTAAGGTCTAATGGTGTGGTTTTGCCATACGGCATGAGATTCTGAACGCGTGAAATCGAAATTTGAACCTTGAATAGCATCGCCTCAACCGAGTATAATCTGACGCATGATGATGAAGGTAAACAGCCCTATCCCATACGCAAGCAAGACGACCGAGAATGCCAAAAAGGATGCGAATGTCCTGTCTAATTACGACCCCTCTGCCTAACCAATCAGGCTAAAGGGGCTTTGAGTATTTATGAATGGCTATTTCAATCATATAAGCCAGAGCCACCTGTGATCACTAGGTAATCACAAATGATTGTTTGAGCGAATGATTGACATGATCTATTTCTTACTTAAACTATTCAAGGAAGGCAAAAAAATGTCTATTAACAATGTGCTTTGGGATCATCGAGAGGAAGTGTTGTCCTCGTTTGACAATGCAATACTTTATGGCATCTTGAATACGTGGGAGCGTTGCCGTCACATGCAGATCTCGCCTCAAGCTACAGACTTCATGGCTGGTTTTATGTTGAACAGTTCACATCTTTTGTACACAGCGCTAGAATCGCTTCTTTCTCCTTCAAATATAGCGACATCAATATATGTTGCCCCTTCTCAACAGAAGGCTGGCATTCAATTTGTCTCTGGCCAGCCGGGTTGTTGCACCCTTGGAGATATTCTTCTTGCTTATGTTCACAAACCCAAGACAGGTATTCTGCGGAGAAATGCTCTCTTGTTAAAGGCAGTTTCTACTGACAAAGAATCCTATCAGGTTTCATCTGGCGAGTATTCGCATTTGCATCTTTTTAGGGATTGGCCAGATTTTGAGTATGATAAACCTTGTCAATTTAAGGGGCAAAGATGTTCAATTACCCCGAAAGCGCCTCATACAGGAGCACAATTTATCCTCATTGACAAACGTTCCCCGAGTGATCCTGAAAGTAGTTTGTTGAAGGCCCCCGAAAAGTTCCCCATTTCCTGTTGTATGTCAGAGGACACTCTTTATCCTCATAATGATTTTTCCTCCGAACTGTTTAATTTTTTGACTTTTTGTTCGGGCCGCCCTTTTGATGAGTCAGATAGCTCCAAATTTAGTCAAGGATGGTCTGGGTTGATATGGGACTTGCTTGCTATAGGAATCAAAAAAGCTTATACAGGAGAACGAATAGATAAGGTGCACTTTGATTCCGTAAAAGATGCGATAGTAGACGGTTCATTTTATGCTTATGGCGACTTCCCCAAAGCATGTTCCACCATAATAGATATTCTTGGAGAGGATACCGCAGAACTTGTCTATAATCCCAACGTGCCAAAGCTAAAGGCATGTTCTGATTGCGGCCAGAATTTTCATGCAGTAAATACAGGCGTACCATTCATTCTGATTGAAACAGAGGAGCTGGAATAGAAACGAGAAATTAAGCGAGGGCAAATGGGCGCTCATCCCCGAGCGGAAACTTCTAAGAAGTTCAATTTTGTGATGGCGCTGTTGTTTTGTTATTGACCAACCCTGTGATTGGTTTTCAAATGCATCGAGCCTATTAAGGATTTTAAAGAAGTAGATAGCTTGAATTTTGTATGAAGTCGAAAATATTTGATGAAAAGCAATTTTTTTGTCCTTGCGGCTCGCCGCTTCAGCTTGATGTGCTATCGCTGAACCGCAAGCTCTTGGGCGATCAGTCAAAGAAGCTGTATTGCCTGCCGTGCATGGCTGATCTTTTTGACTGCGCGTTCGAAGATGTCGTCAGCAAGCTCGATGCCTTCAAGCAAGAGGGCTGCCGCCTCTTCCCGGCCAAGGCGGTTTCAGGATAAAAGGATGTTTTACGCGAAGATCGCTATGAGCTGCTTGCACGGAAAGCCCCCGCAAATGGCGGAATACCGCCGGGGCTTATCTCGTGCAAGCAACCGAATCTCCCCAACATGGATGCCGGGTGAAGGACGAGCTGTGCCGCCGGCGTATTCGCCGATTGCGCAGGCACGCCGTCCTTCACCCAACTTGCGCTCTTTGCGAAAAGGATATTTGATTGAAGACGATGTGTAGCATCTATGCCGATAACGCCTCGACGACTCAGCTCGACCCTGATGCGCTGGAGGCCATGCTGCACTTTATGCGCGAAGGCTTCGCCAATCCCTCGGCCCTTCACTCAGGCGCCAAGAAAGCGCGTCATGCCGTCGAAGATGCCCGCCGCATAATCGCTGAGTGCATCAACGCCAAGCCCCACGAGATCATCTTCACCTCCTGCGGTACCGAGAGCGACAACTGGGCCATAAAGGGGGCTGCCCGTTCGCTAGATCCTAAGAAGTCTAAGTTCATCACCTGTGCCATCGAGCACCATGCCGTTCTTGGTATCGCCGTTACCAGTTAATGCCATTGCCGGCATCCCTGAATCCCGTGTCCACTAGCGTGTGATGGAGGGAGGGGCGGGTGACCATAACCTGTTGAAACGCAAGATGTTTCCTAGCGTGTGATGGCAGATCCTGTGTTTCCTCCGCGAGTGATGGTTTTTGTTTCCGGGTGTGGGATGAAGGGGGGGGGGAGTTCTAAAGGTCGGGAGTGCTAAAGTAGATTCGCAGATGGGTTGGTGGAAACTCGGTGTCTTGAGAAACGGTTAAGCGTTTGGACCCTTCTTCATCGACGTATCCAGAAGCGCGCGCCCCTTGTCGGTGAGAGGGTATTTCTGGTTTTTGCTCCGGGCGGCATCTGGAATAGTTCTTTCTATTCCCTCGATATCTATTAAGTGCGCTAGTGCTTTTTTAAAGTTTCCAGTTCGAGTCCTGTAGCCTAAAGCGATGAGAAGTTCTGGCGTGCTGTATGCTTCCTTAGCGCAAGCGGTCATAATACTCTTTTCGATCTCCGTGAGGTCATGGGCCTCATCATGGGCGTCATCATGGGCCTCGACCTGATGAGCCGGAATGGTGACTGTTAGCTTTTCACCAAACTCGGGGACGCTGATCACCATACGAAAGAGATCGCCCTCCATGAGTTGGGGATCCCTACAGCCGTAT
>Ga0268284_1001112_pt1 | contig 14942 bp, 6 predicted proteins | sample saktaG_14_FD_190137 | JGI IMG/M metagenome (GOLD analysis project Ga0268284, IMG submission 190137) | Saline water microbial communities from Sakinaw Lake, British Columbia, Canada - sak_2013_06_06_40m | ecosystem: Environmental > Aquatic > Non-marine Saline and Alkaline > Saline ... | reverse complement strand
CGTTTGTAAGGAACGCCGCTTTTCTGCTTGAACTCGCCGATGAGAGCGTCAAAGCGGTCTCTCTCAAGATCAAAAGCCATTCCATAACCCTGAAGGAACCGCCTGTAATTATCCCAGGCAAACCAGGCATTGCCGGTCTTTGAGGCAATACCTGCTGCTATCTTTTCATTTATGCCTACATTTAAGAAAGAATCCATCATACCCGGCTGTGAAATTGAAGAGCCGCTCCTTACCGAAAGAAGCAATGGATTAAAAAGATCCCCGAATGTTTTTCCCGTAATTTTTTCAAGTGAAAAAATATTGTATGCGATCTGCTCCTTGAAATTCTGCTCTGCAGGAGGATAACTGTCTATAATCTCCCTGCAGCGGAAAACCTCCGTGGTTATTATGAAGCCCGGTGGGATCGGCAGGCCGCACTTCTTTAGCTTAACCATGTTAAGCCCTTTATTTCCAAGATAAATGATCCCTGAAACCTTTCCCTTGGCATCATCTATCAGCGTCATGGCGATATGGGGATCATAGTTCAAAAGGAGGCGGAGCCTGTACTTGCTCAGTTTTTCAGATTGATCGAAAAGTATGCTGAGTATCCGGCTCAAAAAAAGATCGAGCTGTTGAAGGCTCAGCGAAAGGGCTATCCTTTCCCTGAAGAATATTTCAGAGATCCTGTGCCTGAGTTTTTCGGGATCAATCGCGGATTCCTTGGGAAGATACTTGGGCAGAATCCCGTCAAGTTGCCCGCTTGAAAGGATGCGGTTTAAATTCGGCTCATGGATATTGTTGTAATAATCATTTATTATGTTCTTCACAGCCTGGGCGAATCCTTTAAAGATGTCGAGGTACTGTGTGAATGTAAAGCCCCTTACCTCCAGTGAATGCAGAAGAAAATCAAGCTGCCGTTCAAGCTCGAAAGAGGAAATCCCGTCAAGCTTCAATGCCTTTTCAAAAAGCCTCAGCCTGTCATAAATCTGAAAAAATGTGGCCTTGGTTATGAGAGTAAGATCGATTTTCTCGATAATCTCTTCAAAAAGAACATTGATCAGGGATTCAATGCGGAAAGCAAGTCCCAGGGCATCGAATTTTTTTTCGTGATAACTTCCGTACATGGAAGGAATATCAAGGGCAAAATGCCTTTTTTTGAAAATATCCTCCCTGGCTTCATAAGAATGCTGTGACAATATAAGGCTCTTTAATGAATCAAGACAATCGAGCAGTTTGTAAAGTTTCTTCTTTGAATCAGGTTCGGAAAGAGCTTCCTTTATCCTCGACACCTCAGGGAAAGCCCCTTCATCTATCCTGGCAAGATAGTTGTCCATTTCGACAAAGTCGAGATTGTATTTGTGGTACAGGAGCTGGAAAAATATAACCGCGAGCCGGACCCTCTCCCTGTCGTTCCCGGATACTTCGCAGATATCGCCAAGAAGACTCTCCAGCCTTTCCTCTCTTATCCCTGCGAGATCGTCAGGGATAACAACACCTTTTTCTTCGAGCTTTGAAAATACTTTAAAAACGCCGTCGATGTACGGCCCTGTTGATTCAATCCTATCATATATGGTAGGGGGAACAAAAGGTTCGATATACCGCCTGTCCCTTGTTTTCCAGAAATTGAGGGTGGCCTCCATGAAGCATATCGTCCTGTTACTGCTTTCAACATGGCTTTGTTTCCTTAAGCAGTGTATGAGAACATCTTTCCTTGCCGTAATTTCATCCAGCATGGTCGAGATGTCCCGCAATTTGCCTTCGGCTCCGATATCGTTGAAATAAACAGGAAACATTCTGGCAAGCTGCTTGGCAAGATTATAAACAGGCCCTATATCGCTGTTCAAAAAACGCGTGATATCCCTGGGGAAGAGATCCGTATCCCTGATAAATACCCCGCACATTGCAAGGTTGACAACAAGGGCTGAAAGAAGCCTTGTCGACCATTTCGGTTTAAGTTCGATTATCTCAAGCCATGTTCTTATGTTCTGAATATGAGCGCTGTTAACCCGTATCTGCCAGTCATTTCCGACGCCTTTTACCATAGGAGCATGAAAACCGAGATCTATGACCGAATCTATAAAAAAGTTTACGAGCTCTATATCGCCGGTTCTGTATACTCCTTTCCCCATGTTGAGAATACAGTTCAAAGCTGTTTTCGGATACCTGCTCGTACGCTCTTTTAAAACCGTAAATGTCTGCCGTATAAGCTCCTGGACATTCCTGTATTTTTCGTGAGCTATAATCCACTCAAGCGTTCTGTTTATTTCAGCAAGAGTTTCTTCGTGTATCATCGAGAGCCCGGATATATTCATCACATGCAAAAGAAAAAGCAGCTTATATTGATATCCGCGGCTGCTTCCCGCTTCCGATTCAAGGAGTTTCTGCGGTATCCTGCTGTAAGACTCTATAAATTGCCTGTATCCCGGAAAATCAAGAAGTTCCTTTGCAAGCTCCCTCGAACCGAGCTGACTCAGGGAAGCCGTTTTTTCAAGTCTTCTCTTAAGTTTTTTTATCTGTCCGTGGGATATCTCCCGCGTCAACTCATCGACGGTTTTCCGGCTTCTTATCTCGCTTGCCTCTTTCTGAAACCAGAACAGAGGGTCGGGCACACTCAGCCAGTATGAATAAGTATATTTGAAATACTTTATAAAGAGCGAATTAAGGGCATCGTAACGGAACGAATCCTTAACAGGGCTTTCAGTCAGGTCGGTTGCAAGCTTCTTTATCTGGTAGAAGCTTTTAACAAAAAGATAAAAATGCTCGTCATCGAAATCCCTGATGCGGACAAAGGTGTCATTTAGAACCGGGAGAAATCTTTCAAGATTAAAACCCGATTCCTTTATGATTTTCTGCAAAAATAAAAGAAGGTTATCGACAGCATCGGCTTTTATCTGTCTTTCAGCGGAAGATTCAACCACGCTTATGAAAATATCGATAAAGATTCCCGCGCCTCTGGGCCCTTTAGGATGATTGTAGATAAGATGAAAATAATCGAGACAGTAGCTTCTTGCTTCTTTTACTATAAACTGCCAGTTTTTATAGGGATGTGAAAGCTCCTTCAGAAAAGTGCTGAGACCGTCCAGAAGACCCTGGTATCTTGAAAAGACTTCTTCAAGCACCGCGTATTTGGAGTCTATGGCAACATCTACATAGTAGTCTGCCAGATTGACTTCAAGAGCTTTTGATTTGATCATAACCCGAAAATACTCCATTAGTAAGTTCGGACATCGGACTTCGAATATCGATAAAAGCCGAATTTCGCACTTCGAAGTTCGATGTTCGATCTTCGATCTTCGGCTTCCGATATTCGACATTCTATATTCGATGTCTGATTTTTATATCATCGCGTCAGCGCCATCAGCCTGTAAACCAGCATGCCGGACAGCCATGCGACATCCTCGGGTGGGAAAATATCACCAATCGTATCATAAAACAATATATTTGCTTCCGGCAAAAACTCATCATCGCCTTCCCAGAGAATAAGCTGCAAGGAAACATGCGGAAAGAGATTGAACTCAAATCCGGCATTCCCCGCTTCAATTGCCTTTCCGTTTAAAATCTTTGCGGCTTTTACAAACAAGCCTGCCTCTTTCCCGAAGGTTTTTTTCAGGGGATCTACGGCTCTTTTTACAAAAGCTGAATAATAAAAGGCTGCTCCGGGGATTTCCCGGAAAGATATCCACCGGCCGAACGATTTTTTTTCACCCTTTGCGGCAAGATAATGGAGTATAAGAACCTGTTCAGAAAGAGGCACATCTCTTTTTTCAGAAGATTCATCCTCAAATTCAAATCCGGGCCACGTGACAACATAGACCCTGTTTAAAAAAGTGATCTTAAGCCTGTTGTTCTCAATCAACCTGTATCCGGACCTTCGGGCTATCTCGTCAAAAGGCTCTCCGGCAAGCTCCTCCGCCGTTATTTTTTTTGCATTAATATAATCATCAACACGCGCCATGATAATACTCCTTAAAATCAATGAAATCCGGGCAGTCCCAATTATTCCCTTCGTTCGTACTTCGATGTTCGATGTACCCGTGTAACGGGCTCGACATTCGACAGTTTAAAATCAGGAGGTGTTGCCGAAGTTTCCTGATAAATTAGCCTGTGGTTCGCAGACGCCCATACCCTGACATTACCAGATTAGAGCTATTCAAAGGCACCTTTTCTTATATGTATGATAACAAAAAAGCCCCGCCCGGTAAAGGGAGAGGCTTTTTTTCTTCATTTCACAATATAAGCCGTCATCCAAAAATAACTGGAACATTTGGATGCTGTAACCGGCATAAGGAGCCGTAACGAAAGGATTCATAAAAATATTGGTTATTTCGTAACGGCTCCTAAAGATCAGACCTCAAGCCACGAATCGGAATAGAGCATCTTCCCTAGAATTACACTTGTAGTTTTTGCGTATTCCTGCAGCTCTTTTGAAAGACCGGCAACATTCGGGTCGTTTCCATCCATGATCGAGTAAATCAGATCGACTATATCGGGGCGCTTTCCCTTTGCTATTTCGGCCAGTTTTACATCCAGAGGATCAGCGATTACGGAATACATCCCCTTCTTCTGAAGCATAACCATGTAGGTCTGGTTCAGAATTGGACGCAGATGTATCGGCGGACCGTTTGAAATATTCGACAGCCCGCAGGTGCTCTTTGCGCCCGGAGCTATATCCTGCACCATTCCCTGAAACTCCATCAGGCTTATAAGCTGCGGCTGCTGGATATTAACAGGGGTTACTATACCGTCGATCCAGATTTTCTCGTTCGGAATGCCTGCTTCATTCGCCGCATAAACAAGTTCGACACAGAGCGCGGCGCGTTCATTCTCATCGCGCGGCAAGCCTTCGGGTCCCCACATGAGCGCTATGAAGTCGGCGTTGTACTTTGCCGCGATAGGAATCATTTTCTGATACCGCTCCGGACGGCACATGATGGAATTTACAAGAGGCGGCAGCTTGCAGACTTTCAGCGCCGCTTCAATTGCGTCAATGTTCGACGTATCGAGAGCCAGAGGAATATCGCTCACGACTTCCTGTACCACCTTGACAACCCACGGCATCAGCTCATGCCCGTCCTTTTTTGCCGGTCCGAGGTTAATGTCTATGTAATCCATCCCCTTCTCCTTTTGCAGAAGGGCTTCTTCCTGGATCGGCTTGGGATCGCGTTCTTTGTAAGCTTTCCCAATTACTTTCGAAATAACGTTTAAACTTTCACCAATTAGTATCATACAACCTCCCCGGTTTTTCAGCCCTTTGCATAACACTCTCTTTTGCCCGATAGCGCTAAAGCTTCACTAAAGTGTCTGTGTCAGGCTCAAATTTTAATCCTCGAAATACTTCTATGTATTCCTGCGGTTAAAATTATCGCCTTCCTTGTACTTGGCCAAAATTGAGCGCTCTTCAAAGGTCTTATTTTTCATGGTTTTAACCGGAGGCACGCCTCCGGTTTACTATACTTACCATGTGTTCATTCGGAAACAAAGTTTGGACACGTCTGAGTTTCCAATTCGGAAATCGGCAATTTCGGGCAAGCTCAAGGAAATCGAGGAATTTCGCGGAGACGTATGTATCGTACGTCGCACAAGAAATCCCGCAGATTGACGCCGAGATCGCCCAAAAGGACCTTTTCCGGATGGAAACTATCTTGCCTTCAAAAATGCCGGGATATGGGCTGCTTCGCGGGGACCGACGGTAATCGCCCACCCGGGAAGTTCTTCTTCCATATCGCCTGCTATTGCCGCAGCATAGCCTGGAATAATTATCTTCTTATGCTTTACCTTGTCCGCTATACCGCTCTTTTTCACAAAGGCTCCAACATCATCACCAGAGAATTTTCCGGCGGCCCACGCAGTCATTACCGAAAGCCCTTCCGAATCCTTTATAAGGAGCCAGGATGGAACCTTGCTGCTTTCAATTTCACCCGAAACTATAAAATAGGTAAGGGCAAAGTTTGTCGTAACAAGCACTGGCGAATTTTCATCCGGATTCCCGATTGGATAGATTCCCTGGGTAACGGTCATCGGCCTCTGCGGATCGGTGAAAATATTGAGCCTCTCAAGAAGAAGCGGGAAAATATTCTCGCCCGTGAAATCCGACATTACTACAATGCCTCCGTACTTTGCAACATGCATTCCGGCGATAAGCGTTTCCATATCGAGGTTGGAAGCCATCTCGCATGGAAAGGTTATTGTCGGAAAACCGAGAGACTTGTTCCCGGATTTGAGCGAAGCACGCCTTATGGCAACAAGATCCTCCAGTGATTTCTTGATTTCCCTCGACCCGGGATCAAGTACGAGATCTTTCAATCCCATGCCTGTCAGCTTGTCCGTAAGCGGAATGAGCTCTTCAACGGAACCGGCTTTGACTGCAAGGGGCAGGTTGTTTTCCTTCGCCGCTGCTCCGAAAGCATCGGCATTGCCTGCTGTAGCGGCATACATTAAGGGTTTCTTGAATTTGCATGCCTCAATGCCTGCCTTCATCACATCCGCATTTTCACTCATAAGGATAAGGTTGAATTCGGAAGTTTCGGCGATTATTTTTGCCTTCTGCGCGAATTCTTTCTTATCCCCTTTTACATCCTTGAGCGCCACCAGTTCAGGCCTTAAATTCAATCCGACTCTTTCATACTGGAAGGCGTTCCAGACCTTAAGCTTATCTTTAAGATCTGAATCCTTTATGTCGGAATTGACAAGGGCAGCGAATGCCGTCGGGTTAAAAAAAGTCTTTTCATGACGATATTGCACTGTCTCGCCGCCTGTCGTGAACGCGCGAACACCTTTCCCGACGGCAACCGGACGAATCGGGGGCGCTGAAGCCGCCGAAAGTTGTTCCCTTGCCTCGTCGGATACATATGGACAGCTGTCAAGCTCAGCCTTGCCTGATGCCAGATTCATGGCAAATGCAAGACATGTGGGAACGCCACATTCCTTGCAGTTGGTTTTCGGCAGGAGTTTGAAAATCTGAATACCGGTTAATGCCATTTTTATCTCCTTATTTAAATTTACAGTAAGTACTCAGGCTTTTTAGGCTGTAGGCTGTTAGACTGAAGGCTGTCAGCTAAAAACCTACAGCCTAAAAGCCTACAGCCTACCAGCCTGAGCAGTTACAAATTAAAACATATATTCATTGTTTGCCGCCGTTTCACATTAACCGAGAAGCGAAGGCATTGAAAGAGCCGGATGCCCCACTTTCTGCAGGAACGGCATTATCTCCTCTTCGGTTATCCCAACGGTCTCGTCGGCTATCATATCGTACAGGTTGGGACACCCAAGCGCTTCTCCCCTTTTTATAATCCTGTCTTTGATTTCTTCCTTGAGGCTCTTTGGCATCCATACCATCCTCAAGAGTCCTCCGTCGCCCAAAAGGAATTTCCCCTGCGTGACGTTGAATTTTGAATGCCCGACAAATCCGGGGGATGAGGCTCCGCCGCCCATAACACCCGCAAGGGTGGTAAACTTCATTCCGCAAGGTGTTTCACCGGTGTAATCCCTGTGGACAGTCATTATCCCGTTACAGGTTGGAAGCGTTGCGGCAATAGCTTCGCAGCAGCCGCATGTAGTCATCGGGTCCTTGATCATCGAATAGAAGTTGTAATGAGTGACAGCTCCCCTCGACGCCTTGAATACGAACTCATTAACGCCCTTCCACTGTCCGAGCACAGGATCAAGGCATTCGCCTTTTTCTATAGGCTGGTTTGGTCCGGTCGGGTTGATTTCAAAAGAGGCCTTGCAGTCCATCCAGTTATATGCGCCGCAAAGGCCGGTTCTTTCAGGACTTACCGTGCAGACATGGTTTGGAGCAAACGACTGGCAGAGCGTGCATGAATAGTATGTTTCCACAGACTCGTCAGTCATTTTTTCAACGCGCTCGTCTCTTGTCCTGTACTCACCTCTGGCACGTTTTGTAAGCTTCTCTACATCGGCTTTTTTCGTGTAGAGGGTAATCTGCACCTTGTCCACAATCTTCTGGAAATCCTGATGGAATTTGGCATGGAGCACAACACCAATATCCTTAAGAGAGAAACCCTTGTCGACAGCCGCCTTTCCGACGCGGATCCAGGCAATATCTCTCTGTCCTATATGCATTACGCCCTGGATATAGTTGATTAGGTGGTGAATCTGGCGCTCGAGAATCGGCTCAAAATCAGCCTGGAAATCACGGCCTGCAATCTGGACATAGATTCCGAGCGGAAAAGCTTCGCCCGCCTTTACATCCTTGATATCAGGTCCGATCACTTCAACTTTCCCGTCTTCAATTTCATTCATCTGGGCCAGTTTTACAAGCTCGGTAGCCTGAGTCTTGCCACCTCCCATCTGACAGTAAAGATCGGCGCCTCTGACACGCTCGCCTTCATAAGCCGGGCCGAACGCGCAGGGGATATCGATCTTGGATACCGAGACCTTGAGCCCCCTGACTTCAACCGACCTCTGAACCATGTCTTCATGCTTAACATTGGCCACAACATGCTCGTATGTGCAGATACCGGTCGGAAGGATCTCCGGAATATCGGTGTCGGCAAGTGTCGGGAAGCCCCAGTTTACGCAACCTGCAGCAGCTGCAGCCCACTCAGCATTGACGTCGCCAAGCGCGTTAACAAAAGCAAAGATTCTGTTTTTGTTGTACAGCAACATCGTTTTGAAGTCCCCGGGTTTAATTCCGCCGAAAGCCATTGCGGCCCTGTTTGCAAAACCAAGGGCAAATATGGCTGAAGAGATATCCGGCCCGAAAGGAACAATTCTTGTGTTCCATCCGATCTGAACACCTGCTTCAAGGAGCTGCTCCGCGACCGTAGTTCCGTTCTGGTTTGCGGCAAGAAATATGTACAGGCTCCTCTTCTGATATTCTTCAACAATTAATTTTGCAATTTCGGGATTTGGCGCCGCACCGACTATTGCCGCAAATCCGGGAGCAGAACCATCTACAAACTCGACGCCCCTTTTTCTGAAAACGGTGTCGTCAGCGGCTCCGAGCCAGATTTTTCCGGCTTCCTGGTCTATATCTTCCGAATGAAGATAAAAATTGGGTTCATTCAGGTATCTTAACGCCTCCTTAATTTCAAAGGCAAAAAGGGCTGCCATGCCCGCATCGAGAAGAGGCCCGAGATAGGGAAGATGATGGCTTCCCTTCACGTGTGGCGGTAAAAGCCCCCTTGCAAATTCGAGTGGTTTTTTCATGTCTTCGAGAGTTTCCACTTTCATCCCGAGAAGAGAGTATATTACCGGAAGGTAATATGCGGTATTCGGAAAACCAACTTTTGTATCTGCGCTGTAGGTTTCAAGAGCTTTCTTGTACATGCCCTCGACCTTTGAAACTATATTATACCCGCCCTGAATGGCGGCAAATGCTACTAATCTGGACATATGTTCCTCCTTCGTTGAGGATTATTATAACCTCAGGTGATTTTTAAACGAACAGACTTCTATCACATAGCTTCAAGTTTCTGACGGTCAGCCATATCCATAAGGACTCTCTCCCGCGCCTTGTCTATGCCGAGAGCTTTGCGCTTCTTGTCAATGTGCGCAATCATCTTATGGGCATGTTTGATCGGGTCAATCTCGAAATCCCACATACCGCCATAGGTCTTTTCCAGCTCCTTGAACAGGTAGTTTTCAAACACGGGCGCGCCACTGGTCGGAAAGGTGACACCGAATACGGTATATACGCCGGAAGTTACAAAATAATGGCCGATGGAAATAGCTTTTTCGCTCATCCATTCGGGAGCGCTGCCTGCTGCCGGAAGATCGGAGATGTCTTTTCCGAGACCGCCCGCCTTGACAACCTCTGTTGCAGCAAGAAGAATCCTGCTGTTGTCAACACACGATCCCAGATGAAGAACGGGTGGGATACCAACTGTTTCACAAACTTCCGCAAGCCCCGGTCCGCAGTATACTGCAGCTGTTTCAGGGGAAAGAAGACCTTCCATTGCGCAAGCTATGCCGTTGCATCCCGTTGTTAGAACGATAACATCGTTCTTGATCAACTCTTTGACTATCAAAATATGACCTTCATTATGGCGGGTTCTGGCATTGTTGCAACCGACGACGCCTGCAATTCCTCTTATTCGGCCGTTGATGATGTTGTCATTCAGCGTGTAATAGTCGCCCCGGAAGGTTCCACCCAGATGGTACTTAATTGACTCGACACCAAAACCGGCGATCTGTGTGGCTTTCTGGCGGGGAATCATAACCTCTGCACGGCGGTTTTTGAAATTTTCAATGGACATGCGAACGATCCGCTTTGCGTCATCCATGGCGTGATGCTCATCGAACTCGATATGAATCACATTCTCCTGCTCCATCCGGGCAATGGGATGGGTGGTAATCAGCTTGGTGTGGAAGCATTTGGCAACATTGGCCAGGTTCTGAAAGATGCACTGAATATCCACCACCATGGCATCGCATGCGCCGGTGATGATGGCAAGTTCCTGCTGGAGGAATGTGCCTGCGGGCGGCACGCCGTGGCGTTGAAGCATTTCATTTCCGGTACAGCAGATACCGCCAAGCTGGATCCCTTTTGCGCCCATGCTCTTGGCGTAATCGATCATTTCCTTGGACTGGGCAGCGGCCACGATCATCTCGGAAAGAACGGGCTCATGACCATGAATGATAATATTGACATGGTCTTCCTTCATTATGCCCAGGTTGGCTTCTGACTGTATCGGATACGGGGTTCCGAACAGAACGTCCTGAAGGTCGGTCGCAAGCATGGATCCGCCCCATCCATCAGCAAGGGCAGCTCGCGTGCACTGCTTGACGATATTTTTATAATCCTGATCAACGCCCATATGGGTGCGATGCATGATTTCGACGACTTCACGGTCGATATTTCGGGGAAGAACGCCTGCTTTTTTCCATTTTTCATAAAGCGGTTGAGGCGCGCGTTTCAGGTAGAGCAGTTCGCCTTCAGGTTTGCCCCATTCGGCCAGTGCGATCTCTGCTACTTCCATAGCGATTTCATCGATATTCCTATCCGCTTCTTTACCGTCATCGGATTTTACCGTAATTGCAACGCCCAATGCCTGAGCAACGGACAGAAGCTTCTGTGGATCTTTGATCTGGTAATCTTTGGATTCTTTTCGCGCAACAGCCATGAATACTTCGGCCACGCATCTGCCATGATCCGAGTGCGCGGAAGCGCCGCCGGCCACCATACGGGCAAAATTTCTGGCCGCAATGGTATTGGGGGTCGCGCCGCAAAGGCCTTTCCTTTCGTCCGGTCCACCTTCTTCAATAGCTTTGGTCAGGGGCAGACGGCAGGGTCCCATAGAGCAGTTTTTACAGCAGGTTCCCTGGATTCCTATATTACAGGGTTTCATGTTTTCAGCCCTGTCAAAAATTGTTTCAACACCCAGTTCCTGGGCACGCTTGATCATAATCTGGGTAGCAAGGTCCATGGATGCGGCTACCGGGTCGGCAACCTTTTTCTCCTTGGGAGCCTTGACAACTTTTTCCTTCGTTTCTTCTGCCATTAGAGGTTCCTCCTCATATTTTGTTATTCCGGGATTTGCCCGCCCGATAACAGGCGATTCTAAATACCGGACAATTATTACTTGAAATTAAAATCTTCTGTGTATCCTGTTCAGTCTTGCCAGCATCTTGTCTGTTTCCGATATTTGCTCGGCAGCAGGCGTAATGGCAACTTTTTTACCTTTACCGGGAGCCGCTTTCTTCGAGGCAAGGCGCTCTTCGCGCTCTTTTGCCCTCTTTTCCCTCAGGGCTTCCTCCTCGGCTTCTTTTTTTGCTCTTGCATCCGCATCCGCCTTTGCTTTCGCATCCGCCTCAGCCTTCGATTTAGCTGCAGCTTCCGCTTTCGCTTTTGCTTCAGCATCGGCCTTTGCTTTAGCCTCTGCCTCTGCCCTGGCTTTTGAGTCCGCTTCCGCTTTTGCTTTTGCATCCGCTTCAGACTTTGCTTTTGCCGCAGCATCATCCTGCACTTTTGCCCCTGCGTCCGCTTTCGGAGCAGCCGGAGCTTCCGCCTTCGGCGCAGGTGCCGGTGCGGCTTTTACCTCGGCTTTCGGAGCAGCCGGTTTTGCTTCAGCTTTCGGAGCCGCTTCCTTTTTAGCCGGTTCCGCTTTCTTGCTCTTCTCTTCCGCTATCGAAAGGTCAGGTTCGGGAGACAACTTCTTGTAATCGACAGAGACATCCCCCAGTTTCTTCTTTATGGACTCAACCTTTGCGGCCGGACCTCCGTCTGCCAGGAGGTCGATAAAAGACTTCACAAGACGGACAGCTTCTGGATGCCTCATGATAAGAATGTCGGATCCTGCCAGAAGATAACTGACAGCGCCGACAGCCTCCATGAGAATTCCGCGTTTTTCAGCATCACCAAGGGTTGGGGCTTCCTTTTCAGTAAGTTTTGCTTCCTTGCATTTCCAGACTTCATTTCCGAGATTGTTGATAATCGGATATTGCAGTTTATCGTCACCCTGTGAAAGAGCGGCCATTTTCAAACGTTCCATGACGGAATAGGAATATTCCATTCCGTATCCGAGACCGCCTGTCGTAGGATCAACAATCAGCTTTTCGGTTGAAACGCCGAGGTTTTCAAGAAGAATGTTTATCTGCTTTGCAAGATTGACATCGATAGGAGAGGATGAGATAATTGTATGGCCGTATCCCATAGCGCTCGCACCGATACCCTTGTAGTTCTTGTCATCGACAGGTCCCATTGTGAGGTTTGCACCCTGGCATTCCTCTGAAATCTTCTTTAAGACCTCTTCATCCTTCTTGGCATTGGCACATCCCCAGATAATCAGGGGTACCTTAATAGCTGCACTGACTTTCTTTACTGTCGCGGCAACTTCTTCGGGTGACGCGTTTTTGCCGTTGGGATCCGCACTCTTTAACTGGAGGACGATCATTTCGGCGCCATAATCATTGACACACTTTTTAGCCCAGGCTACAGGATCGGAGACCACATCCTTGAAACAGGAGAGAACGGATTCCGGCCAGTCTTCAGGTTCAATGTCCCAGATTTCCATTGCGACCCTGGGCTTGTTGGGCATGCTTCCTTCAAACAGATAAAAAGGATAGCCTGTCTCGCCGCCGACGGTAACGGCACTCTTACCTTTTCCTATTGTGATATTCTTAATACCGCCGGAATAGGATTCTTTATAGATTTCGAAACCCAATGTTACCTCCTTTTGAAAAACAGCTAATTACCGCGGATTAAACGAACAAAACCCCTGCGGGATTAACAAAAAAATTGGGTGGGTAAAAATAACTGCCTCTGCCTCAAAAAATATCAGACCCCCTTTCATTCCATTTTTATTATGAATTTATCTACTTCGGTAGATTTGTTGACGCAAACAAAAAAAATCAAACGCTTTTTTAAAATGCCAAGTGATTGCCTTATATTGAGATTTCGAGTTTGTCAATAGATGTATCTTAATAAATTTGATTCAGTAATATCTATTTGATATTTCTAATCTTTTTTCTTTCTTCAAAACGGGCTTTTACCTTTGGAAAGTTGTTCATGTCGGTGTGTGGAAGGAAGAGAGCGGCAATATAGTTTTCCATATAAGATCCCGTTTCAGATAATTCAAAATTTGTCATCTTTTTAGTCACTTCTACCACATCCCGCCTTATGCGGTTTGTAAGGCAGCTCATTTTTGCGCCAAGAAGAGAACCATTTCCAATAAATGTAATCTTATCAAGATCCATTTCAGGAAGCAGGCCGATCGTTATCGCTTTTTCAAGATCGACATAACTTCCGAATCCTCCAGATAGGATAACCCGCTGAAGATCATGGACGGTAAGGCCAACCTCTTCAAGGAGCGTCATGCAGCCGCTGTATATGGCGCCCTTTGCCCGTATGAGGTTGTCTATGTCTGGTTCGCTCAGGACCACATCCCTGTCGATCTGTGTTTCATCCGTCCATGCAAGCACGTATTCGTAAACACCGTCGGTTTCACGGATACGCGGAGTACTAAGATCCCGGTTGAATTTTCCGAGGTTATTTATGACTCCGGCCTCAAACAGGGATGCGACCATTATTATAAGACCCGAACCGCATATCCCCTTTGGCCTGACGTTTCCAATTGTTATATTCATGGGCTCGTACGTGACAGGATCTATTGAAAAATCCTCGATAGCCCCCTTTGTGGCACGCATTCCGAACTTGACACCTCCCCCTTCAAATGCCGGACCGGCGGAGCAGGCGGCGCAGGCAAGCCAGTCTTTGTTGCCTATCACTATCTCGGCATTCGTACCGATATCCATGTAAAGAGTCAGCTCTTCGGAGCGGTATATCCCGGAACCCATGACTCCTGCCACAATATCACCTCCCACATAGCTCGAAATCTGTGGGTATACGAGGGCAGCGACATGGTCGCCGAGAGCTATCCCAAGTGACACGGCTTTTACCGGCGGGTATAGCGTCGAAGCCGGAACATAGGGCGAACGGCGCATATAGCGCGGATTAACCTTGAGCAGGAGCTGTGTCATTGTTGTGTTTCCGGCAAGTGTAATGGCCGAAATTTCATCAGTGTCAATCCCTGCCTGTACAATTATCTTTTTTATAACAAGGTTTATGGTTTTGATAACTACATCATGCAGCTTTTCCAGTCCGCCCGGTTTTTCGGCATAAACTATTCTGCTGATTACATCTTCCCCATAACTTATCTGTCCGTTAAAATCAGCGTGCTGGGCAAGCACTCTCCCGTTTATGATGTCGATAAGCTGGCCGTAAACTGTTGTAGTCCCTATATCTATTGCAATGGCATAATTCCGGTCGGTCGTATCTCCCGGCTGTATATTGATAATATGCGTCTTCCTGCCTTCATGAACGGGCCGGGCCAGAGTAACCGTGACTTTAAAACCGTCTTTCCTCAGGATGTCGGGAATCTTTCTGATTACTGGAAGTTCGACGACAAGACGGTGCTCGTCATATTTTGCTTTCAGATAGCTGACCATGCGCGACACGTCCGGAAGGTTGTCCTGGGCGGTCGGTTCCGGAAGCTCAAGGT
>Ga0268284_1001109_pt1 | contig 14957 bp, 14 predicted proteins | sample saktaG_14_FD_190137 | JGI IMG/M metagenome (GOLD analysis project Ga0268284, IMG submission 190137) | Saline water microbial communities from Sakinaw Lake, British Columbia, Canada - sak_2013_06_06_40m | ecosystem: Environmental > Aquatic > Non-marine Saline and Alkaline > Saline ... | reverse complement strand
TGGGCCCGGGCCTTTCCCAGTAGCGCCCGTCCCATTACTCCGGCGCATCACTCCGGCGCATCACTCCGGCGCATCACTCGGGCGGCTGGGCGGGGCATCAATCGGGCGGGGCAGCGGGCCGGTGCCGGCATCGCCGATGGCCGCTTGAGAGCGGATGGCGGCGGCGATGGCGGCGGCGAGTTGCCGGCGGTAGGCGGGGTTGGCGATCAAGTGGCTTTCCGCGGAATTGCTGAGGTAGCCTCCCTCTAACAAAACGCAGGGGATTTGCGGATTGCGGGTGAGGCGGAGGCGGCGGCGGACAAGGCCTCGGTTGGCGTTTTCAGCCGGGCTGGTAGTGGTCATGGCGCGTTGCAGGCGAGTGGCGAGGCCGTAGCTATCCACGCGCCAATAGTAAGTTTCCGGGCCGCGAATGTGGGACGGGCCGCTGTTGAAATGCATGCTGACGAGGATGGCGTCGCCGTAGCGGTTCGCACGGATCACGCGCTCGTCGAGTTCGACAAAGGTATCATCGCTGCGCATCAGGATGGTTGTGAAATCGCCGGCCAGTTCGGCGCGGAGGCGCATGGCCATGTCAAGGGTGAGGTCTTTTTCGCGGTGGCCGGTGGATCTGCTAGTCGCGCCGTCGTCTTTGCCGCCGTGGCCGGCATCAATGACGACGGTTTTAAAGCCCTTGGGACCGGGACGGTGACCCCAGACGTCAGGGCCGGAGGAAAAGCGGCTGGCCGGGGTGGTGCAGGACGCGAGAATGGCGGCCAAGGTCAGGCAGAGCGGATACTTGATGAGTGGAGGCATGGGGTGTGGGAGTTGCTGGAGTGGGGTTGAGTGGGTGAGGATCGGCGCTCATGCCGATTATGACTGATTGTTAGACCGGTGATTCATCCCCGACGCCGGACGCTCCATGGACGGACTGGAGCCGGAAGCCCCAGCCACGCCTCAGGCGTTGTCAGGTGGAAACGGGAATTCCCCCGTGGTGGGGATTGCGGGGTGCGTTTGATCTAACGGCTCCTGGGGGGCGGGTGTCCGGGCGTCCGCCAGCCGCCGGTGGCGAGCCAGCACTGCGGTTTCAGCGGGCCCGCCGGTTATTATGTTAGAACGGCTGATTGCGGCGGGATCCGCTTGGAAGGCGGTGGCAACGGCTTCATCGAGGAGCGCCGCATCGAAGCCGAGCCGGAGGTCGCCGGTGAGGAGTTTGACGAGCGTTTCGCCTTCCGCCGGGTGCAGGGTTGCGAGGCGTGTGGCAAGGCGTTGAATGCGCTCCATCGAAGCGGCCGCCAGCTGGAAATCCAGGATGAAGGCGGCGGCACCCGTTAGATCGAGTGTTTCCGGTTGCAGATGGAGTTCCTGCAGGACGAGGCGCGCGGTGCGGGCGAGGTCTTTTTGGGCCAGCAGAATTTCGCGGTAGCGTTCGACGCGTGCGCCGGGAATGGCGACGAGCGCATGGCGGAGGGTGGCGGCATCCAGTAAGGGTGAGCGTTTCACGCTGGATTCTGGCGCGGCATTTCCGGCGAGCCAGCGCACGGCGGTGCGCAGGTTATCATCGTGATCCAAGCCGCCCAGATAGGACGTCAGAAACCGAGCCTTGGCGACGCGGCTACCGGTTTCCGCGACCAAGCGGCAGAGATCGCTGAAGTCCGCCAGCGGGCAAGCCACCCGTTTGTGCCATGGACTGCGGGCGGTGGGCTGGCGGCGGGCCGGGCGTTGGATCGGCAGTTCGAGTTGGTCACCGCCCGTCGCGCACCAGGCGTCGATTTGGCGGGAGCGGAGTTCCGCGGCGAATTCCCTGGCGTAGCCATGAACCGTTAGAACGCGGCGCGGGCGCACCCGTTGGATGCATTCCAGCAGCCCCGGGTGGTCCGCATGGTCGGAAAACGGGATCATCGCATCGACGCGATAGCGGTATTTTGCTCCCGGCTGCATGGCCCAGCCGCTGAGCATGGCCGTGCGTTTGGATTTGAGTCCTTTTAGCAGGTCGGTCCGGATGGCGTGCGGCGGGGCAATGACCACATGGCCGGAAGGCGCGTGGCCGTCGAACTCGACGGGTTCCGGCAGTCCGGGCACGCCCGCATCGCGGCAGGCGCGGGTCATGGCCGCGGCGGCGGGGTGGAGCAGCGCGGGAATCCCGTGTTCGGCTAACAGGGCAAGCGCTTCCTGGGCTTTTCCCAATGAGTAAGCCAACAGCACCGGAGTCTCGCCGTCGGTGAAGCCATCGTGGATGAAACGCAGGACTTCCGCCTCGATTTCCAGCGGATTGGGGAATTCGTAGCCGGGCAGACCGAAGGTGGTTTCCATCACCAGCGTGTCGGCGGTTAGGAAGTTGACGGCCTCGGCGGTGCGGCTGCGGCGGGTCTTGAAATCGCCGGTGTAGAGCAGGCTGGCATTGTCCGAGATGCGGGTCAGGTGCAGCATCGCGGAGCCTGGGATGTGTCCCGCGGGCAGCAGGCGCAGGCGGAAACCCTCGCGGACCAGCGGGACATGGAACGCGACGGACTCCAAGCGGTTTTCCGCGAGACGAAACCGGCTGCGCAGCAGAGCGGCGGTCAGTTCCGAGCACAAGACGGAGTCATGGCGGGCGAAGTGATCGGCATGGGCGTGGGAGACGAAGGCACGCGGTTTGGGATCCCATGGGTCCAGCCACAGGTCAGGCTCCGGCAGATAAAGGCCGCGTTGGAAGCGAACTTCGATTAGAAGGGGATGTCGTCCTCCTCTTGGAACTCTTCCGGAGGAGCTGCGGAGGCACCTTGCGGCGGGCCGGAGCGTTGTGCTGGGGAGTTAGATGCTGGCGGGCCGCCTTGGGTTGGGGGAGCGCCAGCTGCGGAGTGGTTTTTACTGCCAAGAAGTTGCAGGCCATCCCCGACGACTTTGAGCCGGCTGCGTTTTTGCCCCGTGGCCTTGTCGTCCCAGGTGTCGAGGCTGAGCCGGCCTTCGATGTAAACGGGGCTGCCTTTGGTGAGGTATTGTTGGGCGATTTCCGCTTGGCGAGCCCAGAGGGTGATGTCCACAAAGGTGGTTTCTTCCTGCTTCTGTTTTTGCTCGTTGTACCAAACCCGGTTGATCGCAAGACCGAATTCAGCCACCGCGCTGCCTTTCGGGGTGTAGCGCAATTCGGGGTCCCGGGTGAGGTTACCGATAAGCATGACTTTGTTGAGATTGGCCATAGTGCTGGAGAGGTTGGCAGGGGGTTGGCAAAAGGCAAGATAAAAAACCTGTTCTTGCGAACAATTTCCTTTAAGCGATGCGTTGGAAGTGTTGCATATGGACGTGTCCGTTCAAGCGGAGGCGTTCTTGGATTTTCGAGACGGTGTCCGGAGCGCCTTGGAAGGTGAAGTTGACGTAGTGGCCGGCCTCGAGGTGGCGGGAATTGTAGGCGAACTGGCGGCGGCCGAGTTGGCTGATTTTTTCGAGTTTGGCGCCCTCGGCTTCGAGTTCCTTGGAGATGGCGCTGACGAGGTCGTCAACGCTGCCGTCGATGGATTTGGTGTTAAGGACAATCAGGCCTTGGTATTTGCGACTCATCGGTGTGCGGTTGGGGTGGATGGATACGGATGTGATAGCGGTTCGCCGCGGCGGCGATCCCTTGGAAACGCGCAAGTTGCACGGCAGCGAGAGCGGTGGCAAGCGTGTTTTCGAGAAGCGGGCGTTCGGCGGGTGAAAATTTTCCCAGCACATGGCCGGTCAAGCCATTGGCCGGGCATCCACCGATGCCGATTTTGAGCCGGGGGAAAATATCGGTGGCAAGATGTTCGATGATGGACTTGATGCCATTGTGGCCGCCGGCGGAGCCTTTTTCACGGAATCGCAGCGCCTCGAGCGGGAGGGCGGCGTCGTCATAAACGACGAGCATTTGTTCGGGTGGCCAGTGATGGAAGGCGAGCACCTGGCGGATGGCGCGGCCGCTCAGGTTCATGAAGGTCTGGGGTTTGAGCAGCAGGGTGCCGCAATCCGGAAGCTTGGCGAGATGGCACTGCCACTTTAACGAGGACTGGAAGCACACGCCGGAGGACGCGGCCAAGCGGTCCAGGACCATGAACCCGATGTTGTGGCGGGTGTCCGCATATTGCCGCCCTGGGTTTCCAAGGCCGACGATGAGGGAAAAAGGCATGGTGCAATTTGAAATTTGAAATTTGAAATTTGGAATCACACAAAGACGCCCGGGGCGCTGGCACGGCCCGGGCGTTAGGGAAAAGGCCAATCCTCCGGGATCAGGCTTTGGGGGCCGGGGCGGCAGGGGCAGGGGCAGCTGCAGCGGCCTCGGTTGCGGCTGCGGCAGCGGCGGCGGCGGTTGCCTCCGCCTCTTCCGTTTCGGCACCTGAACCGGCATGCCCGATGTGAACGATCACGACGGTCGCGGCGTGCGTCGGGCGGACGCCCTTCGGGTACTTGATGTCGCCGAGGTGGAGCGAGTCACCGAGTTCGAGGCCGCTGATATCGATCTCAAGGGTATCGGGAAGATCGTCAGGAAGGCAGATGATTTCGATGGCGTGGACATATTGTTCGACCACGCCGCCGCTCTTGACGCCGGGGGCCTCGCCATTGAGGCGGGCCGGGATGTGCGCGGTGATTTCGGTATTCTCGTCGATGGCGAGGAAGTCCACATGCATGGCGCTACCGGAGAGGGGGTCGTGCTGGATGGCTTGAAGGAAGGCCATCCGGGTGCCTTCGCCATCGATTTCAAGGTTGATGACGATATTGTCCGAGCTGCTCTGGGCGAGGAGTTCAGAGAAAGACTTGGCGTTGACCTTGAGGTTTTTGTTTTCGGTGCCGCGGCCGTAGATCACGGAGGGCAGCCAGCCTTCGCGGCGCATTTGGTTGAGACGGCCGGAACCGGTGTGGGTGCGTATTGCTGCTTTGAGGGATGTTTTCTTGGCCATGGCGGAGAGGGCGTTGGAATTGAAATGGGGCGCTGGAGATTTCCAGAAATCCAGGGCGGGCGGGCTGTGTAGCGACCGGACGGGCGCTTGTCAAAAATTTGTTTGCGTCGGCGGAATTAATCCGTGTGGAAAGCGGATGAGGGAGGCTCGGGATGACGGATCGCCCGAAATACCGTCCGCGCGCAAGACCGTTTTCATTCTCACACGGTGAAAAGCGAGGTGATCGATTCGCCGCCGTGGATACGGCGGATGGCCTCGCCGAGCAAGGGGGCGATGCCGACCACTTGGACTTTCGGGCCGGCGGCCTGCGGGACGGAATCGGTGGTGATCATTTCCTCGATGTTTGAGTCGCTGATGCGCTGGTGGGCAAGTTCGCCCAAGATGGCGTGGGAAACCCCGGCATAAATCCGTTGGGCCCCGTGTTTGTGGAGAATTTCCGCGGCGGCCATGAGCGTGCCGGCGGTTTCGGTCATATCATCGACGAGCAGGACATCGCGCCCGCTGACCTCGCCGATGACATTCATGGCTTCCACGCGGGTCGCGTTGACGCGGTGTTTGGCGACGATGGCGAGTTCGGCTCCGAGCGCTTCAGCATAGGAGCGGGCCATTTTGACGCCGCCCACATCGGGTGAAACGACGGTCAGGTTCGAGGTGTCTGGGTGGCGCTGGCGGAGGAAGCCGATGAGCACGGATTTGGCGTAGAGATGGTCCACGGGGATATCGAAAAAACCTTGGATTTGCGGGGCGTGGAGATCCATGGTGAGGACCCGGTTGACGCCGGCGGAGGTGAGCAGGTTGGCGACGAGTTTGGCGGTGATGGGGACGCGCGGCTGGTCCTTGCGGTCCTGGCGGGCATAGCCGAAGAACGGCATGACTGCGGTGATTCGCTCCGCGCTGGCCCGGCGGGCGGCGTCCACCATGATCAGGAGTTCCATGATGTTGTGGTTGGTGGGCGGGCAACTCGGCTGGATGATGAACACATCCTCGCCGCGGATGTTTTCGTTGATTTTGACGAAGGTTTCACCGTCGGGGAAGGCGGTGACCTGGACGTCGGCGAGGGTTTGCCCGACATTTTCGGCGATGCGCTCGGAAAGTGCGCGGTGGGCGGTTCCACTGATGAGTTTCATGGGAAATAAGTGCGGGATGCGGCGGGGCTTCAATTGTTGACAGTGGCGGGACGAACGGCAATACTTTGCTTGCAAATCCTTCTATCCATTTTCGCCGATGTCACCCAATTCATCCGAGTCCGCCATGGACGGGGCACAATTTTCCGGCGGAGAAACCGTGCCCCGGACTTATTGGGGTCCGCTGGTGATGTCGGTGTTGGTGGTGTTGTGGTTTTATGGATTTGAAATGCGTTACGGCTCGAACCGTGCGCAATCCGCCTTGGATTGGCTGTGGAGCGCATGGAACAGTGAAAACGACTACGAACACGGACCCTTGTTCCCCTTGATCATTGTGGGTTTGGTGGTCCACCGCTTCAAAAGCCTCAAGGCCGCGGCGGAAAAGGGGAGTGGGTGGGGCCTGGTAGCGGTGGTGGTTGGGGCGATGATGTATGCGGCCGCTTACCGCACGCTCCAGCCGCGGGTGGCGATCGCGGCACTGCCCTTCCTGATGTGGGGCTCCGCATGGTATTTCTGGGGGTGGCGGGTGGCCAAAATCCTGCTTTTCCCGCTGTTTTTCTTCTGGTTGGCCATCCCGTTGCCGAGTTTCCAACAGGCGACCACACAATTGCAGTTGCTAGCCACTTCGATGGCGCACCACGGCGCCGCGCTTTGCGGGGTGGAGACCCTCGTTCAGGGAAACCAGATTTCTTCCGTCCACGGCGGGTGGGAACCGCTGGAAATCGCCAAAGGTTGCAGCGGCATTCGTTCGTTGATGGCCTTGCTGATGATTTCAGGCGCGTGGGCCTGCATTGCGGACCTGGCGCTGTGGAAGCGCGCGGTCCTGTTTCTCTCGGCATTTCCGCTGGCGATTCTCGGCAACTCGCTGCGGGTGATTTCGATTTTCGTGATCGCCGAATACGGCGACGCGAAATGGGCGCGGAGCACCTGGCACGATTGGTCCGGCTTGCTGCTTTTCTATCCGATTTCGCTGATGTTGCTGCTGTGCATCCATTCGCTGCTTGAAGGCGGTCTGCCATGGAAGCATGCGAACCAGCGCCAGCTCCGGCGGGTGGTGGTCACCCGGGCGGACGACACCGGCGAACCCAAACCCTATCTCCCGGAATCATGAACTGGAACGCATGGTGGTTGCCGCTGGTGTTAGGTGGGGCGCTGGGCGCGGTGTATTTCCTGCCGCAGGCTGGCGCGGTGGCCGGCTCGGCGGTGAAAATGGAGTTGCCCGGTTCCACGGGCGGGTGGTCGTTCAAAACGTTCCCAGCCAGCAAGGATGAGCTGGGCACCTTGCCCGCTGACACGGAATTTTCCAAGGCCATCTGTCTGCGTCCACGTCCGGGCGAAGTGAGCTTTGACGGGCGTTTGGTTCCCGACCGCGTGGATCTATCCGTTGTGCTTTCAGGGTGTGATTTGAACAACTCGATCCACCGCCCGGAACGTTGCATGCCCGCCCAAGGGCACACCATCACCGCATCCGGCAATATCACACTGCAACTTGCCAACGGCCGCGAGTTCGAGGCCAAACGCCTGCGCTCGGTGCAATCACTCAAGGCCGTCGGCGAGGGGGGCCAGACGGCGAAATTCAATTGCATCACCTATTACTTTTTCGTGGGCCACGACCGGGTCACCAACGACCACCTCGAGCGCACGCTGGTAGACATGAAAGACCGCCTGCTGCGCGGCATGGACCAGCGCTGGGCCTATGTTTCCGCCTCGATGTGGTATGGCAAACTGCCGTGGATCGACAAGGAAGTCACCGAGGCGGAGGCGGATGAGAAACTCCGCAAATTTGTCACGGGCTTCGCGGAAAACCAGATTGATTGGGATCAGGTCAAGCGCTGAGGAGACGCAAGCGGAGAGATCCTGAGTCATGGGTGCATCCTGGTAACAATTCACCCGTAGCGTTCTCCCCTCCCCTTTCAGCGATTACTTGCTAGGCTCGATTTTCGCGCCTGTGAGAAACGCGATGGTGCGGTCGAGATAGGCGAGGTATTCGACGCGTTGGCTGAGTGTGACTCCTTGGGGCAGCGCATTGCCGGCCTGGCCGATGCGTTTGCGGGCATCCATGAAAAGCTTCAAGGCTTCGGACGGGCGGCGCTTTGACCACTCCGCGACAGCCATTTTGCCGATCAGCACGGCGGCCCGGTAGTGGGCGCGGGTGCCGCCCTCGAGCTTGGCCGCGAAGTTATAGGACTCCAGCGCGCCAGCGCGATCACCTGCGGCTTCGCGGACGGATCCAAGGTTTTCGTGGATGAAAACCCTCGGGTCCCGCATGTCCGCGATGACCCAGTGCATTTGCTGCGCGGCGGTCTCGATTTGTTCCGCGGAAAGTTCGAGCGCGGCAAGGGCCGGTTGCGGGTCATCGGGGCGGAATTGCCGGAGGCCCTTGCGCAAATAGTGGTTGGCGAAGGAAAAGTGGCCCCGGAAGCCGGGCTCCATCCCGCCCTGCAATTGGATCGCCTTGGCATACCATTGCTCCGCCTCGGCATCGCGCTGCACTTGACTGAGCAGGTTCGCACGGTTGACCGCCAACCTGGGATCATAGGGGTGGAGCCGGGCGGCTTCCTGATAGTCATCGATCGCCCGTTCGGCGGGCTCCCGGAAATCCGGACCGACATTGGAACCCGCGATCGTCTGCAAAACGGCCGCCCGTTCCTGATAGAAAGCGGCCTGCGGCCAAAGCACTATCGCCTCGCTGAGGGCATCGATGCGCGACTCGGCGGAGGTGGTCGCCGCTTGTTGGCTGAACCAGGTGGGCCAGAGGATACGGGTCACTTGGATTCCCAACCAGCCGGCGGGGAGCAAGAGGGCTGCGCAGGCGATCGCCGAGATGGAGAGGAGCATCCGGGAGCCGAGGGTTTGCGGGCCTGGGGATCGTGCCGTGGACCGGGACATCTGGCCCAGACAGATTCCTAACAAAAGAATCCCGGGCAGCAGGTGGAACACAAAACTGAAACACGATTGCACCAGCATTCCGGCGAGGCCGGCCAGGGCACCGAGGCGCCACGCGTCCCTGGAATCCCGTTCCTTGGGAGTTTCCTCGAACAGAACCCGCAGGATGGCCGCCAACGCCAGCGCGCCGAGCCAACCTGCTAACAGCCCGGCGCCCACCAGACCGTAATCCGTGGCGGATTGGACCCATTCGTTGTGAACGAGTTCCGGCCGGTTGCCCGCATGGCGCTGGAGTTGGCATTCGAAAAACCGGAAATTCTCCCAACTGAAGCTCCGGCTGCCGCCACCCATCCATGGATGAAGTCCGATGCACGACGTGGCGATTCCTAGCAGATAGAGACGGATATCATTGTCGAGCAATTGCTCGATGCCGCTGCCCGCGCGGCGGGTTTCCTGGGCGTCCTGCCAGCCCATGAAGAGAAACGCTCCGATCGCCAGGCCGATCACCGGAATGGCGATCAAGGCCGGTGCGAACCAGCGTGCGTCCCGCCGTTTGCCGAGCATCAGGGCAATCGCGGCAAACACCCCGCAGCCCACGGCCGCGCCGAAGATGCCGCCACGTGAGCGGGTGAACCAGACCCCAGCCAGACCGGCAACGGCGAGCAGCAGCCACAGCATGCGGGTGGCAAGGGCATGGCGTCCGAACAACGCGGCGGCGGCCACCAGCATGGTCGAGGCAATCAGATAGTTGGCAGTCTCATTGTAGTGCGCGAAAAACCCCGAGGGCCACACTCCCGCGCGGGAGCCGAAAACCGGCGAAAAGCCCGGATCCTGGATTTGTTTGCCGATCACCACCAGATTTGCCAGCAGCAACAGGGCGATGCCCCAGCACAGGATGCGTTCCGCCAGGGGATATCCGGCGATGGCCCGGATGCTGACAAATGCGCCCACCGCGCAGCTGACTAGCAGGAGGTCGGCTTGCCCCAGTTCGGCCACCGGTGACAGCCATGCCCGCCAGGCAAACCAAGCGGCGGTTAGAGTTCCCACGGTGAGCAACCCGAAGTCCGCCGGTGCTTTCCCCCGTTTCCAGATGACGGGAACCGCCGCCAAAACCGAAATCCCGAGAGCCGCCATCGCCGGCCCCCATGTCCAGGGCCGGGTTTGCGGGCCGAGCACCACCGCCAGAACCAATGCGGCGACGAGAAAAATGGCGGAGAAAACAGGCATGATGGGGGTAAAAGCTGAAATGCTAAGATGCTAAGATGCTAAGATGCTGAGATGCTGAAAGGAAACGGAGGAGAGCAAGGCGCTTTCAGCGTTTCAGCGTTTCAGCTTTTACCTCCTCACTGCGCGCCCTTGCCAAAGAGCACGGCCGGGATCGTGCGCAGCAGGATCGTGAAATCCAGCCACAGCGACCAGTTGTCGATGTAGCGGAGGTCCATTTCCACCCATTCCTCGAAGCTGGTGATCTTGTTGCGTCCCCCGACCTGCCATTCGCCGGTCATTCCAGGGTTCACGCTGAGGCGCCGCCGGTGGGAGATTTCGCGGAACGCCTCCACTTCGTAGAGCGGCAGCGGGCGTGGGCCGACGAGGCTCATGTTTCCCTTGATCACGTTGAGGAGTTGCGGCAACTCGTCGATGCTGAGTCTTCTGAGCAATGCGCCGAACGGGAAGATCCGCGGATCATCGTCCAATTTGAAAACCGGACCCTGCATTTGGTTGCCATGCTCTTTTTTGATATTGGGGAGGAGTTCATCCGCATTGGCGACCATGGTCCGGAATTTCCACATCCTGAACGGTTGGCCGTAGCGCCCGGCCCGCATCTGCGAGAAAAACACCGGCGCCCGGGAACTATTCAGAAAGATTCCGAGCGCCGCGAATATCCATAATGGCAACGTGATCAGGAGAAACAGCGAGGCACCCACCCGGTCGAACAGGTCCTTGCACAGCAGTTCCCAGGACAATTCGGGCGTCGACCGCAACACCAGCATCGGTTTGTCCCCGATCGCGTCGAACACCGGCCGGGCGATCTGGGTGCGGATGAACGAGGCCGCGATCCAGGCTTCCACGCCCTGCAATTCGCAGGCTTCCACCGCCCGCGCGACCTTGTCGAACCCTGTTTCCTTGGCCGTGAAAATCACCCGCGCCACGGATTGGGTCTTGAGCAGGGCGAACAGATCCTCCACCGAGCGTTTTTCCAAATCGAAGTGTTCGACAATGTTCCACCCCCCGGTGATTTCGGAGTCGAGCTCGGCAAGCAACTCGTCCATCTCGCCGCCGGAACCGGCAAGCACCACGTGCTCCTTGGCGGATTCCTGCTGGCTTCTTCGGTTCAACCAGGCGCCGGTGATCCGGTCACGGACCAGCACCAGCAGGAACACTAACATAAAAGCGATGCCGAGCACCAAACGTCTGGTGTCCATCAGCTTCGCGAAAATCGCGAACATGCCGATCATCAGCGCGATGACCACCAGGGCTTGGACCAGTTGTGTGATGGCCCTGCCCGTGGACTTGGTCCGGAGGTGGTCGTAAAACCCGAAGTGCTCAAGCACCAAGGGCGTGAAGGGAACCGCGATATAGAGCACCCAATTGATCGATTCCCTAACATCCCCGGGTTCGACCCCCATGCCCAGCCAGATCCGCACCGCGTCGCGCATTCCCCAGCCGATCCAGAACGCCAGCCACACCAACAGCGCGTCGGTCATCTCGAGCGCCTGGATGCGGAAGGCTTCGTTGCGGCTGATGGCCATGGGGAAGGGAGGAAACGGGAAGCGGGAAGCGGGAAACGGGAAGCGGGAAACGGAAAGCGGAAAGCGGAAAGCGACGCGGACGAGAGCAATCAGAAATCCCGCCGCTCGGCAACCCAAGATGCGGAAATGGGGCAAAAACCCGGGATGCTCGTTCACGACTCCACGGGAAGGCGGGGGCGGAGGTCAGGCGTGATCGGTGAGCCAATTCCTCACAGCGCGTGCGATTGTCAGCTTGCGGGTGGGCGTGTTGCGTGCGAGGCATCGCAAGCCGTGACGATGGAAGGAGGTTCCGGGCGGGATTGGATAAAATGAGTTGGCACTCCGGCGCAAGAGTGATGCCCTTGCCCCGCGATGCGCCGCGTTTTCCTTTCAGCCACCTTCCTTCTGCTGCTCGCGGGGCTGCTTTTGCTGTGGCGGTATCGCTTTGAGCGTGTGCCGGATTCCCCGTCCCTGGGTTTGGCCGAGCTCCGGGCAGCCATGCCGGAGCTACCGCCCGGGGCGCAGTGGATGGGGAGCATGGAGCATCCCGCGCTGCGTCTAACGGTTGGCCCGGAGCATCGGAGCGTGGCGGTGCGCATGGAGTTGCCGGGGCTCCCCGCGATGGAAGCGCTGCAGATCCGATTCAGCATGGCCGCCAAAAACCTGACGCGTGGCAAACATGAGTGGGATGACGGGCGTGCCCTGATCGAGTGGCGTTCTGCGGATGGGGTTGGCCAACAGGAAACGGATCCGGTGGGTTCGCTGCGTGAGAACAAGTCCAGCGGCGAGACCACACTCGTCGTCAGGCCATCCTCCGGATCGTCCATTCCGGTGTTGCGCGTCGAACATCTCGGTGAAGGCGGTGACTTCGAGATTACGCAACTTGAAATGATCCCGGTGAAGGAGCGCTCGCTCTGGATATATGGCAGGTGGGGATTGCTCGCGGGGTGGTTCGTATGGTTCGTGATGTTATTGGCGGGCGGGGACCAGCGGTCCATCTGGCGGAGGATCGCCGCAGCCGGCATCTGGCTCGGGATGGCCATCTACTTCGTGGTTCCCGGGCCATGGAAAACCTTGCGACCGCTGGGAATTCCCTTCGTGATCGGCCCGCCCGTGTCGTGGGTGACACCCGCCAACCAACCGGCGCGGAATGGGCAAGCCAGCCAAGCCGCGTCATCCATCACACCACCACCCCCGGGTTCAGAAGTGTTAGGAAGGATTCCGCTTCAAGGTGGATGGATCATTCATGTCAAATACCACCTTGCCAGGTTGAGGCCCTTGTTGCATGCGCTGCTGCTGTTTGCCCCCGCCTTGGCTTTGGCGTGGTTGCTTGGCCGCAAACCGGCCATCGCTCTGGCTCTTGGGTTGGCGGTTTCCATCGAAGCCGCCCAGACCGCTTTCGGTTACGGATTTGATTGGCTTGATGTCCTCGATCTGGCAAGCGATGCCATCGGCATCGCACTGGCGATCTGGGTCTATCGGATTGCCAGGCATCAAGGATGCTGGAAGGTGGCGCGGCCTCGATGAGGCCGCATGCCAAAGGATGGTGAAAGATCAACCTATGCCAAAGCTTGAAAATCGGTAATGGTCATACCTTTCTCTCCCCGCTGACCTGCGCTCTCGGCGAGAGCGCGCCACCCCATCTATTTCCTATCATTTTCCCCATTTCCCGAGCCTGCCCCGCCAGCCGTCTCTAGCAGCCCGCCATGCCAACGGCAGCCGCCGCGGGCCATCGATCCACATGCTGGCCATGGCATAAGTGAGCGCCAGCGCGATAGCCCGCAAGCTGCCCGCCTGGCGGCGCTTGAGCCAGACCATGTTGCGGACTTTGTAGTAGAGCTTCCAATCCGCCAGGCCGCGCTCGAAGAAGAAGTTTTTCCCGCAGAGCCGCCAGTGGACGAGGTTTTCCGGGCCGGGGTGGTCCAGCACCGCGGTGCGAATCGCGGTGAACACAAACCCCGCGCTGGCGATACGCCAAGGGTATTCCTCGTCTTCACCGCGGATGAACAACTCACCATTCACCGGACCGACCGCCACCCGAACCTCGCGGGAAATCAGCGCCCCGGTCCAGGATGCCTTGCTGCGAATGTGCGGGCCCTCGGGCAACTCTTCTGCCGACCCTGCAAGCCGCCAGCCGCCTTGTCCGTTAGCCACCTGCAAGGGCCAGGTGAAAGCACCCGTTTGCGGATCGATCTGCAGGGCATGGCGGACGACCCTGGGATCCCATGGCGCTTCTAACATTGCTGCAAGCGCCTCCTTTCGCGGCCACGAATCGTCATCCAGAATCCACACCGCGTCCGCTCCGCGCGCGAAGGCGAGTTCCATCGCCTCCTCCACCCCGCCGGCATTGCCACGGTTATCCCGCATCCGATGCACCACCAACTCGAAGGGCAAACCGGCCAGCGCCTCCAACACCGCCAGCGTGTCGTCGTCGGATCGATTATCCGCCACGATGACCAGTTCCGGTGGCCGCGTCTGCGCCGCCAGCGCCCGCATGCAGGACACCGCCGTTTGCGCGCGGTTCATCGTCGCGAAGACGGCGGCGATTTCCAGTGATTGGGTCATCAGCGATAATGGTTGTGGATCTCAAAAAATTTCATCATTTCGCCTTACGGTTTCTGAATGGGTGCATTATGATACCGCTATGAAATCGCTTCATATTCGCGATGTTCCGGAAACCACGATTGAACACCTCAAGCGGCGGGCGATTCGGCATTACCGGTCACTCCAGGGCGAATTGCAGTTTTTGCTGGCGGAGGCTGCGAAACAAACGGTGGCTGAAGTCGCTGAGGAATTCTCGCTGCATACGGTCAAAACCTCAGGGGATCAGAACTGGTCGCGGGAAGGGATTTATGAAGATTGACCTACAGATCCTCGCAACCGCTTCGGCGCAAGGAATGCATGCCCTGCTCACTGCGAACGACCAGGATTTTCCAAAAGCATCACCCCTTGCCATCATCCCTCTCTCGGAAGTTGACTGGTGAGTTGGATGCCAAGGGATAGCCGGGAAGTCCAAACAGGGGCACTTTTTTCACTTCTCGTTATCCTGCGCTCCCGGCGGAAGCGCGCCACCTTCAACGAAACACCGATCAAGCGAAGCCGCACGAAAGAAGCCGGAAGTGGGTATGATCTGTCATCGAACGCGATGCAACGTAGCGCAAGCACCGGGCTGTCATGCGAGCCCGGTGCCGTCCCTGAATGCGAGGGCCGCCGAGGCCACCCGGCTGGCGTGAAGTTGTTTGGTCCAAGTGGCGGAGATTCCGCCCGGATCGCGACGGCCATCGGCCCAATCGGCGAGTTCGGCATGCAGAGCCGCCACGTGGTCGTCCACGGAAGATGAATCCGCGAGA
>Ga0268284_1001108_pt1 | contig 14981 bp, 10 predicted proteins | sample saktaG_14_FD_190137 | JGI IMG/M metagenome (GOLD analysis project Ga0268284, IMG submission 190137) | Saline water microbial communities from Sakinaw Lake, British Columbia, Canada - sak_2013_06_06_40m | ecosystem: Environmental > Aquatic > Non-marine Saline and Alkaline > Saline ... | reverse complement strand
CAAGTGTCGCGGTTTATTTTTTCTTCAAAGGTGATCTGCCGCTCTGGTTTGTGCTTTTTGCGATTGTCAGGGATCTTCTGATCTTTGTCGGTGCGGCATATGTCAGATTCCGCCACTCGGTAGTCACGACCTCTCTCTGGCCGGGGAAGTGGGCCGTCGGCTTCGTCTCCATGATGTTTATCGCCATGGTCTGGCCGCATCCCTTTTTCGAGCGCTATGCGGTGAAGGAAATCTTTTTATACCTTTCCGTCGTTATGCTTCTCTACTCTTTTCTCCAGTATTGCGTGCGGTTCAGCAGAATTCACAAGGGCCAGGACTACAAAGTCTGAGTTTGCAGGGGATTTTCCCCGGAATTATTACGGCACTTTCCGCCACATCCACACCCTCTCTGTTACCGGTTTTAAAGTATGGCAAAGAATGGTGTCCGGATATTGATAAGTTTTTACAGAAACAGTCAGTTTTCCTGATATTTTTTACTAAGGTATTTCCGTATAAAGCATTAAACGTGTTAACACGCTTTATGCAATCCTGGAAAAAAATGTTGATAACTTGTTGACTGAATGTGGAGAGGTGCATCATATCAGGCTTTGGCGGGTGTTTCTTCAGGCTTTAAATTACGTCATCCGCCGGAGAGTTTGTATCCCTGATTTTTGCGGAAAAGAATCAGGGCGATTTCAGCAGAATAACGGGATGCGCCCTGTTTTCTCTTTTGCAGGGCGCGCAATCCGGCCTTTTGACATTATTTGTTTTTCGGTACAACGGTCGCCATAAGGGAGGCTTCGCAGACAAGTTCACCCCGAACATAGGCCTTTGCGTCAAACTGGCAGACGTTTCTGCGCTTGTTGGTCATGATCGCCTCAATGACAAGCGTATCTCCGGGAAGCACCGGTTTGCGGAAACGGGCTTTGTCGATACCCATGAAATAGACCACACTCTCCTTGATATTGTCATTGCCGTTGAGCATCATGATGCCCCCGGTCTGGGCCATGGCTTCGAGGATCAGAACGCCCGGCATGATGGGATTTCCCGGAAAATGTCCCTGGAAAAACGGCTCGTTAATGGTAACATTCTTGATCGAAACAATTTTCTCATCAAGTCTGAACTCAACGATCTTGTCGATCAGAAGAAATGGATAACGGTGCGGGAGTATGTTCTGGATGGCATTGATATCAAAAATAACACCGGCTTTTTTCTCATGCTGATACTGGCGTGCAAGTTTGTTGCGGTCGGCATATTTTTTCAGCTGCTTGACAAATTCCACATTCGAGGCGTGACCGGGACGGGCGGCAAGCACCTGTGCCTTTAAAGGCATGCCAAGAAGGGCAAGATCGCCGAGAAGGTCCAGCAGCTTGTGACGGGCAGGTTCGTTTTTGAATCGAAGTTCCCGATTGTTGAGAATGCCGTTTTCTCCGAGGACAAGATGCTGGCTCGATATGCCGAGTTTGTTTCCAAGAGAGGCAAGTTCCTCTTTTTGCATGATTTTGTCGATAATGACAACAGCGTTGTCTATATCGCCGCCCTTGATGATTCCCTGATTTGCAAGCGCCTCCACTTCGCTGAGGAAGCAGAAGGTTCTGGAGGGAGAAAATTCCTTGAAAAATTCAGTGTCCAGATCAAAAAGTCCGGAGTGCTGCGAGCCGAGTGCCGGGTTTTTGTAATCCACCATGACGGTTATTCTGAAGCTGTCAAGAGGCAGCGCCACAATATCCACGCCGTTTTCAGCATCGTGGAACTCAATGGTTTCATCAATGACAAGATAATTTTTCGGTTCCTCCTGATTCTGGAAACCAGCATTCAGCAGGGCCTCAGCAAAAGGGTGAGAGCTTCCGTCCATGACCGGGGGTTCCGGTCCGCTCAGTTCTATACGGCAGTTATCGATCTGGAGCCCGTAGAGGGCGCCGAGAACATGCTCTGTGGTATGGACTTTTACGCCGTTGAACGCAATGGTCGTACCCCGGAGGACATCTACCACGTTTTCGATCAGAGCAGGGATTTCAGGACTGTCTGCTATATCGGTACGGATAAAACGGTATCCGTAGTTGGCCGGAGCGGCCTTGAAGGTGATCATGCACTCCTTGCCGGTGTGCAGTCCGGTACCCGAGAGAGAGATTTCCTTTTGAAGCGTGCGCTGATGAATGAGCATAGTATAACTGTTGCTCCTGCGGGGACAAGCCTTGCAGGAAATGGACGCAAATTGTAATGGTTAAAACTCTAAAACTTTTAAGATAATAAAGAACGCTTTCCTGTTCAAATCAATCGTATCGTGATTCCGTGTTCAGCGTATACGTTTTATGGTGCCGTTTTCGTAGCGCAGAACATTCATGTAACGGTTCACATTATTTCCTTCAAAAAGAAATTGTGTGTAATGCGCCTTGAATGCCGGAGCATGCATCATGATTGCCGCAAGATTCTGTTTCCCTTGAGCTGCTTTTTTCTGTTCAAGAAGAGTAAGAAGATAGTCAAGCGTATCGTATCCGTACCAGAAATCAGAAGAAAGATCGTGATTCCAGTATGCGCGGTTTCTATTCAGGAGTTTCTGCACATCATCGGATGCATTGTCGACATAAAAGTCAGTGAAAAAGGTTATTCCTTGCGGGAGTTTTCCTTTGAAGCGCCTGATAACCTTCTCTTCCGACCAAATCCCCGAGCCGAAGAGCTTCAAGTACCCGATTTTTTTTTCGGAAAGCAAATTGAGTGCTTTTTCAATTGTTTCCGGAGAGGCCAATGGAAGGTAAACGGCGTCAAATGTATTTCCCGTTTGTGTGTCGAGAGTTTCAATGCCGGAGATCTTTCCGTTTATTGAAGTGTAAAACAGGTTTTTTATTCCGGCCTTTTTCAGTTCATCAAGAAATCCATCCGTCATTTTCCGGAGATAGTCCTTCTGTTCTGAAAGAACGGCGATTTTTGAGACACGGCGGTCATTGAGCATCTCTCTGGCTGCTATCCGGCCTCGTTCCTCATGGGTTGGATTCAACTGAAAACACCATGAGTTGCCGTCCGTGATGATGTTGTCGGTTGCTGTGGGCGTTATCAGCGGTATAGCGGCATTTATTGCCGCTCTTGCAGCCTCAACGGTGTTCTTGCTGAAGACAGGACCGATCAGGATCTCAGGTTTGTGGCCGGATATGATTTTTTTCGCGGCGTTGTAAGAGTTGCCCTTTTCTTCTTTTCCTGTTTCTGCTACTGCGAAGTTGATCAGCAGTCCGCTGTTCTCAATCTGTAAATCAAGAAGTCTGCTGTAGATGCCCGTAAAGATTTCATTACCGATGGGAAGCTTTTTTTCACTGTTGTAAACGCTCAGTTCAATCGGAAGGAGAATGCCCGCTTTTTCTTCGTCAAGAGAACGGGAGGCAAGGCGGGAAGCCTGTTTTTTAAGTGATTCAAGCAGCGCCCTGTATTGTTGACCCAGGTCCGGAGCCTGGAGGATCTTATCGACAAGGGAAAGCGAGGTGTTGAAGGTATCGTATTTTTTTTCTTTCAGGTATTTCTCCATGCAGTCATTCAAAAGAAATGCCTTGAGATCCGTGTTTTTTGCAATGCTGAGCATCGCCTCTGTTTGTCTTGCGTCAAGCCGGATGCAGGTGAGCAGTTTGGCATTGATTATTGCTAACTGCCGGATGGCGGTTAGCCCGGCAGGTGCGGCTGATTGTCCGATATTGAGAAAGTCACGTGCCGCGTCCAGCGATTTTCCCAGTCCCGCTTTGCATACGGCAAGATCAAAGCTCGCTTCATAGATCGCCGCCGGGTTAAGGGCGCTATCCGAGGGATTTACCAGAAGGCTGTCAAGTGTTTCCGAGGCTTTTTCAAGCCTGTTCTGACTGAAGAGGGTTTTTGCCAGCCAGAGTTGCGCCTGGTGGCGGATTCTGGATTTCAGCTCCTGATTGTTTACAAGAAGTGTTGCAAACACCTTTTCCGCTTGAGAGAATTCTTTTCCGGCGTAAAGGGACTTTCCCTCTGCAAAAGCGGTTTCATTAGCGTTGGGGAGAGCTGAGAGACCGGTGGCCGCAGGAGCAGCAAGACATTTAGAGAAAGAGAGCAGTGTGAGGAAAATGAGGCTGCTGAATGTCAACCCGGTATTTTTCATTGCGCTACATGGCTATGGCGGTGAAGTGTTTTAGTGCTTTTTCAAGAAGAAGCGGGTGGGTGACGTTGTTGCCGGCAATAATACTCTGCCGTTTAAAAACATCGGGTTCTCCGGTGAAGTCGGTGACCGTGCCGCCTGCTTCACGGACAAGCAGAACACCGGCGGCAAAATCCCACGGAAAGAGTTTGTATTCCCAGAAGCCGTCGAAGCGTCCGCAGGCGGTATAGGCTAAATCAAGAGCAGCCGAGCCTGCACGCCGGATACCGGCGGAATCAACAATGACCTCCCTGAGCATACCGATATAGGATTCCAGATAGTGGTACTCCTTGAACGGAATTCCGGTCGCGATGAGAAAACTCTCCTTGTCGGATCGGTTTGACACCGTGATCCGTTTCCCGTTCAGGTAAGCGCCCTTTCCGCGTTCCGCGGTAAACAGTTCACGAAGAACAGGCTGGTAGACAACGCCGGAGAGCAGTTCATTACTGCTGTCTTTCAGTGCAATGCTTATGGAAAAGACCGGAAAGGAGTGAATAAAGTTCAGCGTGCCGTCAAGCGGATCGACTATCCAGGTTCTTTCTGAACTGCCGCTTATTATGGTTCCCTCTTCACAGAGGATGCTGTCTTCAGGGAAACATTCTCTGATAATTGAGCTGATCGCCGCTTCACAGGCATGGTCAACCCCCGTTACAAAATCCTTGAACTCTTTGGCATGTATGTCAGTATGAGAGAGTTCCCCGAATTTTTCGAGGGTGAGAGTTCCTGCGGCTTTTGCAGCTCTGACGGCCGCCTGCAGTTCTTTGCTTGTTTTGTCCATGTGACTTTGGATATTACGTTCCTTTACTGAAAGGCAATATAACATTTTGCATCCACAGGGCGCAGGGTAGCAGCAAGAGCGGTGCATCCAAAGAAATCTAAAGGGGGAATTATCGGTAAGGTCGATCTGTTTATTAAGTTATAATCTGCAGGTAGCTTAATAATATTTTAACGACAATGATGATGAACGTCAATTTTCAAAAGCTTGTTCTCTGTATCGGCCTCTGTTTTCTTTTCGCCTTTGCAGGTAGTCTCTTTACACCTCAGCCGGGTTCGGAGTGGTACTACACGATCCTGAAGAAGCCCTCATGGAACCCTCCTGACTGGCTTTTTCCGCCGGCATGGAGCCTGCTGTTTTTGCTTATGGGCAGCGCCCTCTATCTTGTCGTAGAGCAGGGATATGCAAAGATTAAGATCAGGGGAGCTCTTGCCGTTTTCGGCGCGCAGCTTGTGCTGAATCTCTGCTGGTCGGCCACTTTTTTCGGCCTTCACTCTCCATCTCTTGCCCTGGGGGTGATTGTCCTGCTCTGGCTTGCAATCGTTCTGACTATCGTGAAGTTCAGGAGTGTATCGCCGGTTGCGGGATATCTGCTGATCCCTTATCTTTTGTGGGTAAGTTTTGCCTCATATCTCAACTATACGATCTGGCAGCTCAATTGATTGACGGGATGGTTTGCCGGAATGAGAAAGGGATGCGCTCAACACGCATACCTTTCTTTCAGGTTTTTAATTGGCATCAGTTACGCCGTTTTTACCTGAGCCGCTCAAGATTTTGCAGCACTTTTCTGCCTGCAGCCTTGAGTATGCTGATTGTTTCATCATTTCCGGTATTGCCTGCAGCTATCATGATGTAACAGCCGTCCTTGAAGAGATAGAGTCCGCCCGTTGCGATAAACGCTTCATTTCCGAGTTCCGGAAGATCTGTTTTTGAAGCGGAGAGCATTTTTTTGAGCTCGCGATAGATTGTTTCAGAGCCGACACCTTCGGGTGGCATGAAGCTGTCCTGGGTCAGGGAAAGCTGAAGAAAGCTCTGCGATGATGTGTTCTGCGGGTTGTAAAGGCAGAGTTTCATGCCTACAGCCTTTGTTTCACTTTTTTTTCCGTCCGCTACCGGTTCACCCAGCAGCATTGCCGCTTCATCACGGCTGATGAGCATTTCCGGTTCAAGGAGTCTCGCACTCTTTATGTTCTCTTTCTGAACTGCGCTGTTTTTGCGTGTGTCATCCCCGCTCCGGCAGGCGCCGAGAGTAAGGGTAAAAGAGAGCAGCAGCAGCAGCGGGATTCGGGTACTCATGGTTTCCGGGTTTGTTTGAAAGATATCCTGGACCAATCTACTCTTTAATTGAATATTACCCCGAGAACATCCATCCCTTTTTTCCCGTTTTTTACAGCGATTTCATGGATTGTCATGGATGACTCCTCCACAGCGATGCCCTTCTTTTCGAGAATGCCGATAACGGCGTCACTTTTTTTGCCGGCTACGGCCGCCACGGTTTCAAGTTGAGATGACTCGAGCGCTCTGGTGATGTTCATTCTCGGGTTCGATTGACGACCGGCAGGCATGAACACCGAAAGAACCGCAATCAGCGTGCCGAGACCGATAATGGCCAGAGCGGGTTTTCTGGAAAAGTAACCGGTAAAGGCTTTCCAGTTTGCCGCGGTATGAAAAACAACACCGGCAATCATTAACCAGCTCAGCCATTCGTGTACCGGTTTGATAAATCCGGCTTCTATCTTGAAGAACATCAGAACGCCTGTGACGGCAAGAATGATGAAGGAAGCAGCAGCCAGCGGGGTGGCCCAGGATTTCATTGAGGTGTTCATTTTGCTTGTCTGTCTTTTTATTGTTTGTTCTGTTTGCCGGAAACAGATGTTCCGGATTTCAGAAGGTTGGACGCCGGTACAGAGGATTTCTTGCAAAGGAATCGAACGCTATAGTTCAGCAAAAGGGTGAAAAATCAAAAAGCGCAGATGAAACTGCGCTTTTTGATGGTATTGCTGCGTACGGGGAGGGGAGCTGACTTAATCCTCTTCCTGTTCACGCAGGTTTTCAAGTACACCGAAATCCTCAAGCGTGGTGACGTCTCCCTTGATCTCATTGCTTGTAGCAAGTTCGCGAAGGAGGCGACGCATGATTTTGCCGCTGCGGGTTTTCGGAAGGCCCTTGGCCCATCTGATTTCATCAGGCTTGGCAATAGGTCCGATCTCTTTGGCCACGTGGTTGCGGAGAGCTTCGCGAAGCTTCATGTCACCGACATATTCGTCTTTCAGTGTTACAAAGGCGACAAGTGCGTTGCCTTTCAGCTCATCGGGACGGCTGACGACAGCGGCTTCAGCAACGGCCTCGTAGGAAACAAGGGCGCTTTCAACCTCGCTGGTGCCGAGACGGTGACCTGAAACGTTGACCACATCATCGACACGTCCCATGATCCAGATATAGCCGTCATCATCCTTGCGTGCACCGTCACCGGTAAAGTACATGCCGGGGAATTCCGACCAGTAGGTTTTTTCGTACCGTTCGTTATCGCCGTAGATGGTGCGAAGCATTGATGGCCATGGCTTTTTGATAACAAGATATCCCCCTTCGTTGGCATCGCACGAGATACCATCCTTGCGGACAACGTCCACCATGATGCCCGGTAAAGGTCGTGTCGCCGTGCCCGGTTTTGTCGGGGTTGCGCCCGGAAGCGGAGAGACCATGATGCCGCCGGTTTCAGTCTGCCACCAGGTATCGACAATCGGACATTTTTCCTGACCGACAACTTTGTGATACCACATCCATGCTTCGGGGTTGATCGGTTCTCCGACTGTTCCGAGCAGGCGCAGCGAACTGAGGTTGTGTTTGGTGACCCATTCGTTTCCGGCGCGGATAAAGGCGCGGATAGCGGTCGGTGCGGTATAGAGAATGGTGACTTTGTGGCGGTTGATGATGTCCCAGAACCGGTCCCACTGTGGATAGTTCGGTGCGCCTTCATACATCAGCATCGTGGCGCCGTTAAGAAGCGGGCCGTAGACCATGTAGCTGTGTCCGGTGATCCAGCCGACATCAGCCGTACACCAGTAGATGTCTTCATCCTTGATATCGAAAACGTATTTGAAAGAGCTCGCCGAATGGATCATGTATCCGGCAGTGGTATGCAGGATGCCTTTCGGTTTTCCGGTTGAACCGCTGGTGTAGAGTACGAACAGCGGATGTTCCGAGTCGACCTCAGCCGGTTCGCATTCATCAACGGCAAGGCCCATGAGATCGTGCCACCAATGGTCCATTCCGTCGTGCATATGGACAGTTTCACCGGTAACCTTCAGAACGATGACACTGCGGACCGAGGGAGTGTTGACGATTGCTTCATCAACAATGTTTTTCAGATTGATGGAACCACCCCTGCGTCTTGTGCCGTCGGTGCAGATGACCATCTTGGCGCGTGAATCATTGACGCGTTCAGAAATGGCATGAGCCGAGAATCCTGCGAATATAACGTTATGAACCGCGCCGACACGTGCACAGGCAAGAACGGCGATGACCAGCTCGGGAACCATGCCCATATAGATTGCCACGCGGTCGCCCGGTTTGATCCCTGCAATTTTCAGCACGTTTGCAAACTTGCTGACCTGGCGGTGCAGTTCACCATAGGTCAGTACCCTCTGATTACCTTCTTCGCCTTCCCAGATAATGGCAGCCTTGTTTTTTCTCCAGCTTTTTACATGGACGTCGAGGGCGTTATAGCAGATATTTGTTTTTCCACCGTTGAACCATTTGGCGTAAGGAGCATTCCACTCAAGTACGGTGTCCCACTTCTTGAACCAGTGGAACTGACCGGCAATGCCTGCCCAGTAAGCGTCAGGATCTGCTGCAGCTTCAGCATAGAGCTTCTCATATTGTTCCATTGAAGAGATATGAGCATTTTCAGAAAACTGCGCCGGAGGTGGAAATTTCCGTTTTTCAGACAGAACAGAGCTTATCGAATCTTTTTTTAAAGACGGGGCCACGGTTTGCTGTGTGTTGGTTGTTGTTTCGTCTGTAGCCATTGATCCCTGGTTTTATGTGTTTGAAAAAAAGAAATAACCCCATCACAGGTCGTTGTGAACATTGAAAATAACCGGTTGGAACGGAGATTAAAATGTCAGTCAGCGAGTTTTATACTTACATGTTGAATTTTACATAAAAAAAATCTTCTTATCAATATTTGTTGCCTGTAACCTTTTTTTTCTTGATTTTCTTTTCTCTTATTTTACGGCAAAATTCACCAGTTTGTCTTCTACGACTATTTCTCGTACGATTGACTTTCCTTCAAGAAATTTAATGACCGACTCCACTTTTCCTGCTTCTCTGAGAAGAAATTCTTTCGGGCTTCTGGCCGGAGCAGTGAAGGTTCCTCTGAGTTTTCCGTTGACCTGTACGGCAATGGTCAGTATCGTGTCTTCGACAAGTTTAGGGTTAAACGAAGGAAACGGCTGCAGGCTGATCGATGAACGGTGACCGGCGCTCTCCCAGAGCTCTTCGCTAAGGTGCGGTGCATAGGGAGCAAGCAGAATGAGGAGGGTTTCAACAGCCTCACGGTTTCTGCATCCGGTTTTGTGCAGTTCGTTGACGAAGACCATCATTTCAGAAATGGCGGTATTGAATTTGAGGTTTTCCGTGTCCTCGCCGACTTTTTTTATTGCTTTATGCAGTCTTCGCTCTACCTCTTCCGGCATCGGGTCATCGGAAAGCGATACTGCGGGGCTCTCGGGTTCAGCAAAGAAAAGTTTCCATACTTTCGCAAGGAACCGGCTTATGCCCTCAATGCCGTTGGTGTTCCAGGGTTTCACCTGTTCAAGGGGGCCGAGAAACATCTCATAAAGTCTCACAGCATCGGCACCGTAACGTTCCAGAACGTGGTCGGCAGGGATGACATTGCCGCGTGATTTCGACATTTTCTCATTGTCTTCACCAAGTATCATTCCCTGGTTGAAGAGTTTCTTAAAGGGTTCTTTCGAGCTCACGACGCCGATGTCAAAAAGGACCTTGTGCCAGAAGCGGGCATAAAGAAGGTGAAGGACGGCGTGTTCGGCGCCGCCGATATAGAGATCGACGTTCATCCAGTACCGTTCCTTTTCCGGATCGACGAGCTGAAGCGTGTTTTCCGGATCGATGAACCGGAGATAGTACCAGCAGCTTCCCGCCCATTGGGGCATGGTGTTCGTCTCTCTCCGGAACGCTCCGTGCTCATCGCTTCCGAAGAGCCAGTGCGTGATGTTGGCAAGCGGCGATTCACCTGTTGCTGAAGGCTGATAGGCCTCAACATCAGGCAGCTCAAGCGGGAGGTTTGTTTCGGGGCGCAGCGATCCGTCTTCGTAATGTTTGACCGGGATCGGTTCTCCCCAGTAGCGCTGGCGGCTGAATATCCAGTCGCGGAGTTTGTAGTTGACCTTTCTTTCACCCAGTTTTTTTGTTTCAAGCCATGCTGCCATGCGCTCAAACGCCTCATCGAAAGAGAGGCCGTCGAGCGTTATTTCCGAGTTTGAGGAGTTGACGCAGGTGCTTCCTTTCTCTTCAAAAACTTTTTCCTGGACATCTTGCGGGCTTTTTATAACCTCGATGATCGGAAGGCTGAATTTTTTTGCAAACTCCCAGTCCCTCTGGTCATGTGCCGGAACTGACATGATGGCCCCGGTACCGTAGCTTGTCAGGACAAAATCCGATATCCAGACAGGGAGAGGCTGACCTGTGGCAGGGTTGATGGCGTAGGATCCGGTAAAGACACCCGTTTTTTCTTTCTGAAGCCCGGTGCGCTCCAGTTCTGTTTTCAGTTTGGCCTGACCGATATAGTTTTTTACCTCGACAAGCTGAGTCGCGGTGGCAAGTTTTTCTGCCAGCGGGTGTTCGGGCGAAATGACAAGGTAGGTGGCGCCGAAAAGGGTATCGGGTCTTGTTGTATAAACCCTGAGTTTGCGTTTGTGGCAGGGAAGTTCAAAATCAATGTCAACCCCTTCCGAACGTCCGATCCAGTTCCGTTGCATCTGTTTGACATTTTCCGGCCAGTCCACTTCGTCAAGGTCGGCAAGCAGACGGTCGGCGTAAGCCGTTATTTTCAATACCCATTGCCTCAGGGGACGCCGGACAACGGTGTAGCCCTCTGCAATTTTTTCATCCACCTCCTCATTGGCAAGAACGGTCTTGAGTTCTTCGCACCAGTTGACGTCCACTTCCGACATATAGGCCAGCCCCATGTCATAAAGCCGGAGAAAAATCCACTGTGTCCACCTGAAATATTCGGGATCGGTGGTATTTATCTCCCGTGACCAGTCATAGGAAAAACCCATTGCCTGAAGGGTCTCCCTGAAGCTCCGGATATTATGTTCCGTGGTGGTTTTCGGGTGGGTTCCTGTTTTTATGGCAAACTGTTCGGCAGGCAGTCCGAATGCGTCCCAACCCATAGGGTGCAGAACATTGTAGCCGCAACTCCTTTTGTAGCGGGCGATGATATCCGAAGCGGTATATCCCTCAAGATGACCGACATGGAGTCCTGTGCCGCTGGGATATGGAAACATGTCGAGCACATAGTATTTCGGCTTGTCGTGAGCTTCATCCGCTGTAAAGGTATGATGCTTCTGCCAGTAGGCCTGCCATTTCAGCTCTGTTTTTGAAACGTCGTACTTCATGGTATTTTGATGAATTGCGTTGGATCCATGGATCCCTTAAATGATAGATAATGCGCTTTTCGGTGTCAGGAAAAACAACCGGATGCAAAAAAAAAGCAGTGCAGTTGAATCTGCACTGCTTTTTCCGGCATTGATGCTATTAATTAACTTCCGCGCCGCCCTCATTCCGGGCATTCTGTTCCGGCGCATCTCCCACGGCCTTCATTGAAAGGGCGAATCGGGTTTTGCCCGTGCGCGGGTCCTTGCGGACATCCACAAGCTTGACCTTGACCTTTTCACCGATTTTCAGATGATCGCTGACTTTGCTGACCCTTTCGTTTGAGATCTCTGAAATGTGGACCAGTCCGTCGGTTTTGGGAAGAAATTCCACAAAGGCTCCGAGTTCGTCACGAATGTCACGGACCTTGCCGATATAGACAGTGCCGACTTCAGGTTTGGCAACAAGGCTTTTGATTGTGGCCAGTGCGGCGTTTGTCCCTTCAGTGGTCGAACAGGCGATGGTGACGGTTCCGTCATCATCAATATTGATTTCCGCGCCGGTTTCTTCCGTGATGCTTCGTATGGTCTCTCCACCCTTGCCGATAATCATGCCGATGCAGTCAACCGGAACTTTAATTGACGTAAGTTTCGGTGCAAAGTTGGCAAGATCCTGACGGGATGAGGGGATGGCCTCCTCCATTTTGTCGAGAATATGAAGACGTCCTTTCCGGGCCTGCTCAAGGGCATTTTCGAGAATGTGGTAGTCCAGACCGTCGATCTTGATGTCCATCTGGCAGGCCGTAATACCGTCCCTTGTGCCGGATACCTTGAAATCCATATCTCCAAGGTGATCCTCATTGCCAAGAATATCTGAAAGCACTGCATAAGCCGTTCCTTCCTTGATCAGTCCCATGGCGATGCCGGAAACCGGTTTTCTGATAGGAATGCCGCCATCCATAAGGGCGAGCGTTCCACCGCATACCGAGGCCATTGATGAAGAGCCGTTTGACTCAAGAATGTCCGAAACAATACGGATGGTATACGGGAATTCCTCTTCAGACGGTGCGACCATCTTTATTGAGCGTTCCGCGAGGTTGCCGTGACCGATTTCCCGCCGGCCGATACTTCCGAGCCTGCCGGTTTCACCGACGCAGAACGGAGGGAAGTTGTAATGGAGCATGAATTTTTTGTCGGCACTGTTTGTCAGGGTATCAACTGACTGGGCGTCCTTTTTTGTTCCGAGTGTTATGGTTACCAGCGCCTGTGTTTCTCCTCTGGTGAAGAGTGCCGAACCGTGGGCTCTCGGGATGATACCCAGTTCGATGCTTATCGGGCGGACCTGGTCAAGGGCTCTGCCGTCAAGGCGTTTGGCGTCGTCAAGAATCATATGGCGCATGACCCTTTTTTCGATCGAATGGATCTGTTCGTCAATGATATGCTCGTTCAGACAGAGCGCTTTCGACGGATCGGCCTGGATATCTTCGCTGCTGATCGTGTTTTTGAAATGCGCAATGGTGGATTGAATGATTTCGCGATAGATCAGCGCAGTCTGTTCAGCGCGTTCCTCCTTTTTCAGCGGGGTATAGGCGAGCTCCCTGAGGCGGGTTTCGCAATTTTCCCGGATGACTTCTGTGAGCTCAGCCGGTATTGCTGCCGGAGCAAACGGGCGCTTCGGTTTTGCGACTTCCTCAGCGATTTCGTTCTGGAGCGCGCAGAGTTTGCGGATGGCATCGTGACCGAACCTGATGGCTTCAAGCATCTCGGCCTCGGAAATCTCCTTCATCTCCCCTTCAAGCATGCAGACGGTATCATTCGTGCCGCCGATACAGATATCAATATCACTGTCCTTAAGCTCGTTGATATCAGGATTGATGACATAAAGGCCGTTTATTCTTCCTACCCGGACTTCGGACATTGCGTTCGGGAAGGGGATGTCCGAGACCATGATTGCGGTCGAAGCTGCCAGGCCGCCGAGCACATCGGCATCATTGATCTGGTCTGATGAGATGACTGTTATAATGATCTGGGTTTCATAGAGGTAGCCGTCAGGAAAAAGCGGTCTGAGTGCACGGTCGATTAATCTGGCCGAAAGAATTTCCTTCTCGGAAGGGCGGCCTTCACGCTTGAAAAATCCCCCCGGAAATTTGCCCGCTGCCGAGTATTTCTCACGGTATTCAACCTGCAGAGGAAAATAGTCCTGATTCGGCGGCGGCGTTTTTTTGCTTGATACGACCGTTGCGATCACCATCGTGTCGCCAAGGCGGACAACAACGGCGCCGTCGGCCTGTTTTGCCATTTTACCGGTCTCGATGGAGATTACCTTTCCGTTACCGAGATCAATTTTTTTGTTGATAATCATGGAAATCGTTTGCTAAGTAGTGATAAAAATGTTGTCCGGTTTTTCTATGCATACTTCCCCTTCTGTCCCGGCCCTGCTCAGTGCATACTTCAGTGTTCAGCCTTAGAGTAATACACTGAACGCGTTTCGAAATATAACACAAAAAAGTGTTTTCCGGTAAACTTGCAGTGAGCGGCTTTTCATGCCCGGACCTTTCCGTTATCTATCAGTCTGACCGTTCCGGCATGGACTGCAAGGAGCAGGCGGTACTCCTTCCCTTTTTCAGCAGTCAGGGCCGGCTCAAATGTTTCTTCATCGACAAAATCAACGTAATCGGGCCTGAAGCCGGGTGTCGAGCTGATCATCTGCCGGATCTCTTCGGCAATTGCCTGAAGGTTGATCTCATTTTCGGATACTCTTTTTTCCGCATGGAGGATTGAGCGGTACAGAACGCCGGCCTCGCTGCGCTCACGGCTTGAGAGGTAGATGTTCCTCGAACTTACAGCCAGTCCGTTTTCTTCCCTGACAATCGGTGCCCCTGTAATGGTTATGTCCATATTGAGATCAATGACAAGCTGCCGGATAACGGCGAGCTGCTGCGCATCCTTCTGGCCGAAGACAGCTATATGCGGTTTTGTGATATGGAACAGTTTTGTGACGACGGTCGCAACTCCGTTGAAATGTCCGGGCCGCAGAGCGCCTTCAAACCCTGCGGCCAGCGGACCGCATTCAAGTGTGGTCTGAAAGCCGGCAGGGTAGACACTTCCGGCCTCAGGCGCGAAAAGGTAATCGACTCCCGCCGCTTTTGCCAGAGAGAGGTCGTTTTCGAAGGGCCTCGGGTAGTGGTGGAGGTCTTCGTTCTGTCCGAACTGCCTCGGGTTGACGAAAATAGTGAGGATAACGGTTCCTGCAATCTGGCGGGCGATATTCACAAGGCTGAGATGTCCTTCGTGCAGTGCGCCCATGGTCATGACAACGCCGATGAGCTGGCGGTTGAGGCGCAGTTTCTCAGCGATGGCCTGCATCTGTCCGGGGTCAGTGATGATCTGCATTGTACTCATCCGGTTTAATTGGTTTTTTTCCGCAAGGGTGGACCACAACGGCAAATTCCCCTCTGGTTTTGCC
>Ga0268284_1001107_pt1 | contig 14983 bp, 12 predicted proteins | sample saktaG_14_FD_190137 | JGI IMG/M metagenome (GOLD analysis project Ga0268284, IMG submission 190137) | Saline water microbial communities from Sakinaw Lake, British Columbia, Canada - sak_2013_06_06_40m | ecosystem: Environmental > Aquatic > Non-marine Saline and Alkaline > Saline ... | reverse complement strand
AAGCCAGCTCGTTAAAAATTTCTGCAAACGCCTGGCAAACACCACGCTTATTTCGCAAGGCATCATTAAGGAGTGCTTGATTAGATTCATAAAGTAAATCTCTATTTAAATCTTCAACAGCATAATCAATATTGGTAGCTGTCCAATAAAAAGCCGCTTTTAATTGATCTTCCGGATGTTTTAAATTTGATTTGATATAGTTGGCAATAGATTCAGTTGATATAGTTTTCGATTTTGGTATTTTAGAAATAATGGGGGAAATATTTTTAAAGTCATTGCTTTGTCCCAGACAGGGAATAGATAAAATTACAATTGTAAGAATTAGCAATGATCTCATAAATGAATAGCTTAGAAAAGTTGTAACGTCGAATTTAGTAAAATCTTTTTTGAGGTGATAAATATTTCTCTTATGAATGACCTCTCTTATAAAGACTGGTTTTCAATTACCGCTAGAATTAATTGCTTTTAATTACAATGCATTTATCATGAAAAAAGCAATATTTTTGCTACTAGAATCGAAAAATATGATGACTGAAAAATATACAGCCAAAATCTCAAGAGAACTTGGAATTACGGAGAAGCAAGTTGCAGCAACATTATCGTTACTTGCAGAGGGAGCGACCATTCCATTTATTGCGCGATATAGAAAAGAGCGAACAGGATTACTTGATGAAGTACAGATTGCCAACATTCGTGATCGTGAACAACAATTGCTCGAATTGGATAAGCGAAGAGCTGCAATTCTTGCATCAATAGAAGAGCAAGGCAAGCTGAGTGAAGAGTTAAAGTTGAAAATTGAACAGGCAGAGACCATGGCTGAGCTTGAAGACTTGTATTTACCCTACAAACAAAAACGAAAAACCAGAGCAAGCATAGCCATAGAAAAGGGATTGGAGCCTTTGGCTCAATTGATTTTGCAACAAGATTTTACTGACTTGACTTTAAAAGCCGAAGCTTTTATTGATGAAGAAAAAGAAGTAAATTCTTTGGAAGATGCACTAGCAGGGGCGAGGGACATTATTGCCGAATGGATCAATGAAGATCAAACTGCCAGAAAAAGAATACGAAGTTTGTTTCAGAAAACTGCAATCATAAGTTCAAAAGTTGCAAAAGGAAAAGAGGAAGCTGCTGCAAAATATCAAAATTATTTTGATAGTAATGAAAAAATAATGGAAGCTCCCTCACATCGGGTGCTTGCGATGTTTCGCGGAGAAAATGAAAAGCTTTTAAAATTGAAATTAGTTGCAGATGAAGAGGTTGCTTTTGAATTATTGAAACGCATTTTCATAAAAAATAAGAGTGAATCAGCTGAACAAGTGAATTTGGCAATGCAGGATAGTTATAAGCGTTTACTGGCACCTTCAATGGAAACCGAAATCAGAAATCAGGTGAAGGAACTGGCTGATATTGGTGCCATTAAAGTTTTTGCGGAGAATTTAAGACAATTATTACTTGCCCCTCCAATGGGACAAAAAAGTGTGTTGGCAATTGACCCCGGTTTTCGAACCGGCTGCAAAGTAGTGTGTCTCGATCAACTTGGGAATTTGGTGCATAATGAAACGATTTATCCTCATCCTCCTCAAAACGAAAAAAATCAAGCGATGCATAAAATCGCCAGCCTTGTGAATGCGTACAAAATTGAGGCTATTGCGATTGGAAATGGCACCGCAGGGCGTGAAACCGAGGACTTGATACGAAAGGTTCACTTCGATCACAAATTGGTTTCTGTGATGGTTAATGAGAATGGAGCATCCGTTTATTCAGCATCAGCAGTTGCAAGAAAAGAGTTTCCTGAATATGACGTGACTGTGAGAGGAGCAGTGTCCATTGGTCGGAGACTAACTGATCCTTTAGCAGAATTGGTAAAAATCGATCCTAAATCAATAGGAGTGGGGCAATATCAGCATGATGTCAATCAAGTAGAATTGAATAAATCTTTAACAGATGTTGTCGAAAGTTGTGTGAACTCTGTTGGGGTTGAATTAAATACTGCCAGTGAGGAGTTGCTCTCTCACGTTTCAGGTTTAGGCCCGGGATTAGCAAAAGGTATCATTGAATACCGAAAAGAAAATGGTGCTTTCAAATCAAGAAAAGAATTATTAAAAGTTTCACGATTTGGTCAGAAGGCCTTTGTTCAGGCTGCCGGATTTTTAAGAATTCAGGATGCCAAAAACCCACTCGATAAAAGTGCAGTGCACCCTGAAAGTTATGGGATTGTTAAACTGATGTGCAAGAAATTGAGTTGTACATTAGAAGAATTGATGGAAAATCAGGAACTTCAGAAAAAAGTTAATTTGCAGGATTTCGTCACCAATGAAGTTGGGATTCCTACGCTAGAGGACATTCTGAGCGAGTTAGGAAAACCCGGTCGTGACCCACGACAAAAATTTGACTTATTTGAATTTGCTTCAGGGGTTCATTCCATTGAGGATTTAAATGTAGGAATGACATTGCCAGGTGTCGTCACCAATATTACGGCTTTTGGTGCATTTGTAGATATTGGAGTTCATCAGGATGGATTGGTTCACATCAGTAAACTGGCCGATCGATTTGTGAAAGATCCGAACGAAATTGTAAAACTCAACCAAAAAGTAGATGTTAAAGTTATGGAAGTTGACATTCTTCGTAAAAGAATCGCTTTATCTATGATTGATTGAAAATAATTGGAATCTTTATCGAATTTATTTTACGTAACAAAGACAAAATTCTTCATTTTGTCTGTTTTTTTCTAATTAGGAATAACAGTACCGAAAATATTGTAATTTTGGGTGCTGAACAATTTTTGAGTATTAATTAGAATGTTAATTCTAATTCTCAAACCAATTACAATGAAAAAAATAAAAGCAAAGTCAATCCTGTTTTTTAAATATTTTTTCTTTGTCCTATTTATTGGGTATTACGCCAGTATTACTTTGTTCTTTCACTCACACTTTGTAAATGGAATAACCATTTCTCACTCTCATCCTTATTGGGAGCATAATGATGCCAAAGGTTTCCCGATCAAACATTCTCATACAAAAAATGAATTAGGTTTTATTCAACTAGTTACTCATTTTTTAAGCCTTGTTGCAGTCGGATTTCTGTCTTTGGGCCTAATAATAGTTTTACTCAGTAAATATCAAATTAAACCCACAGAAACAGCCTTATCTCTAATTAGTGAAATAGGTTACTCTCTTCGCGGCCCACCATTTAAAAGCATTTCGATTAACAAAGATTGTTAATTCAGAACCAACTTTCCTTTTTATTCTGGCTTATCTATTAGGGTAATGCCAGTGTTTAATTTCAAAATAGTTTAAATGAAATGCCTATGTTTAAAAAACATACTAGGGTATTAAAATTTACCTCATGGGCGTTCTATCATATCTTTAAAAATAATCTTAATATGATGAAAAATATAATCATTTTCGTCTTTGCGATAATTATTCTTGCGTCGTGTAATTCAAATTCAAATATTGAACAGAAGAAGAGTCTGTTGGGATCAAAAGATACAATCGTTTTACCTGCAAATTCAAGTTTAACCGATAAACTAACTACTGAATTAATTCGTTATGAGCCTTATAGTATCGAAATTTCGACTTTTGGAATTGTTAAAGCCATCCCCAATAATTATGCAGAAATCGCTGCACCTTTTAGTGGACGGATTACAAAATCATTTGTCAGGTTAGGACAGAAAGTTGCAGTGGACGACCCCATATTTGAAATCAGTTCCCCTTCCTTCTTCGAAGCCGGTAAAATCTATTATCAGGCAAAACAAGAAATGCAGCTTGCCCAGAAAAATTTGAAACGCCAACAGGATTTATATAATAACGGAGTAGGAGTTCAAAAAGATTTGGAAGAAGCTGATGTCAATTTTGAAATGTACAAACGCGACTATGAAAATGCCCAGGCCAGTTTACAGGTGTTTAAAGTTGATCCCGAAAAATTAGTGTTGGGGCAACCCCTGATCGTGAGGTCACCAATCAGTGGGGAAATCGTTTCGAACAGTATCGTAATTGGCCAGTATTTAAAAGAAGAAGCCGGACCTGTGGCTACCGTTGCTGAATTGAGTAAAGTGTGGATTGTTGGTCAGATAAAAGAAAAGGATATCAACTCAATTCACGAAAATGAAGGCGTTGAAGTTTCCGCCGCATGTATACCCGATAGAATTGTTGACGGAAACATTTATCATATTAGTGACATGCTTGATGAAGAAACCAGATCGGTTCAGGTATATATTGAATGTGATAATTCCAAACGTGAGCTTAAACCCGGAATGTATGTTTCTGTCAGGTTTATTGAGCAGCCAAGTAGTAAAATCCTGATTCCATCTTCTGCTGTTTTTCAGGAAGAGGAAAGCAGTTTCGTTTTTGTGGATGAAGGAAACAATAAATATACAAGGCGGAATGTAGCACTTGATGGGGCAACCAAAGGCAAATTGCTCCTCATATCCGGATTGCAGGAAAATGAAAGAATCGTGAGTGAAGGTGGTTATTATTTGTTGGAAATAAATTAGACGGACATGAAAAAACTTATTCTAACTGCGATTCAACATCGTTGGATCATGCTTGCACTTTTTGCATTGATTTCAGTTTTTGGATACTACTCATGGAAACAACTTTCGATAGAGGCTTATCCCGATATTGCGGATGTAACCGTTCAGGTTGTAACGCAGGTACCGGGTTTGGCGGCCGAAGAAATCGAACAACAAATCAGTATTCCACTCGAACGGGCGCTTAACGGTTTGCCCGGTCTTCATGTAATGAGAAGTAAAAATAGCTTCGGATTGTCTGCCATCATTTTGGTTTTTGAAGATGGAGTGGATGATTATTGGGCACGTCAACGTGTTCAGGAACGGATTATTGAAGTGGATCTTCCATTTGATGCCACGCCAGGGCTAAATCCCTTAACTTCACCTACAGGTGAGATTTATCGGTACATGCTCGAGAGTGAAAACCATGATTTACGCGAACTTACTGAACTACATAAATGGGTGATTATTCCAAGGCTGAAACAAGTAACTGGTGTTGCTGATGTGAGTAATTTTGGTGGGATAACCACGCAATTTCAAGTAGAAATCGACCCACTTAAAATCCAGCAATACAAATTATCCCTCACAGATGTCATTGACAAAATAGAAAAAAACAACGCCAATGCAGGTGGAAGTATGCTTGATCAGGGTGATATCAGCTACGTAATCAGAGGTATAGGTTTGGTGAAAAACCTGGAAGATCTTGGAAAAATAGTCGTTAAAACCGAAAAAGGTGTTCCGATTTATTTGAACGATTTGGGTGAATTGAAATTTGGGAATCTTGAACGCAAGGGAGTGCTTGGCTATACTGATCATAACCGTGACTATTCGGATGGCGTGGAGGGAATTGTTCAATTGCTCCGTTATCAAAACCCTTCCGTAGTTTTAGCCGGGATTCACGATGCAGTTGACGAGTTGAACAATGAAATTTTACCTGAAGGGGTCAGTATTCATCCATTTATGGATCGGACTACATTAGTGCAAACCACTTTAAATACTGTTTCTCATACTTTATTGTTAGGTGTGTTTCTGGTTATTGGAGTTTTAATTATTTTTCTGGGAAGCTGGAGGGGAGCATTAATTGTTGCCATTACCATTCCTATCTCCTTGTTAATTGCATTTATGCTTATGTATTTAACAAAAATCCCAGCTAACCTTTTATCGCTAGGTGCAATCGATTTTGGAATTATTGCTGAAGGTGCAATTGTAATGTTAGAAACCATCTTGAAAAAGCGGGAAGAAGATCCATTACTTGAGCTTGAAGAAAAAAGTATTGTTAAAAGAGCAACAGAAGTTGCCCGACCGATTTTCTTTTCGTCAATCATCATCATCACAGCCTATTTGCCGCTATTCGCTTTCGAACGTATCGAGAAAAAATTGTTCACACCGATGGCATTTACGGTTGGTTATGCTTTACTCGGAGCACTATTTATTGCACTGGTATTGATACCTGGCTTGGCTTATGCTTTTTACCGCAAACCTCAAAAAACGTATCAAAATAAATGGCTCGAGAAATTAACTAACATTTACAATCGACATACTAAGCAGATTTTGGAAAAACCAAAATCGGTTTTTGCACCTTTGATAGTCATTCTTTTTAGTGCCATCGTTTTAACCTGTATTGTTGGAAAAGATTTTCTTCCGGAATTGGATGAAGGCTCTATTTGGATGCAGGTACAACTTCCTCCCGGGATTTCGCTGGAACGCTCAAAAATCATGAGTGATACTTTACGTCACCGGATGTTAAAATATGATGAGGTAACCTATGTGATGGTGCAAACAGGGAGGGATGATGAAGGTGCCGAATCATTCTCAAAATCTCATATTGAATGTTCTGTTGGATTGAAGCCATATAAGGAATGGCCCCGAGGCAAATCAAAACAGGATTTGATAGCCGAAATGGCCGCAGAATTAAAAACCATGCCAGGTTATACTGTTGGATTTTCACAACCGATCATTGATATGGTTATGGATCAAATTGCCGGAACGCATAGTGATTTGGCAGTAAAAGTTTATGGGGAAGATTTTAAAGAGAATAGGAGAGTAGCAGAGGCTATTTTGGCTCAACTTAAAACAATTCCGGGAGCTGTTGATTTGGCTATTGATCAGGAACCTCCTCAGCCACAGTTGCAGATCCACGCAAATAGGGATAAAATTGCCCAATATGGCTTAAATATTTCCGATGTGGCTGAATTAATTGAAGTTGCCATCGGTGGAAAAGCGGTTTCTCAAATTTTTATTGGTGAAAAAGTATATGATATTATTTGTCGCTATAAAGAAGAATATAGGGATACACCGGAACGAATAGGTAATTTGATGCTTACATCTTCAACTGGAGCAAAAATCCCACTTTCGCAGGTAACCGATATCAAATTAAGTACAGGTGCAAGTTATATCACTAGGCAAATGAACAAGCGTTACATTACCCTGCGTATTAATTTGAGGGGCATTGATCTAACCACATTTTTACAAGAAGCCAAGGATAAAATTGCTCAAAATGTAATTTTCGACCATACTAAAAACAGCATTAATTGGAGCGGGCAGTTTGAAAATCAAAATCGAGCTTATGCTCGATTAGGAATGATCATACCATTGGCTTTATCAATCATGTTCTTATTGTTATTCGGCGCCTTTGGGAAATTTAGACAGGCATCCCTGCTAATGGGTGTAGTCCCGTTGGCACTTTTTGGAGGTATGTTGGCATTAAATGTATTCGGGATGACTTTGAACGTTTCATCGGCAGTTGGTTTTATTTCGCTTTTTGGAGTATCGATTCAAAATGGGGTCATTATGATTGCTCACATCAATGATCTTCGGAAAGAAGGAGTCGCATTGAAAGAAGCTGTAATTGCCGGTGCTCGACACCGCTTTCGTCCTATTGTAATGATTGCCACAGTTGCTATTTTAGGATTGCTTCCTGCCTCTCTTTCGACCGGAATTGGTTCAGATGTTCAACGGCCATTAGCAACTGTAATCGTTTATGGACTTTTCTTTGCTACCGTTATCACGATTTATGTTTTGCCGGCGCTTTATTATTTGGTCGAGGAACGATGGAGTAATAAAAATACATGGGAAAAATAGGATGGCAAATCTGAATTAACTAATAATTCACTTTAATTAGATTAAGGAAATGGAAAAAAAAATAATAATCAGCCTGTTCTTCATGTTTTTCATAGTTACATTGCTTCAGGCACAAAATGATAAGTTAAAAGATGAAAAGCAATTGGGTTTTACTCAATTCCTTCATCTGGTAAGTCAAAATAATTTGGAGTATGCTGCTGAAAAAATTAATCTTCAGATCTCAGAAGCAGCAATTCAATCCGCAAAGATTTTTCCTGATCCATCTCTTTCGTTTGATTGGGTAGAGAATAAATCAGATCAGGTGCGAACGGGCTACGGATATACTTCGGAGCTTGGAACAACGATTGAATTGGGAGGAAAACGAAAAGCGCGGATCAATTTAGCAAAGAGTGAAAAAGAACTCACCCAGGCTTTATTGGACGATTATTTTAGAAATTTAAGGGCAGAAGCGGCTATTTTATATATCCAAACTTTAAAGCAAGTGCAGCTTTATGAGGTAAAACAAAATTCGTATACAACCATGAAAAGATTGTCGGAATCAGATAGTATCCGACTATCCTTAGGAAGCATCATGCAAACAGATGCCGTGCAAAGCAAGCTTGAAGCCGGGATATTGTTAAATGAGCTTTTGCAAGCTGAGGTTGACATGCAAAATTCGTTTAGTCAACTTTATTTGATGGCCGGAATTTCAGATGCTGAAAATCAATTTTCTTCACTTGCAAAAATAAATAGTGAGGTACCATTATTTGATCTTAATCAATTAGTTTTAATGGCTCAGGATAATCGAACCGATCTTGAGGCCGCACGTTTTAATAAAGTAGTTGCGGCCAATGCTACTGATTTGACTAAAAAAGAGCGGCGTATGGATTTGGACTTTAAGATCGCTTATTCAAACGAATATTTCACGCCTGATACTGAGTCTGCGGCAAACAGCATAAGTGCCGGAGTGGCAATACCCTTAAAATTTTCGAATCTTTACAAAGGGGATATTAAAATGGCCAAGCTTTACGAAAAGCAGAGCGAGAAATTGTACGAACATGTTCAATTAAAAATTAAGGCTGAAATTAAGGAAGCCTATCAGTTTTATATCTCTGCAGGAAAGCAAGTCAGTAACTTTGAAAATAGTTTGTTAAATCAATCGGAAGAGGTATTGAAAGGGAAAGTTTATAGTTATGAGCGTGGCGAAACATCTTTACTTGAAGTGTTAAATGCGCAGAGGACTTATAATGACATCCAGGCAGCGTATATCGAAACAATAAATACGAATCTTACTGCTTTGGTTGAACTTGAAAAAGTGACCGGTATTTGGGATTTGAATTTTTAAAATCAAAATTAAAAGAAGTTAGATTTTGGTGATAGGCAAAAAGAAGTGATTTATCTAACATCTAGTATCTAATGTCTTATTAGCTCAAACAGATAAATATTATAAATACTGAACGTCGTTTGATGCGACAGGTTTATATCAAACTTATGTTAGGATAGGCCTTCTTTCTTTGAGATTTGGTAAAATATTCCTCGATCGAGTCGAATGGCCTCAATTTTATGATCTGCTTCTAAAACATCAAGATATTTGTTGAGTTCGTTTATGTGAATGCCCAGAATTTTATTTAGGTCTTCTAAAGTACAGGGTCGTCTGAAAATAGTTTCAAGTATGGTTGATTCAATATCGTCACGATAGGAAGCAATATTTTTTCTTTGAATGGATGCGGCAATTATTTCAACTTGAAGTGGTTTGAGAAAAGTCACTATTTTTTGCAATTCCTGTTTGGTTGCCGATCGGATATTTGAAGCTGCACCGGGCCGGTCAAGGGTATTTAGTTGGATGCGGTCGGGTCTGATTCTGTTATAAGCATCTTTTAAAAGTTTCAAGTCTTCCTTACTGTCATTATAACCAGGGATGATAAGCGTTTCAAGCCATATCTGGCCTTTAAATTCATTCCTGAATTGTTCAATACCATCAATATATTGCTTAATATCAAGTAGTTTGTTAGGACGGTTTATCTTTTTGAATGAATTTAATGAGGCGGCATCCAGAGAAGGAAGCACCAAATCTGCTTTCAACAGTTCCTGTCTTACTTGTTTCTGGTACAACAAGGATCCGTTTGTTAAAACCGCAATTGGGACTTCGGGCTTTTTATCTTTAATGTATCCTAATACATCACCGATGCGCGAATTAAGCGTAGGTTCACCTGAGCCGGAAAAAGTGATATAATCGGGATCTGGGTTGCTGAGAAAATAGTGATCAATTTCACTCACTACCTTATCATAAAGGATATATTCCATACGTTCGGTCGTAAGTTTTGTTGTGGCCCCGCATTCGCAATAAACACAATCCAGCGAACAGACTTTATGTGGTACCAAATCCACTCCAAGCGACATTCCAAGTCGCCTGGAGGGAACCGGCCCAAAAAGATATTTGTACATAATTCTTGTTTCTAATTGTAAGCCAATCTGGTTTCTTCATCAGATAAAGTAGGTGCTATTAATTCCTGCCAATTTTCAGATTTCCAGGTGCCTAACTCCTGATGAGTTATATAATATTTTTGTGGAATGGGATGTGTTCCCACAACTACTTTCACCCCATATTTCTCAGTAATGAATTTTCTGAAGTGATTAATGTTTTTGCAAGGAGGATATCCCACAACCATTCCGGTTGCTAAATGGATTACATCAACGCCATTTTTTACCATTTCTTCCGGAGTGTATTCAATGTTTCCACCCGGACATCCTCCACAAGTAGTATATCCAACAATTTCAACATTCTCATCTTTTCCGTAAATGCTAAAAGCACCTTCACGGTTTTTCATTGATTTGAAGCATTTGCCACCGGCACAACTTTTGTACCGATCACAGATAATAATTCCAATTTTAGTTGTCTTTTCCATTCTTCAATTTTTTTGTACTGATAAATTTATTAAAATATCTACTATATCAATTACTTGATTTGCTTGAGTGCATGATCCAGATCCGCTATTAAATCTTCAACATCTTCAATCCCTACAGAATATCTGACTAAACCGTCTGTGATATGGGCTGCAAGTTTATCTTCTTTTGATACTCCGGCGTGGGTCATTGAAGCCGGATGTTGTACTAGAGTTTCTACTCCGCCAAGGGAAACTGCCAAGGTTGCAAGATGAACATTATCCATTAAAGTTGAACCTGCCTTATATCCTCCTTTTAACCCGAAACTGATCATACTCCCAAAACCAGTCATTTGTTCTTTGGCTAATTCATGTTGGGGAAATGATTTTAATCCGGGGTATTTAATCCATTCAACTTTTGGATGATTTTCTAAGAACTCGGCTATCTTCATAGCACTTGCCTGAGCCCGGTCAATTCGTAATGATAAAGTTTTTACCCCTCTGATAACCAAAAATGCCTGATGCGGATCCATATTGCCACCCATATATGTCATCGCTTTTCTGAGGTTATTATAGAGTTTCTCATCCTTAGCAACAATTACACCTCCAACGATATCAGCATGACCATTAATAAATTTTGTTAAGGAATGTAATACGATGTCAGCACCTAAGTTTAAAGGCTTTTGAAGATACGGGCTGCAAAAAGTATTGTCAACGCATACAAGGATATTGTGTTGATGTGCAATTTCTGAAACTTTTTTAACGTCGGTCAGCTGAATGGTTGGGTTGGCAGGGGTTTCAAGATAAATTAATTTTGTATTTGATTTGATTGTTTTTTTAAGAAGCTCAATATCAGAAGTGTCGATATAGGAATATTCAACCCCAAATTTTGAAAAGTAAGTTTCCATCACGCCTCTGCTAGGACCATAAACTGCACCTGTGCTGATCATGTGATCACCTTGAGCTAAAACACTCATGTACACCGTTGAAACTGCTGCCATTCCTGATGATAAAGCAATTCCCCGATAGCCATTTTCGAGCTCGGCAATTTTATCCTCAAGTACGCCAATGGTAGGATTTCCTATTCGGGTATAGATGAACCCTTTTTCTTTTCCGGCAAATAAATCGGCACCATGTTGTGCATTCCTAAATGAGAAAGTTGAGGTTTGATAAATGGGAGTGACTGCACTTCCAAATTCGTCCTGGTAATCTCCGGCGTGGATCAATTTAGAATTGAATCCCATATTCGTTGTTTTCATAATGTAAAAATTGTTTTTAATTAGTTAATTGATTTTAATATTATTTCGTTTTCTTTAACACAAAGTTCTTTGGCAATGACCGGGCATTTTGCTTTTAATAAAAAGAAAATCGGACGATAGCTATCTGATAAACCTTCGAAATTTCCTTGTCCTTTACTTATGATAAATTCAGCCTGATTGAAACGGTTTAAAAAATCTGCATTGCATAAATTGAGTAAAATTGCCGGAGCTGTACTTCCAGATGAGATAATTTCAGCAACTTCATGCAATCCTGAAGCAATTGCATCTTCATAGGTAACATCATTAATAATTGGGATTTCCCGAACTACAAACGTAACAGGCTTGCCTAATTCTTCAATTAAAATTTTATCAAAAACAGATTCTCCAGCATTGTCGCCAAGATAAAGAACAGAATCAGCCTTATTGAGTTTGGCGACAAATTTTTCAAAATCAAAAATGGCAAAATCCTGTTGTAGTATTTGTTTTAGATACTTCTTGATATCAAAAGTTTTATTAACGCCCAAATCCATCACATTTCCTGCAATGGCAATTCTAATTGCAGTCAGTAATGGGTTTTTTGATCCCCGAACCAATTTTTTTAATTCCGGGTATAAACCCAGGGATTCTTGAATATTTGCTTCTTTGATATTTTTATATGGGTCAGCAACGCCTGTAATGTTTTTGATTTCCTCATAAATAACCTTACCCATCTCAGGAGGGATTTGATCTAATGAAAACCCTTTGATCGCACATCCAACTTTATCGAGTATCTCTTTGATCAGGCTTTCGTCATTAGTTGTAAATTTGCCTGCTCTCAGCGCTTGTGACATAAAACAAGGAATACATTCAAGGTATGTTTTCATTTTTTATTAGAAATTAATCACCATTCCCGTTTTTAGTTGTTTTATTTTAAATGCGTTGTAAAAAGCTGCTAAAGCAGGTAGTCCGGTGCAGTGTGAAGGATAAATATGTTTTATCTTTTGCTTCTTGAAATACTGTATGGTTTGCTTTGTTTGTTTATCATTCTCACTAAGGTGAAATCCGCCGATTACTGTGATAACTTTATCAATTCCAGTTACTCCTTTTGCATACTCGATGATGTTGCAAATGCCGGAATGTGCACACCCGGATACGACTATTAATTCGTTCTCCTGAATAACTGCCAATGCTGAATCATCAGGTACAAAATCATCAATCTTATGCTCATCAATAAAAGGAGTTTCCTGTGATTCAAAAGAATTAGTTCTTGGAATTTCACCCAAAAATATCAGATTCTCCGTTATATAATATGGCTTTCTGGTGTTGATTAATTTGAACTTTTTGTTTAATTCAGAATAACATAAACTTAAACCGACATATTGGTGATCCAGTTTTCTATAGCGTTTGATGAAAGCATAAGGATGGCAAATCAGGTTTTTATTTTTCAGATGGCTTAATCCATCTCCATGATCCCAATGCCCGTGACTTAATACCACATTTTCTACATTTTCTAAATCAATACCAAGTTTTTCGGCATTCATTAGAAAAACATCTGAATGACCTGTATCAAATAGAATACTGGTGTCGTGTTCAATATAGTAAGACAATCCGTGTTCAGCTGAGAAATTACCTGAAGCTGTATTTTCCGTGAGTACCGTAAGTTTCATAACATTTTTTTATTTGTTACTACTGCAGATATCTATTTCTAGATGATGCTAATCATTGTTTTTTATTTCAAAAATATTTCCACTTTTATCTTTAATAAATACCAAATCCGCTCCTGTTCGTTCAATTCGGGTACATTCATAATTGCTCGCAATGGCTCTTTGAATAAATGATTCTCTCTGATTCACTTTGATACAGATATGATTATAGCCTTTCATTTTCTTTATTGGATCAACAAATATTTCCAGCAGTAATTCCCCATTTTTAAGTTGATAAACCGTGGTTTCGGCTGGGATACCAAAGATTTTATTTGAAAGAAATTTTTCGAGGATAAAACTTTTTACTTTGCTCATACCAAGTAGCTGTTCATAAAACAGCGTAATTTCGCTTGTATCTTTAATTGCAAGGGCAATGTGTTCTAGCTGCATTTGATTTTTTTATTAAAAGTTGGGAATCATAATTATATTTTTTCGGCTGTTAATAAACGCACATATTTTTTTAAAAAATAATCTTCTTTAAAGCCACCAAATCCATGCTCATTTAATATATTCTTCCAGTCTTTTTCAATAAAATCAAATGCATATTTACATTCAATTTTTTTAAAGATTATACGATGATATGCAGGCATTTCTTTCATGTCAAATTCGGCAAAATCGAGTATATTGAAAGTGCCGCCAATTTTTAAGTGCTCGTAAGCATTATCAATAATTTGTTTTCTGATTTCATTAGGGAAGCCATGTAAAACGAAACTGATAAAAATCTTGTCAAACTTTTGGGCCAGATTAAATTCCTGATCAATTCTTTGATTTAAAAACTTGATGTTTGGAAAACTTCCACAATTAGCATTGAATTGTTTTTCCATATTTTCTGAAATATCCATTCCAATCATCAATGAATCAGAGGATATAAATTGATTCATTAATAAAATATTGCGGCCAGTGCCACATCCCAAATCTAAAATATGATCGTTTGGATTAATTTTGAGTGCTTTAATAGCTCTTTTTATAAAGCCTCTGTAATAACCCAATGTAGCGATGTTCATTACTTTGTCGTAATGTTTAGATATAAATTCTGAAAGTTCAACTCCTGAGTCGGGATATAGTTTACTCATTTTGATATTTTTATAATTTGATTGCTGATTTGTAAATAGTTTTGAAAACTATTTTATTGTTTTTATTGATACAACCTTGAATAATTTTTTTAGGCATTTAATGCTAAAACAAAAGCCCGGTACTTTTGATTTATAAATAAGATAATCTTTGCCGAATTTTTTAATGGCTTCTGGTTCTTCAATAAATTTTACCATTATTAAAATAAGAAATGCTTCTAAGGGTGAAATTATGATGATGAACGAAAGAGAACCACTTATAAATGCAATACTTAAAGGGAAAAACAACAATCCCAAATGCATTGGATGCCGCATATATTTGTAAATACCCTGATCCACAAAAACATTGGTATCCATTCTTTTTAATTCTCCCTGTCGGCCATATTTAGCTAAGGTTCTACCTGTATTTTTACTTATTTTTATCACAAGGGATAATAATAAACTCCCTATCAAAAAACTCAAAATATAGAAGTATAATGGCAAGTTCAATCCTTTAAACAAGATAGAGTCAAGTTGATACCCT
>Ga0268284_1001104_pt1 | contig 15032 bp, 10 predicted proteins | sample saktaG_14_FD_190137 | JGI IMG/M metagenome (GOLD analysis project Ga0268284, IMG submission 190137) | Saline water microbial communities from Sakinaw Lake, British Columbia, Canada - sak_2013_06_06_40m | ecosystem: Environmental > Aquatic > Non-marine Saline and Alkaline > Saline ... | reverse complement strand
TCCGGTGGCCCGGAAGTTCCGGCAGAGGTTTTCGAAACCTCCCCGACAGAGTGCACAGCTTCCGCATGCCGAATAGATCCAGGCCACTCCCCTGCGGCTTCCCGGAGAGATTCCGGTCACTCCGGTTCCGCACTCCGCCACCTCGCCGATAACCTGATGCCCTAATATCACGGGCAACAGCGACGGAGGAGTTCGTCCCTCGATTTCATCAATTTCGGTATGGCAGACCCCGCAGGCATGGACCCGGATCAGCACTTCGTCAGGGCCCGGCTTTGGCATAGGAAGATCAACAAGACGCAACGGCCCGGAACTGCCGTCAAGAGGGACAACCCCTTCAAGAATCATTGCTTTCATATATGCCTCATACTTTCAGTGGAGCCTCCGTTGAATTGTCGTGAGTCCCGATAAATCGGGAAGGTCATGGCCGAGTGGGCGGAGAAACCGGCATATATCCCGAAACGCCGGGAGAAACAGGATATCACTATGCGACATATCTTGTAAAAAACACAAAACGGGTGAACAGAAAAGAATCCCCCGTTCCTGAATGTTTCTTCCGCACTGCTGATAGCGGAGAGGGTGACTCCGCCCTTAACGCCAACAAAGTGAGGCTGTTTTCGTCTTAAAAAAGGTATATTTTCCTGAACTCAAAGAGGAATAAAAATGAATATAAAGTATGAAGTGGGTAGTGATTTTTTGCGTGAAAAGGTTATCGCTTCTGTTTTTTACGGCTTCCGCGCCGTTAAAAACCCCGCATCCATAACCGTTCACCCTGAATTAATGAAGAAGATAAGGGCCTGTTTCGGTGATAAACTGATAGCTCCGAAAATCGTGGGCGATTCGGAGATGTTTTTTGGGCTGCCGGTAATTGAGGACGCGACAAAAGACAAGGACTATATATCTGTAGATTAAGTGCGGAATTTCAGCCGAAACCATTCGTCCTATCTTCCGCCTGACCACTGCTCTTTACTCCACCCCCGCATTCCGCTCAGGAAATACAGGAGTTCATCCTCATTATACCTGCCCGGATCAGTCGGAAATATGCAGACAATACCTGCTTAATCGAAAGATCCTCGTAACATCTTCAGTACCTGAACATATAATTTTCAACTTCATTTCAATCCATATTTCGAGCTGGTTATACGCGGCAGACTTACGATAAATCGCTGTTATATAACAGCTTCAGAAGTTAAAGGATTATTTAAAACCGCTTCTGATAGATATGGCAGTAAGGCTCATGACCGTTCCGTTCATAATAGTCCTGATGATACTCCTCGGCCGGCCAGAACGTACCCGCCTTTTCAACCGTGGTGACGACATCGTATCCCTTTGCCTTCAGCTCACCGATAAGCTTTTCTGCCTCCTTTTTCTGCGCTTCATCGCCATAAAAAAGCGCTGACCGGTACTGTGTTCCGATATCAGGGCCCTGGCGGTTGAGCTCGGTCGGATCGTGAATCTCGAAAAAGAGTTTTGCCAGTGTTTCATAGCTGACCAGTGCAGGATCGAACTCAACCTCTATGGCTTCAGCATGTCCTGTTTTACCGGTGCAGACCTGTCTGTATGTCGGATGATCGATTAAGCCGCCCGTGTAGCCTGATCTGGCGGAAAGCACTCCCTTCAGTTTATTGAAATGATACTCGACACCCCAGAAACATCCTCCTGCAAAGATCGCCTTTTGCGTCACCGGGACAGCCTTCGCTTCCGGAAGAAAACCAAGTGAAACAGAATTGACGCAGTGACGGACATTTTTCGCGGTCAGCCCTTCGCTGAAAAAGACATGGCCGAGGTGTGCGCCGCATCTGGCGCAGAGGATTTCCGTCCGGCGGCCATCGGCATCGGGAAGCTCTTTTACTGCACCCTCGATGGCATCATCAAAGCTTGGCCAGCCGGTGCCGGACTCGAACTTGTCAGATGAACGGAAGAGCGGAGCATCACAGCGACGGCAGAGATAGGTTCCCTTCTCCTTGTTCAGGTAGTATTTTCCCGTGAACGGCCTTTCCGTTCCTTTATGGACAATCACCCGGTCTTCATCGGGAGTCAACTCATTATAATGCATACCATCCTCCGTTTGAACTATTGTAAGTGGTCCGTCTGTCAGGGGCGGCAGGCTGCCGCCGTGACACCCGGATAAAAAAAGAAGCTGAACAGCGAGAAAAAACAGTGCGCTCAATTCAGCAATCTTCATCCCGATTTTCTCTGCCGCAACAGGCATCATCCGGCCTCTGTTTATCAATCAATTATATGTTGTACTTCAATAGAACCCGACGAAGCGGCAGATGGTTTCATAAACGGAGAACTTTAGAAGAATGATCTGCAGTTATCTATGCATAAGCATTGTATCGAACCCTTCCAACTCACGGCCATGACGGAATCAGAAAAAAAGCCGAACAGGCTTGCCCTTGAAAAAAGTCCCTACCTCCTGCAGCATGCCATGAACCCGGTGGACTGGTTCGTCTGGGGAGAAGAGGCTTTTAAAAAAGCAAAAAACGAAAACAGGCCTATATTTCTCTCCATAGGCTACTCAACCTGCCACTGGTGCCACGTCATGGAGCGGGAGTCGTTTGAAAATCATGAAATTGCCGGATTGCTGAACCGGTATTTCGTTCCGGTCAAGGTGGACCGCGAAGAGCTGCCCGACCTTGACCGCTTCTATATGGCCTACGTTCAGTCAAGCACCGGAAGCGGCGGCTGGCCGATGTCGGTCTGGTTGACCCCCGATCTGAAGCCGTTTTACGGCGGAAGTTATTTCCCCCCGGAAGAGCGCTACGGCATGCCTGGGTTTAAAACCATTCTCCTCTCCATAGCCAACCTCTGGCAGAGCGACCGGCAAAAAATAACTGAGGCATCATCCCCCTTCTTCACCGTAATTGCCGGGGCTTCACGAAAAGGCGCAGCCGCAGCCACCGGAAACGGTCAGGCTCAGGATGAGTGTTTCAGATGGCTTGAGGCAAACTATGATCCCGACTTCGGCGGGTTCGGAGGTGCGCCCAAATTCCCCCGGCCTGTCCTGCTGAACTTCCTGTTCAGTCACGCATACCATACCGGAAACCGGAACGCCCTCCGGATGGCGCTTTATACCCTCCGGAAAATGGATGAAGGAGGGATTCACGATCATCTCGGCGTTGCCGGTCTTGGCGGAGGCGGATTTGCACGCTACTCCACCGATGAGCACTGGCATGTGCCTCATTTCGAAAAAATGCTCTACGACAATGCCCAGCTGGCCGTCTCATTTCTCGAAGCATTTCAGTGCAGCAGCGACACCTTCCACAAGGCCGCAGCGCAGGATATCTTCAACTATGTGCTGCGCGATATGACATCGCCTGAGGGCGGTTTCTATTCAGCTGAAGATGCGGACAGTCCCGCGGCTAAGGAAACCGCAGAGAAGCGCGAGGGAGCGTTCTATCTCTGGAGCGCCGGTGAGATTCCCGAAATTCTCGGAAACGAAGAGCTTGCCGCCATTTTCTCCTTTGCCTACGGGATCACACCCGATGGCAACGTCATGCACGACCCCCACGGAGAGTTCGCAGGCGGAAACATTCTCTTCAGGCAGGCAGGAGTTGAAGAAACGGCTGCGAAGTTCGGGAAAACAACGGTTGAAATCAGGACAACTCTTGATGACGCCGTTGCTGAACTTTACAGGGCAAGGAAAGAAAGGCCGAGGCCGTTTCTCGATGATAAAATACTTGCAGCCTGGAACGGCCTGATGATTTCAGCACTGGCGAAGGGTTACAGGGTTCTTGATGATGAAACCTGCCTTGCCGCTGCAAGGAAAGCCGCAGACTTTATTCTGGAAAAACTCTATGACCGCACCACGGGACGCCTGCTTCGCCGTTACCGCGATGGCAACGCGGCCATTGCAGGCAAGGCTGAGGATTATGCCTTTTTCATCCAGGCGCTGATAGACCTCTACGAAGCCTCTTTTGATGTAAACTATCTCCTTACTGCTCTTGAACTTGCAGAATTGCAGCACACCCTCTTTCATGACAATGCCGGAGGAGGTTATTTCAGCACGGCCTTTGATGACGATACCGTGCCAATGAGAATAAAGGATGAGTATGACGGTGCGGAACCTTCGGCAAACTCGGTCAGTGCACTGAACCTGTTGAGACTTTCTGAAATGACGGGAAAAGAGGAGTTTTTCGACAGAGCTGAAGAGACAATAAGATCGTGCGGCACCATGCTTGCAGAAAACAGCCATGCACTGCCCGTAATGCTTGTCGCATTGAATTTCGCAGAACAAAGAAGGGTGCGCATTGTTTTTTCGGGAGCTCTTCAAACTGCGGAGATGACAGCACTCAGGCATGAAGTATATAAAAGATATCTCCCGGGAGCGATACTGACCCATGCATCAAAAGAGAGCTTCCATGTATTCCCCATGGATGCCGCAATCATTTCGAAAGAGAAGGGCAATCCTAAAGTATTCGTCTGCATCGATACAAGCTGCCTCGAGCCGGCTGAAAATCCCCGGCAGCTTGCGGAATTGCTGGACTCGCTACTGGTGTAGCATGCCGCACGGTTAATCAGAACCTGTGAAAGAAAAAGTTCCGGAAATCAGGAATGGTCGGCCGATACTTTGTCTTCCGTATCGAGAGATTTAGGCGGAGCCGTCAGAGCCGTTACCGTTTTGGAAACAACGGCCCCTGCCGCATAAAGACCAAAGCCGAGCACAACGATACCGCTGATTCCATGGATAACCGGTGCAGCGACAGGAGCCAGAAGAATTACCGGACCGGCCACACCGATCAGGTTTTTCAGTATATCACCATGATTATTTTGATCCATTATACCGATACTTGAGGTTAATAATTCACAGATTTCAAAAAAGGAGCACGAGCGCTTCTCCGAAAACAAAATCCGTCATCTTCCCTCTTCCTGAAAAATAATATCTCCCCGCTTTGCAAAAGCGGCTCGCAAGTCCTATACTGAGGCTGACTTCGACGGACAATTAGCTCAGCTGGTTAGAGCGTTCGCCTCACACGCGAGAGGTCAAAGGTTCGAATCCTTTATTGTCCACCCTCTTTTCTGGCAGCCTCTTCGAACTTCTACGGTGATTTGATCATTGCCCGGTGAATAACTATTGGTCACCTGCAAAATCAAATATATGCAATACAACCAATATCACCTAAGCACTCATCCCACCCCTGACTTCAACATTAACATGCATAAATCCTCTTGACGCAGAGAGGAGTGTCAAAAGCCTGGAGCGCACTGGGGGGTGGGCGTGAAGCCGGGCAATCCCCTGAGCCCCTTTGTTTTCGTTCAAGGGCTCCTCTGTGTCAGAACTCCTCGATATACAATTCTCCCGGATCGTCTGGATGATGCTTCCGGTAACCGAACTCACTGAGCCACTCCGAGACATGGGCTACCATATCAGGCTTTCCGCTGACGAAAAAGTGCGTACGCTCGGGATCAGGCGTTATGTTGAACTGGTTCTGCAGAACGTCCTTTCTCAACAGCTCCTCTATCCATAAGCGGTGCCCGTCCCAGCGGTCATCGCCATCGGTCAGTGTCGGCACATAGAAGAAATTTGCAACCGTCTTTTCAAGAAAGGTCAACTCGCTGTAATAACCCAGGTCCCAGCGGTGTGCGGCGCCCTGAATGACCACCATCTTGCTTTCAGGCCTTTCGATGATATGGGAGCGCAGAAAACTGATGTAGGGTGCGATGCCGGTTCCTGTCGCAACCATGACGATATCGCTGCCGTCAGGGGTTTCGTCAAGGCGGAAAATGCCGGTTATATTTGTGCCGACATAGACCCGGTCCCCGGTATTGAGGTTGAAGAGTCTGGAGGTCAGCTGACCCGACTTGACCTGTGAAATGTAAAATTCGAGCTGGCTGGTCTCACTTTTTGCCGAAGCGATTGAATAGGGTCTCTTGATAAGTTTTTCAGGCTCCGCCGGTACAGCCTCCGGCTCCGAATTGGATGACCGTTTCTCGAATCCGTAAAGTCCGAGGAGCATGTTCTGCCCTGCTTCAAACTCCGCTCTGGGTTCATCGGTGTCAAGCCGGAGAATCATCAGGTCCGGCGTCACCATTATTTTACCGATAACCGTCGCATTATATAATAGGGTACTCATGTTTCCTGATACTGATTGTCATACGTTTGCAATACTTACATCCTTTCCAAAAAGAACATTCAACTCCATGAAACCGTTCGCATCCCTCTCAAGAATGACACAACATGACGGAGGGAGATAAAACCTCCCCGCCCAAACTGTCGGGAATCTGTGAAAAAAATAATCGTTATCAATGCGGCAGGTCAAGGTAATCAAATAACGATCTCTTCCTTATGAATACTGCACTTTGTATCCTTTTTGCGGTTTTCATCGCCATTGCGGTCCGGCTGGCTGGCGCCTTGCGGCTGCAGTTATGGCAGAATATGCTTTGCGGTACTCTTCCGGTTCTGATCATCGGCGCGATCACTCTACCCGCAGCCTGGTCTGCCGGGCTTTCGTAACGCTGAAGCAATGAGCCTCAGCTTCAGGCCCCCCGGGGAAGCGTCATGGCGGCTTTCAAGCCTTCCTAACGCCACCCGCCGCCGAGAGCGCGGTAAAGCTCGGACATCGCCGAAAAGTGCTGGCGCCTTATATCGGCAAGGGTGAGTTCCGCCTGCAGCAGATTGGTCTGGGCAAGCATGACTTCAAGATAGGTGGCCATGCCGCTGCGGAAAAGCATTCCGGCGTTTGAAACCGCCTTCCGAAGGGTTGCGACCCGTTCCTCGGCGATCAGCTCCTGCGATTTTACCTTTTCGAGCCGGACAAGCGCATCGGAGACCTCCCCGACAGCCTTGAGTACCGCCAGCTTGAATGCAAGCTCGGCCTGATCCCGCCTTATTTTTGACTGCTGATATTTTGCTCTCAGCTCTCCGTGCTGAAAAATCGGCTGAAGAACCGCCCCCTGCACGAAACCGAACAGTGAACCGGGAACCGTAAACCACTCGCTCGACCGGAAAGCGTTCACGCCGCCCTGCGCTGTAACGCTGAGAGAGGGATAGAGCCCGGCTCTGGCCTCTCCCATATCGGCATGGGCGGCCCTCACCGCCAGTTCTGCGGCCCTGACATCCGGCCGGTTCTGCAGCAGGGCCGAGGGGATGCCTGCAGGAAGAGCATCCGCAATCTGAAGGGTAAAGAGGCTTCTCTCCCGCCTGATCGAACCCGGCATCCTCCCGCAAAGAATGCTCAGCGCGTTTTCCTGCGCCGCCGTTTTCTGCTCGATCGCCGGAATCGACATCGAGATGGCCTGCATTGAAGCCTCCTGCTGCTGCACGGCCAGAGAGGTCACCTGGCCGGCCTCATACTGAAGCCGGATCATCCGCAGCGTCGTATCGGCAATCGCAAGGTTTTTTCTTGACATATCGAGCTGGGCATCAAGCATGAGCAGCGTATAATAGCCTTCAGCCGCGTCAGCCACGACGCGGGTACGGACAGCCCTGGCTGCCTCCTGCGTTTTCAGGTAGGAGGCAAGGGCCGATTTTTTTCTGCTGCGTATTTTCCCCCAGATATCGGCCTCCCACGAAGCCGATGCCGAAGCGGTATAATCCTCAACTCCTTTGTCACCGGCCGATATCGCCTTGAGCCCGTTATCGGACGGACGGCTCAGGCTCGCCTCTGCGCCCAGGTTCAGGACCGGAAGGTTGCCGAGCCTTGCCGGCCTGAGGGTCTGGCGGGCATAGTCGATATTTTTCAGCGCCACCTGCAGATCGATATTATTGACCACGGCGCTGTCAATCAGCTCCCGCAGCGCGGGGTCGGTAAAAAAACTCCTGTAGGGCATCCGGGCGATCACCGAATCGGCTTGCGAGCCGGTTGCGCTCTGCGACTGCCCGCGATATCCCGCAGGAAAAGCGATGGCAGGCTCTCTGTACTCACGGGTTGCGCTGCATGCCGCAAGGCCGCAGCAGCTAAGCAAAAGCAGCGCTGCCCTGAAAAAAACTCTCCCCTGTATTCTCATGGTTGATCCTTCATCAAACGTTACACATCATGACGCCTTCGGCGCATCTTTTTCATTTCCAAGAAGCTCTTCGAGAAGCTCCCCTGCTTCGACGACGGGGCCTGCAGGACCGGTGAACCGCTCCTGCAGGTGCTGGAAAACGATAAAGAGAACCGGGACGACAAAAATACCAAGCACCATGCCGACAAACATGCCGCCGATGGCGGCCGCCCCGATGGAATGGTTTCCCTGTGCGGCCGGCCCGGAGACAAAAAGAAGCGGAAGCAGCCCGGCAACAAATGCCAGCGAGGTCATCAGGATAGGGCGGAGACGTGCCTTGGCGCCTTCAATGGCCGATGCCGAGAGCGATCTGCCTGCGACTCTGCGCTGCAGGGCGAACTCGACGATCAGAATGGCGTTCTTGGCCAGAAGCCCGATCAGCATGATCACGGCCACCTGCACATAGATATTGTTCTCGATCCCGGCCAGTTTTATGCCGGCAAATACCCCGATCAGCCCCGTCGGGATGGAAAACATCACCGCAAGAGGAAGAAGATAGCTCTCGTAGAGCGCTGCAAGCAGGAAATAGACAAAGACTACGGAAAGCATGAAGATAAACAGGAGGCCGCCGGTGGATTCAATCTCCTCGCGGCTCTGGCCTTTCCAGTCATAGGTGTAGCCCGACGGAAGGCTGGTTCTGGATACCGCTTCAACGGCCTTGATGGCCTGGCCGGTGCTGAAGCCGGGTTTGACGACCGCATTGACCGAGATGGCGTTGAACAGGTTGAAATGATCGACCGTTTCAGTACCGTAGACCCTTTTCAGAGTGATCACCGAGGTTACCGGAACCATATCGCCCCTTGAATTCTTGACGAAGATACCGTTCAGTGAGGCAGGCACGGCACGCTCCGACGGTTCCGACTGCATCATCACGCGGTAGTATTTGCCGAAACGGTTGAAATCCGACGCCTGAACACTGCCGTAGTAGGCCTGAAGAACCGTCAGAAGCTCCCTGACGTTGACGCCGAGCTGACCGGCCTTGACATTGTCCACCACCAGTTCATACTGCGGATGGGTTACCTTGAAATTGGTAAACGCAAAACCGATTTCCGGACGCTTCATCAGTTCGCCGATAAAACCCTGCGCTACGCCGCTGAGCTTCTCAAGAGTTCCACCGCTGCGGTCCTGCAGCACAAACTCAAGACCGCTGACGGTACTGAACCCTGGAACCGTCGGCTGGGCAAGGGCAAAGAAAGAGCCCTCCCTGCCCGCAAGATTCCGGGAAATTGAGGCAAGAAGTTTCTTGATGTTCCCGTCAGGCCCTCGATCCTTCGGCTCCCTGAGCTGAAGGAAAAGAAGGCCCGCAGATGGCGAGGAGCTTCTGGAAAGGATATTGATGCCGGCAACAGAGACCACCTTTTTGACCGCCTGCATGGAGCGAAGCGTCGCCGCGGCACTGTCCATGGCGATGCGGGTACGGCTGAATGATGCGCCCGGAGGGAGAGAGACGGAAACGATCACAAACCCGTTGTCTTCGTCGGGAATGAATCCGGTCGGCGTGGTTTTGAACATCCAGAAGGAGAGCGCGACCATAAGCCCCAGAAGACCGAACGTGATGCTTTTGTTGCGGATGAGAAAGACAAGGCTGCTGAGATATTTCCGTTTCAGAACATCAAAGCCGGTATTGAACCCTGTAAAAAAACGATGGCCGGCATCGCCGAACTTTTTGAGCTTCTTATGTTTTGCCGATCCGCCCTCGTCATGAAGATTGGTGAGAAAGAGAGCGCAGAGCGCCGGACTCAGGGTCAGGGCATTGACCGCCGAGATCAGAATGGCGATGGCAAGGGTGAAGGCGAACTGACGGTAGAAAACGCCGGTCGATCCATGAAGAAAACCTACCGGAAGAAAAACCGACGCCATCACAAGGGTAATGGTGACGATAGCCGTCGTAATCTCGCGCATGGCCGAAACCGTCGCGATTTTGGCCGGGTAATTCTTCTGCTCCATCTTGGCATGAACCGCCTCGACCACCACAATGGCATCGTCAACGACAATGCCGATGGCCAGCACGAGCCCGAAAAGGGTCAGCACATTGATGGAGAAACCGAAGAGGTTCATGAAGAAAAAGGTGCCGATGATGGCGACCGGAACGGCAATCGCGGGAATGATGGTGGAACGGAGATCCTGCAGAAAGAGAAAGACCACAAGAAAAACCAGCAGAAACGCCTCGATAAGGGTGTGCTCGACCTGCACGATGGACTCGTCGACAACCTTCTTGGAGCTGAACGGTATGGAGTAGTCGATGCCTGCGGGAAATGAGGCCGATTCCTTTTCGAGTACCTTGCGGAGCCCGGTTTCAACCTTGTTGGCATTCGAACCGGGAGACTGGAATACCGCCAATACCACGGCCGACTCTCCGTTCGCCTTGGTATCGACCGTATAGCGGTAGGCGCCGAACTCGACACGGGCGATATCGCCGAGCCTGAGCAGCGAGCCGTCCGGATTGGCCCGGATCACGATCTGCTCATAATCGCCGGGATAGGGATATTTCCCTTTGTACTTCATCACATACTGCATCGCCTGACTGCTGTTCTCCCCGAACGATCCGGGGGCGGCTTCAAGGTTCTGGCTCTGAATGGCGGCAGAAACCTCCTGGGGGTTCACCTTGTAGGCGGCCATCTGCTGCGGACGCAGCCAGATACGCATGGAATAATCAAGATTGCCGTAGACCGAAACCTGACCGACTCCGGGAACCCTTGAAAGGTCATCGACAATATTGATTTTGGCATAGTTCTGCAGGAAGGTCTGATTATACTGCTTCAGACGGCTCGACAGATTGATCAGCATGATCTGGCTGTTCTGACGCTTGACCGTCGAAACGCCTATCTGGTTGACCTCTGCGGGAAGGCGGCTTGTCGCCTGCGCCACCCGGTTCTGCACGTTGACGGCCGCCTGGTCGGGGTTGGTTCCCTGCTTGAAGAAGACCGTGATGGACAGAGAACCGTCATTTGCGGAGGTCGAGGTCATGTAGTTCATGTTTTCAACCCCGTTGAGCGCCTCTTCAAGCGGAGGCGCAACGGAACGCCCGACGGTTTCGGCGCTGGCGCCGGGATAGCTTGCCGAAACCGAAACGCTCGGCGGAGCAATGTCCGGAAACCGGGTGATGGAGAGCTGGGTCATGCCGACAATGCCGAGGATGACCAGAATCACCGATATGACGGTAGCCAGAACAGGTCTGGAAATAAATCGTTCAAACATGAAAAGTTGCGCCTGGCATTCCCTGATCGTTAATATTACAATGTCTCTCGTTGCACTCTGTTCACTTCCGGGACGATGCCCGGTCCGGCGCGTTCCTGACCGGCTTGACAAGGGCTCCGTCCTGAAGTTTTTCAATACCCGCAGTCACGATGGCAGCACCCTCTTTCACGCCAGAGCTCACGATATAGTTATTGCCGCTCGTCCCTGAAACCGTCAAAACCTGCTTTGTCACCCTGTTGCCCTTTCCAAGAAGAAAGACAAATACCTTGTCCTGCAGTTCAACGGTCGCGGCCTGCGGCACAAGAATCACATTCTGATAGAGCGACTCGATGATGACCTTTCCGGTATTGCCGGAACGAAGCAGCCCGCCGGGATTGGGAAAAACCGCCCTGGCCCTGACCGATCCCGTTGCCTGATCAAACTGGCCGCTTATCGTGCCGATCGTCCCCTTCTCGGAAAAAAGGGTGCCGTCGGCCATGATCAGCGAAACCGGAGAGACCTGATGCAGCTTGTCCTGAATTGTCGTACCGGAATACTGCCGGCGGAAACGCATGAAGTCGATTTCGCTCATGCTGAAAAAGGCATAGACCTCGCTGACATCGCTCAGAAGCGTCAGCCATTCGCTCTGGTTTTTGCTGACCAGACTGCCGAGCCTCAAGGGGATTTTTCCGATATAACCGTTTACCGGAGCTTTGATAAGCGTATAATCAAGGCTGACTCCGGCGGAACGGGCGGCGGCTCTTGCCTGCTCGACACCGGCTTTGGCCGCCTGATAGTTCGCCCTGGCGGTTTTAAGCTGAATATCGGAGATGACCTTGTTCTGAACGAGCGGCACCAGTTTGTCCACATCGAGTTTCGCAACAACCAGACCGGCCTCGGCGGCATGACTGGCGGCCATCGCGCTGTTGTACTGCTCACGGTAAACCCTGTCGTCAATTTTAAAGAGCGGCTGACCGGCCTTGACGTATGAGCCCTCATCGACATAGATGTTGCGAAGCGTACCGTCAACCTGGGGACGGATTTCGACGTTGACCTTTCCTTCGAGCAGGGCGGAATATTCGGCAGTGACGACAGCGTCAGAACGTTTGAGCGTCATGACCGGCAGGGCAGGCGTCTCCTGCTTCATACCCTCTTTGCCGCCATCTTTCGAACCGCAGGCGCTGAAAAGAAGCGGCAGGCATATTCCGATCATGACCGGAATCCTGAAAAAGCTCTCTCTCGGTTTTTTCTTCATCATCATGTTTAATTTATCCGCTGGTGCGGTCGGAACATCCGGCTCCTGAAATCAACCGGCATCATACCGGTCTGTACCTTGAAAAACCTGCTGAAATATGCCTGATCGCTGAATCCGAGCTCAAACGCGATCTCCTTGAAGCTTTTCCTGCCGTAGGCTATTTCCCGCTTAGCCTCCAGAATGAGGCGGGTATGAAGAATACGGGTCATGGTGAGATCGAACTTCTCGTGAAGAATCTCGTTGAGCCGCTTGGGAGTAATGCCGAGCGCCGAAGCATAAAAAACGGCATGCCGCTCGCTCCGGAAATTTGCTTCCAGCAGCTCAAAAAGCAGGCTCATGCGCTGACCGGCCTTGTCAAACGCAAACGCCGCGTCATGGTGGATTCGTGCGATCTGCAGAAGGAAGGCACTGAGATAGGAGCGGAGAATGAAAAAGTCCCTGCTTCCCCGGCATTCAAGAGCCATGAGTTCCCCGAGCTGCACGAGAGCCCCGCGCTCCTTCTCCCCTATCCTTACTCCGCTGTTCATGAACGGATTGAACAGCATCCGGAGTTGCGGGTCCATGAGCGTACTGAACATCTCAAGTGAAAACACAATGACATGGCCGGATGGCGCAGGACCTTCGTAGGCGTGCACCTGCCCCGGAGCCATGAGGTAAAGAAGTCCCGATTCGACCGGATAGGGCTCAAAATCGATATAATGAGCGGTACCCGGAGACGAGGTAAACCAGAGAATCTCGAAAAAATCATGACGGTGATCGCCCCTTGCCAGTTCCGGCCCGAGATCCCCGATACAGAGAATCTCGAAAAAGGTATTTTCAAGCCGGGCTACCGGTATATCACGGGAAGGGTTTACCACACGCAGCTCATTAATAACGAATTACTCCTTTTCACACACATTGCTCATCCTTGCATTATCACAACATGACATCTTCAACATAAGTTGCATCTTTCAATCTATCGATAGACAATCTACCGCTATATTTGGATAATCTGCACCTTTTCCTGAGCAAGCCGGAAAAGAGAATGCCTGAGGAAGGATACCCGCGGCATTGCGCCTCGTTGTTTTTCAAAGGGTTACGGGAAGTGAACCCTGAAAGGAATTCAGTGAATAATATACAGGCGGAAGCACATTTTTTAACCTTCTCCCGGGTGAGGAATAAAGCCCGGGCAGAAATGAAAACCTTCCGGTTTGTCTTTTCTGCCGGATCGTTCGATTGCGGAAGCGGCTATTTCAGCAAAAGCCCATCTGCGGGAGAGGAAGTCTTCATGCTGCAGGCAGACCCGCGGAACTATCAGAACCCCCGGAGAGCTCTTTCTTGAGCTCTTCGATCTGCACAACGGTGTCGCGGAATGCCGCCTGCAGTTCAGCAACCCGCTCCCCGATGTCCGTCATCCGGTCCTCTTTCACCCCGTCATTGAACGAGCCTGAAAGACGGCTAAGGGTAACTGCGCCGACGGTTCCCGAAGAGCCTTTCAGGGAGTGGCTCAGTGATTCGAGCTCACGCCTCTCTTTCAGGCGACCGGCATCTGCGAGTTTTTCGAGAAGTGTCAGAGAGTCCCGGACAAAGAGATCAAGTATTTCAATGTACATGTCGCACCCCAGGGTGTCCTTAAGCATATCGATGGTTTTTCTGTCGAGAAGCGCAGGCTCATGGTTTTCCTCCCGCGGGGTTCCTTCCGTTTGCGGGCGTATTTCCTCCCGTGCCCTCTGATTGCGGTGCAGCCATAAGGAGATCGTGCTGATCAGCTCTTTCTTGGCGACCGGTTTACTGAGATGGGCATTGACGCCGGACCTCATGATGCCTTCGACGCTCTCCCGGTCGGTATGGCCGGTCAATGCGATAACAGGAATCTCCCTGAACCGCTTGAAACGGTGAAAAACCGTTCCGCCGCGGATAAGACTGACAGCTTCAATGCCACCCATGACCGGCATCTCGATATCGATCAGAACAATATCGAATTCCGCATGTTCAAGCTTCTTGATGGCCGCGAGACCATGTTCGGCCTCGACGACAATGCAGCCGGAATGCTCAAGTACAACGCGAAGAAACTTCCTGTTGGTGGCGTTGTCGTCGGCGATAAGGATCCTGATTCCCGCAAGATCGACCGGCTGCGTCTGATTGCGGAGCGGCATCTCCGAGAAAAAAAAGCTTTCCAGCAGCTCATCAAGAGCGCTGCGGCTCAACGGCTGGAGAAAATAGCGGTTGACAGCAGGATGGTCGGGCATGTTGTCAGTGCCGGCGGCAAGGGATTCGTGGAGCCCGATTATCGGGATATCCCTGTAGTGCTGGCAGAGGTTCGGAGGAAGATTAATTCCCGAACGAAGCATATCCGCGGCATCTTCACCGTTAAGGGGCGGCATGCTGTCATCCATGAGAATCAGGTCATAGGCTTTGGCAGCGGCTTTTTTCAGCGCGTCCTCGCCCCCTTCAGCCTCATCCGGCCTGAAGTTCAAATCGATAAAGAGCGCGGCAGCAGTCTGGCGCCGGACCGCGTCATCATCGACAAGCAGCACCTCTTTGTGTTTCAGAATCTCTTTTTTCAGATGAAGTACTTTTTCGGAATCATAGACCGGCAGCATGATCTCGAATTCCGTCCACTCCTGCTCTTTGG
>Ga0268284_1001102_pt1 | contig 15042 bp, 4 predicted proteins | sample saktaG_14_FD_190137 | JGI IMG/M metagenome (GOLD analysis project Ga0268284, IMG submission 190137) | Saline water microbial communities from Sakinaw Lake, British Columbia, Canada - sak_2013_06_06_40m | ecosystem: Environmental > Aquatic > Non-marine Saline and Alkaline > Saline ... | reverse complement strand
GGTGGGATCAAGGAGTTCAACGTGGACCAGGAAAATAATGGCAGTGGATACCGGTTGTTTGGCCGTGGATTGGAACAAACGACCCAGCACCGGGATGTTTCCAAACACCGGAAGCTTGTCTTCCACGTTCTGAATGCTTTCCGCCATCAAACCGCCGAGCACGATGGTCGATCCATCGGCCACCGTCAACTGAGTGGCAAGTTTCTGCACGCTGAAGACAGGCATCAGGATCTCGTTCGGGGTAAGCTCCACGGTTTGCGAACCCAACAGACTGGTGATGGTCGTATTGATTGGCGTGCCATAGTTGACGAATCCATCGAAGTCGCTGAACGACGGGTTCAGGGTGATATCGACGAAGTTTTTGTTAGCGTCCGCCACGGGGAGCACCTCGAGCGTGATGCCGACATTCTTTGTTTCAAAGGCCGTCGGCGTGGCGGGAGTGACCGGGCTGGTGCTTGAGCTGCCCACGGACTGAGGCAACTCCGGGGGTTCATATTCGGTCGGATAGATGAACTCGCGGATGATTTCGACTTTGGAGGCCTGGCCGCTGCGGGTGACGATGGAGGGTTGGGCCATGATATCCACCCCCTTTTTCTGGTCCAGTCCGCGCATCACCATTTGCACCTGGCTATCCGAGAACAGACCCGTCACCGCCAGGACGCCGGGTGCCACGGAGCGTTGCTGTGCGGAGCGATCCGAGTTGTTGATCAGGTTGTCGAGGCGGTTGGCGGAGGTGATGGCGCTGTCGCCGGAACGAAGTCCGTTGGTGGCGACACCGGAGTTGACCGAAGCGCCTGGAATCAAGGGGACTCCGGGGATGGGGGTGCCGTCGACCGGGCTGATGAAATCGGCGCCGGTGCGCGCCAAGGCGTTGCCAGTGGTGCCGCCACCGGCGAAAACCGAGTTGTCACCATTGAGCGCGAAGGGTGTGACTAACCAATCGAAACCGAGTTCCTTCAGGTTGGTCTGTTGGGTTTTGATCAGGGTCACCCGCACGACCACGATCACGGGTTCCGTTTGGGTCATCGTTGCGATGACCTGGGCGATGTAATCCTGGTTGGTCGCCGTGTTGATGACGCGCAGGGTGTTGGTGGCGGCGCTGTAGCTCGCGCTGGCCCCCTCCGGGAATGAGACTCCTTGTTTGGCCAGGGCTTCCTGGACGCTGAGACGTGTGGTGAGCAAGCCTTCTTTGGCCGGACTGGCGGCAAACGGATCCTCGGTGGACTCGGGACTCCCCGTGCCGCTGCTCAAGCTGCTGATGAAATCCGGCGGCACGCGGTAAGTGCGCGCGACCAACTCATCCGACAAGGATCCCAGCGGGGTGATGAGCACTGAGAATTCGTCCGTGGTGAAAGTGGTCTGGGTGAGGTCACAGAGGGTTTTGAGGATCCCCGCAACCGAGACTTGGGAAAGCCGGAGATTGAAGCGCAAATCACGGATGCGTTTGACGGTTGCGGAATTGGGCGGGCCGAGGTTGACGGTGAAATTCATGCCCTTGCGTGCGGGATCCGACTCCAGGGTATCGTTTTCCGCTGCGCGCACGCGGAGGAAATCGAGGGCTTCATCCAGCGAGGCCTGCTCGAGGGCGATTTTCGGGATGATGATGCGATCCAACTTGGCAGCGACGCTGACCGTGCCAGATGCGCCGAGGGCGGCACCCGGGTCTGCCGGACCAACACCGAGTTCCAGCGCGGGCACCTGACGTTCCCAGGCGGCGTCCACTTGGCTGAGCATTTCCGCCCGGGTTTGGTCGTAGGCGGCTTTCTGATAGCCGCTCTTGGCGGATGCCACTTGTTCCATGCCGCGACGGGCTGTGGTGTTGGTGGGATCGATGCGCAACACCTCTTCGTATTGCTTGTTAGCTTCATCGAATTTCCCGAGATCGTAGGCCCCTCCGGCGGTGTAGAGCAGGCGTCGCACGGCATCGACGTTCTTCGCGTGTTCGGGGGTGAGGGCCGGATTGGTGCGGATCGGATCGTCGAGTTGGGCGCGGCACGCAAGCGCTGCCGGATCGTTGGGTGCCACGCCTTCACGCAGCACTTGGTCCACGGCGGACTTGGCCCCGGCGACATCCCCTTGTCTGGAAAGCAGGCGGGCTTGTTCGATGGAGGCCTGGATGTATCGCTTGGTGGCCGCCGCGCGGAGTTCGGCGGAGACCGGGGCGTCCGGAATCATTTCGCGACCACCCGCGTAGGCTTCGACGGCTTCGGCGTAACGCCCTGCCTGATAGGCCTGGTCGCCTTTGCGGAGGAGTTCCTGAGCCTCTTCGATGGAGGTGCTGCGGCGGGATCGTTCGCGTCCGGCGAGGTCCGTGCCAGCGCCGGGCCCGCCGGCTGTTAGAGGAACGGCCAGACCGATGGTTGCCAACAATGCGGCCCGGGCGCAGATTGAAAAAACTGGTTTGAAAGTCTCCATGCGAATGCTTCGCAGGGACGTATAGATGGCCCGGGCGGCAAGCGTAAGCGCAAAATCCGAAAATTTCATTTTTTTGAAATCCACGGCAATTCCAGTTGGATTTCGCCTTTGGGTGGCCGGGCTGGGCGCCGCCGGAAGCAGGCCGGGAATCGTTCTTGGAGCAGCGGCAGGATTTTTTCAACGAGAGGCATGATGAGGTTCACGCGTGAAGTGTTCGCATGAACTCATTGGATGTCAAGCCGGTGTTTTTCCAGCGGGCGCAACGGCAAGGGCCTTGCTCGCGGCACGCGCGTCTTTGGCGATCTGGTGCCGCAGTGCGTCGAGCGAGGGAAAGGTCATCTCGGCCCGCAGGTGTTGGGCAAACCGGACGTCGAGATTCCGGCCGTATAGATCGCCGGTAAACCCGAATAGATGCACTTCGAGCGAGCGGGTTTTCCCGCCCACCGTCGGGCGCACGCCCAGATTGGCAACCCCGTCCCAAAGGTGTCCGGCGGGATCGGTGGCGCGCACCGCCCAGACGCCGTCGGGCGGCAGTTGGAGGTCTCCGGTGGCAACGTTGGCCGTCGGGAAACCCAGCGTCCGGCCGAGTTGATCCCCTTGGATGACATTGCCGCTCACCGCGTATGGCCTGCCGAGCATGCGGGCCGCGGCATCGAGGTTGCCGTCGCGGATGGCCTGGCGGATGCGGGTGCTGCTGATCCGTTCACCGTCGAACATCACGGGTGGCACGGCGACGAGACGAAAGCCGCGTTTTTTCGCCTCGCGCCGCAGCAGCGACACGTCGCCACCGCGGTTGTGGCCGAAGCGCCAATCCTCACCCACCGTGATCGTGCGGACCGGTGCCGCGGTGAGGTGCGCAATGAATTCGGAGGCATCCATGGCCGCGAGCGCGGCGTCGAAGTGCAGCGGAATAAACAGCCGGATGCCCAGGCCGGCGACGATCCGCGCCTTGTGCTCCAGCGTTTCTAACAGCGATGCCGGCGCCTTTCCCGGAGCGCACACCCGGATTGGATGAGGATCAAAGGTGAGCAAACCCGGCAACCCGCCATCCTGCGCCGCCGCGTGCACGGCCTGCTCGATGACCGCCTGATGGCCGGCATGCACCCCGTCAAAAACGCCCAGCGCCAGATGCAGCGGTTCTCCCAGCGCGGCGAGTTCATCCAAGCGGTTCCGAATCAGCACTCCGTTCAGATTCATGGCGACCCGGCTGATGTCAATTCCCGATGCGATAAAGGTGGGCCTTGCCACGCAGGAACAAAGATCCATCCACAGCCGCGGGCGAGGCAAAACAGCCTTCGTCAAGTGGATTGACGGCGAGCGGCTTTTCGCTAGAACCGGCGGCCAGAACGGTGGTCTTGCCGCGCTGGTCGAAACAGTAGATCCGCCCGGCCGAGGTGACCGGCGAGGCGGCAAATTGGCCCGCAAGCCGCTGCTGCCAGGCCACTTTGCCCGTGACGGCATCAAGGCAGGTCATTTTGCCGTCGTCTTGCAGGAGGTAAAGGCAGGCACCTAACAAGACAGGCGAGGTTTTCCTTGGCACTCCATCCGTGAGCGTCCACGCCACGTGCGTCTGCGTCACGTCGCCGTGCCCGTCGGGCCGCACCGCCCGGATTTCCTCCTGGCTGAAGCCCGTGCTGAAAAACAACAGCCCATGGGCGAACAGCGGGCGCGAGACTACCGAGTCGCCCTGGTGCAGCACCTTCCAGAGTTCCTCGCCGGTGGTCGGATCGTAGGCGTAAGCGGCATGGGACGCGGGACTGAACAATTGGGGACGGCCTGCCACGTCCAGAAGGATCGGGGTGCAATGGCCCTTGCGCAGCAACGGGCTGCCGAGGCCGCTCAAGTCCTCGGATCGATTCCGCAACCAGACGGTCTTGCCCGTCGTCTTGTCCAAAGCGGCAAGAAATTGGACGTCGCCGCCAGCGAAGTCGAGGATCAGCAAATTGCCAAACAGGATGGGTGAGGACGCGGGTCCCTGGATGTGCGTGCAATGCAGATCGGTGCGCTGCCAAAGTTTCCGGCCGCTCGCGGTATCGAGGCAGGCGGTGCCGTAAGTGCCGAAATGTACGTAGATGCGGCCCTCCTCGATCACCGGCGTGGGCGTCGCATAGGTGTTGAGCGTGTTGATACTTTCCGGCTTTTCCACCGCGAAGACCTCCACGTCGTGGACGATCCGGCCCGTGGCGCGGTCGCAGCCAACCGCGAAAAGGCGTTTGCCGTCCTCGGTGGCCGTGGTCACCCAGACCTGCTCGCCCCAGACCACCGGCGAGGAGTGGCCGAAGTCATGGATGCGGGTCTTCCAACGGATGTTCTCCTGCTCGCTCCACTTCAATGGCAGGTCGCCACCCACCGCGCGCCCGTCGGCAGTTGGACCGCGGAACTGCGGCCAGTGATGGGCCCCGTCCGCGGCCGCGGCCGTGCTGAAACAGGCAAGTGCCGCACAACCGAGCAGCACGAGTGTTGCCAGGCTGATGCCCCGGAGGGTGACTAACATCACTTTACGCCAGATCATTCCTTGGTCCCTCCCATGCCTGCGATTACGTTTCGCCCCGGCCGCTTGGGTCAAGTCTTTATTCATTTAACAAACACAGTTCACGGTCTCAAACCGCATGATTCTGTTGGAAAACCCGCGGTGGGGGCTTCGTTATTCGGATTTCGGCATGATGAGTCGCCATCCGTTGATGGACGCGGCATTTTCGTCACGTATCTTCCCGCATCCATGCCCTCAATCCCTCTCCGTATGAAGAAGTTCGCTCCCCGCTCTGAACCCCATGGCTGTGCCGATCCGGGGACGCACGGGACGATCCGATTCCTGGGGATGATCGTCTTGGCGTTGCTGTTGCCCACATCGCTGCTGCGCGGTGATCCCGTACCGGAGAAACCCGTTGCGTCCTTTCGCTGGGGCGGCGGTTCCAGCCCTAACATGGTCTCCAGCGCCCGCAACCTGCCGGCCGATCCGGGCAACACGGCGCCGTTGTGGGAAATCAAGACCGGCACGCACCAGTATTCCATCCCGACCCTTGACCGGGGCCGCATCCTGATCGCGGCAAATGATGCCGGCATCAAGCGGGCGGGCTTCGAATCCACGGGCGGTGGCGTCTTGATGTGCGTCGAACAAGCCACCGGCAACCTGATCTGGCGGCTGCCCATTCCGCGCTACATGGAGGGAACCAAAGCGCCCTATCACTTCGACCAGTGGAACTGCGGCGTCTGCTCCGGTCCCGTGGCGGATGGCAACCGGGTTTATGTGGTCGGCAACCGCGGTGAAATCCTCTGCCTGGATCGCGACGGCCAGGCGAATGGCAATGACGGCCCGTTCCTCGACGAACTCGCTTACATGGGTATAACTAACACCCCGGACGCCAAACTCGAGCCAAGCGATGGCGACATCCTGTGGAAGTATAACCTCATCCCGGAACTGGGGGTCATTCTGCACGACGTCTGCGGCAGCACCATTCTGCTAGATGGTGACCTCCTTTACGCCTGCACTTCCAACGGCATTGACGACCACCACGACCAAATCCCCAAACCCGACGCGCCGAGTTTGATTGTGCTCGATAAGAATACCGGCCGGCTGGTGGCCAAAGACGACGCGAAAATCGGCCGGCGCATGTTCCACTGCAATTGGTCCTCGCCCGTGGCCGGCCGCGTGAATGGCCGCACGCTGATCTTCTTCGGCGGCGCCGATGGCTTCCTCTACGCCTTCGATCCACCGACACCCGGCCCGGATCCGCAAATCCAATTCCTCAAACAGGTCTGGGCCTACGACTGCAATCCGCCTGATTTCCGGCAACGCAATGGCCAGCCGGTGCCCTATTCCCATCCCAGCAAAACCACCCCGGATGGCCCCAGCGAAATCATCGGCACCCCGGTATTCCACGCCGGACGGATTTATGTCGCCATCGGCCAGAGTCCGATTTACGGCGTGGGGCGCGGCTGTCTTTCCTGCGTGGATGCCGCCACCGGCAAGCAGCTCTGGACTTCGCAACTCATCGAACGCACCACGGCCACCGCAGCCATCGCCGATGGACTTGTCTATCTGCCAGACTACACCGGCAATCTGCATTGCTTTGATGCCGCCACCGGCCAGCGCTATTGGGTGCATCCTCTGGAGGCCAATTCCTGGTGCGCCTCGGCCTTCGTCGCGGACGGCAAAGTCTATGCCGGAACCGAGGCCAGCGTCCTCTGGGTGCTGAAGGCGGATAAAAAATTGCAGGTCCTCTCACGAACCCGCCTCAACAGCATCCCCATCACTCCCACCGCCGCTGACGGAGTCCTCTTCCTGCCCCTCCAAAACCGCCTCCTCGCCGTGCCCGGCACACCGGCACCGTGAGCCATATCCAGCGCCAACATCATCCAATGAGTGCGTGAATTTCATCACCGCCTGCTATTGCCGTCCCGATCACAACGCCGCGACAAATTCCGTGACGATCGTCACGGAATTTGTCGTGATCGGGTGGGGGGGCAAGGCTGGGGGTGACTGCCCAACACTCTCTGCCATCTCCAATAACCTGGAGCATCGCCCTGCAGCAGATGCAACCAGACGGAGGGCAACGCCAACGGGGGCAAAGTCAGAAACATCAGCACGATCTCCCGACCCAACACCAGTGGCAAATTGGACGACTGAACCATGAAAAGTGCCAGACCTGAGGACTGCTAGATTCGCTTCCCGGCAAATCACGCCTGGCAAAGTCATGCACCACTCAGAGAGCGGGGAGGGTGGGTAATCTTGCGGCAACCAGGCATCGTGACCTGCCACCTTCAAGGTGTGGAAACCGCGATGCGGTAGAATGCCCGGGTGCTTGAAGGCGATTTTGCGACCGTGGTGGATGTGAGGTCGGCCACGGCCGTGATTGCCGGACCCGTCACCACCCATTGGCTTGCGGCCATCGTTTCCGACACTTCAACACGGTAGGTCTTCCCCGGCACTGACGACCAACTGAGTTTCACCCCATCGCCCGCTAGGTCTTCGACCGACTTCACCGCAAACACCGAGGTGGCGTCGCTTGGCGAGTTTCCGGCAATCACTTCCTGACCATCGTTCTGGCCGTCACCATCGGAATCGGCCACCGCGGGGTTGGTATGATAGACCTCGGTTTCCAAGGTGTTGATGAGCCCGTCGTGATCCTGGTCAAACACATCGAGCGCGGGATCCGCCACGGCGGACACGCGGGCCTCATCGAACTGCACCGAGGTCACCGTCACGTTGGCAGGCGGGCCGCTGAAACACAGTTCCAACATGACTCCCTCCCCCGTGACCGGCAACGCGCTGGCGGCCGCAATGCGGGCGCTGCCTGCGGCCGGAGAATGAAACGCCACCGTATGATTCGCGCCTAGGGAGCCCGCACGCACTTCATTGAGCGTCAGTGTGGGGTCATAGGAAACGGCCAGGTCCAACCCATAAATCGCCGGCTGCGTTGTCTTGACCAGCAACCATGCCGTGTTGCGGTCGGGAGTGTTGATGGCATCATGGATCAAGGCATAGGCCGCCGCCCCTGACTGGACAATCATCTGCCCGGGCATTCCATCAGGACTCCAATTGCCCGACACATCGCCAAGCAACACCGCCGTGAAATCCTGGCCAGTTAGATTGGTATTGAGCAGGCTGTAGGTGCGCTGGTCCGGCAGGAAATCCCAGACCCGGCCGGCACCGGGGAATGGCACCTGGATGATCCCTACCGCCTGTTCCAGGATATAGGAAGCATCCATTGCGGAGACGGTGCCGTTGCGGTTCACGTCCGCCGCACGGGTTTCATCGGCTGATAGACTGATCAAGCCCGCCGCCTTTTGCAGAACCATCGAGGCGTCAAACGCGCTGATCCCGTTGACATCGTTGGTCTTGTCCGGGGTTAGCAGATAACTCCCGGTCGGAATGCTTGTTAGGGCGAAGGACCCGTTAGAACCGGAGCTTGTAGGGAAGGTGCCGACACCCGCCAGCGACAAGGCCACACCCGGCACCGCCGCACCGTCCTTGAAGTAGCGCACGCTGCCCCCCAGATCAAAGAATCCGTTCACGGTGAACACCCCGTCGCTGCACGCAGCGGTCATGGCACCGTCATTGAGTGACACACTCTCGATCACCAACGAAGTCGAAACCGGCGGGCTGCCGATGACATTAAACCGTAGGATCACCAGTGAGCCGCTGCCGCTCACCGCACTGGCATTGGCCAACGATAGAACCGCCCGCCCCGCTGTGTTGAGGTTGGGTGCCAGACTCCAACCTGCAGTCACCGTGCCGACACGGGCGCTGACCGCCGACAGCACCGCCGGATTCCAGGTAACTGCTAGATCCACGCCGCGCAAGCCGACCAGATTCGAGGCCGACACCTCCAGTTCCACCTGGCTGCCGAAATTGCCGGATGTGTTAGGCAGCGACACCACCACCCCGGTTTCCTCGAAGCGGAAGCCATTCAGCAAGGTGCTCTCGGTGGCATCGGGATTCACCACCTTGACATCCACCAAGGCCGGGAAATGGGCGGGTGTCTCGCAGGTCAATTGGCTGGAGTTGAGCACTTGGACATTGCCGGCCAGCACTCCGCCGAACAACACGGAGATCCCGGGTTCAAACAACATGCCGCTCAAGGTCACCGCCGTACCGCCCGTTGCCGGGCCGTGGTTAGGTGTTACCGAGGACAGGGTGGGCACGTTGCTCACCGTCACCTGGTGCGGCAACACCGGCGTGCCGCTGAACGCCTCGCTGATGCCGTCCGTCGCCACCAGATAATACTCCAGGCCCGGCTCCACTACTGCCGAGGCTGGGATCGTCGCGGTCCAGTTGCTTCCTGTTAGGTTGGCCGCCGCCATGGTGGTATAAGCACCCACGCTGCCCAAGGCCCGGTAATGGACCGTGACAGCAGTCACCCGAAGGTTGTCGCTTGCGGTGGCGGTGACGCGCATGCCGCGTGCCGGGGCTGCCGTGGTGACCGCCACATGCGTAATTGTAGGCACAACGGTGTCGATCGCCGCCGCCATCGCCACGTTCGAGAAGTCCGACTCCTGGAAGTCGGTGCTCAGAACGCTGAACTTGTAAAACATGGGCACCGCCGGAGCCACGGCAAGGTCGGTATAATTTTCGGATCCCGGCGGAATCACGGTGGTGTTCAGTTTCTCCCAAGGACCGGTCGCGCTGGTGGCCCGATAGAGGTTATAGCCTGCGAGCAGGTCGAAATCGTCCTGCTGCCAGTGCAAATGAATCGCCCCTTCCTGGCCATTGGCTTGCAACGTCATGGCCGCCACTTCCATCGAGCGCACCTCGAAGCGGAAGCGTCCGATGTCATAGCCGGAAACCAACCACGGGTCATCGGCAGCGACGGCTCCTGAAATGCGCATCAGATGATAACCATCCCCGCTCATCGGCGTGATCCAAGCGGACCCTTGCCAGGTCCGCGGATTCAACCACCCGCTGGCAATCGGTTGGAAATCCGCATCCCGCGCTGTGACCTGGAAGTCGGTGTAAGGCGAACTCGGTCCGAAGGTCACAAACGGCTCGACCGTCGTGTCCATGTCGCGGTTGAAGGTCACCGTGAAGTCCGCCCGTTCGGTCCCGAACTTCGGCACCGTCTCCGCCGGTGTGCCGTTGATCAGCACCTGCTCGACGAAGGGATAGGTGGTTGTATAGCCATGCGCGGGGGCGGGCTTGTAATCGACTCGTGCACTTCCAAAGTTGTCGTTGTAATCGACGATCATGTGGTCGATCAAGGTCGTGGAAGTGGTCCCCCAGTAGTTGAAATTCATGGCGGAATAGTTACCGCTTTGTCCCCGGACGCGCATCCACGTGTTGACATTCGGATCCCAATACTTGCTCAGGAATGCGTTGTTGATGATATCACCCCGCATGCGCGGGCGTACAAAATTAAGCACATTGCCGTTGGCCACCTCGGCGTTGAGTTGTGCCTCCGTCCAGGTGCCTGGGAGTTTTAGGATGAACGCTGGGCCTCCAGTGTAATAAGCATTATTCCGATAAGCGCTTACAACCCCGGTAAGGTTTTGCCATAGTCCAAGCAAAGACTCCGGCGGCGGCCAACCGAGGCCCCACTGATTTGCCAATGTCACCACAGAAATGTTGTTCAAAGCCGCGGCGACTGGAAAACCAGGTTTCCAATTCACGTAAGTCAACGGTGTTTCGTCCAGCCAGTGGAATTCACCTGGACTGCCTTCATCAGTCAAGCCAATACAATAGACTTGTACTCCAGGCATGGTTGACTCGAAAAGGTAGTTTTGAAGAAAGGTTTGTTCCTCTTGGTTGGCAATGCTGGTGATGTGGCCGCCGAAGTATTGCGCAATCATCTCCGCTTGCTGCATTTGATTGCTGTATTCAGCCGGTAACGTCACATAAGTAAACCCATTATGCGTCACGGCATGCCCCATGCCAACCTTGTCGCCAGAAGGGTCTGTATGATATTGGCTACATAACGGGGGGATTCCACCAAAGAAAGCCGTTTCGATGCCCGCAGGCGAGATAATGCTCATCGGGCTGTTGTTTTCATTGTCCTGTAGAAACGTGCAATTCGAGATGCGAGGTATCCCACCGCCTAAAGCCACAGGATTCATCCATAACGAATCAAACAGGCAACACTCAAACAATGAAGCGGATACTCCGCCACCTCGCAGCCTGTGGAAGACGCTGTTCTTGATTTGCACGGCACTGAGGCCCGGACAACCGCCAAGATCCGAATCAAAGTAGGCATGATCGATGACACGAAAGGAGTTCATGTACGGATTCCTCACTCTTACGTAGGACATGTCCGCCGTGCCGCCACTCTGGACTTGTATGTTTACAGTTTGTCCGGCCACCAGATATGAAGGAAACAGCGCCACCGGTTGCTCGCCGGTGCCTTGGACCCGGAGGTTGCCACGCACCACGATGCTACCCGTTTGAGGTCCGGGATTGTAGGGATCGTCGCTGATGGCTCCCCACTGCAACTGCGTGCCCGGCATGATTGTTAGAGTGGCGCCCTGTTCGATCAGGACGGGACCACCGACGATCCAGTATTCATCCGCTGTGAGCACCATGTCGGAACTGATCACGGAAGGCAGGTTCTTGCCGCGCTGGACCACATAGTGAAACCGGTCGACCCGCGTGAACGGACCCGGATTCTCCGGATTCCAGCCGTCGTAAAAAGTAGTCGTTAGTTCGAATTCGATCGTATGCTCATTCGGGCAATCAGGCGACACCTCGAAGACGAACGGTTGTTCGACCCCCGTGATGATACCCTCGGAATTATAGATGAAGCCGTTGTCGGTGGTGTTGAAGGGACCGATGTCACCGAAGTAAACTTCCGGCACGGTAACAGTGACGTAGGGGTCGGGAAACACCGCGCCCTCGGCCCAGGCTTGCAGGTAGGAGGTGACGCCTTCCGCCTCGCCGGAACGGTTGATCATCTCCAGTGCGAGATGAACGGTTTCACCTGAATCCACCCGCGCGTCCCCGTCGTTGCGCGGGTCGATGCCCTTGTCGTCAAACAGCCAGTTTTCCAATAGATGAACGCCGGGCTGGGGCGGCTCGGTCAAGGCCCTGTAGGCATTGACGATGGGACCGGAGTTGACCAGACTACCCATGATGAAGCGGGACGACCAGATTTCCCGTTGCCAGAAATAGGAACGCATGAGGGCGGCCACGCCGGAAACCACGGGTGCGGCCATGGAAGTTCCGCTCCATGCGGCATAGTCATCGCCGGGCAGGGTGCTGAGAATGCCTTCGCCTGGGGCGGCCAGATCGCCGTTACGGTTGGTGAACCAGGTGGGATGACCATCGGCATCACAAGCCGTGACCCCGATCACGTAATGAAGAGCGGCCGGATACATCGGGGGGCCCCCAGCATTGTTGCCGGCAGACGCGATCAGCACGGCTTGGGCGAGCGCGACTTCGAGCGTTTCGGCCACAAGTTGTGAATATTGACTGCCCCCGAAGCTCATGTTGATGACTTCTGCCCCGTTATCGACCGCGTAGATCACGGCCTCCGAGATGTCCGTGGTGGTGAGCATTCCGGAGTAATGGGCCGCGCGGATCGGCATGATCTGGACTCCAAAGGCAACGCCGACGCCGCCAAGGTGATTGAAGGCTGTGGATGCGATGATTCCCGCCACATGGGTGCCATGACCGTGCAGGTCGATCGGGTCACCGGAATGACTGCGGGAATCCGACGTGACGGCGCAGCCGTGGATGTCGTCGATGAAGCCATTGGCGTCATCATCAATGCCATTGCCGGGGATCTCCCGCGGATTGGTCCAGATGTTGCCGACGAGATCCTGATGGTTGTAATCAGTGCCGGTATCGATCACGGCAACCACCACGTCATTGTAGCCGCCCATCGGGACACCATTGAGTTTGAGATAATTCCATGCGGCCTGTGAGCCGACAAGGGTGTGGTGCCATTGCTGCGACAGCATCGGGTCGGTGGTGCTGTCAGGCAGCCCGGTGATTGGCGGGTCAATGTCGCTCAATTGGTATTCACAGACGGCTTCAACGGATTCGACAGCGGGGTTGGCCTTGAGGTCGGCGATGGCTTGGGTGGGATCGGTGCCGTCGGGCAATTGCAGGCGGCACCAGCGGAACAGCTTGTCGCGTGGTGATTCTTTCCCGTCCTTGGCGCGGGCCTTTTCGCCGGCTTCGTCGCGCTTGGTCCGGCCGAAGACGGCCTCGGAGGATTTGACGCCATGGCGGTCCATGATACCGCGGAGTTCGTGCTCGCCGGCCAGGCGTTTGCCCTTGGCTTTGTCGTCCTTGCCTGCGCGTTCCATGGCTGCCGCCGCTTGCGAGCCCTTGCGCAGTTTGACGACAATTTCGTTAGGGGCAGGCTCCTGCGGAAACACCACGGCCTGGCCGCGTTGCGCTTGCGGTTGGAGCGCCTCCTGTGCCGGGCCCGCGACCTCACCTTGTGCGGGGGGATTTGCTTGGTTCCAGTCATCCTTCGATGATCCGAACTGGGCCGCCGACATGGCATTCACCATGCAGGAAAGAATGACCAGCGGCATCAGCCCGTGGGATTTGCCGGAGACTTGCTTTTTAGCATCCGCTTGGCCTGTGGCTGGCCTCACGGCAAGGAGCGAACGGGAGGAGCAGCAATGGGTAATCGATGTCATGACTTCAGGATTGGAATTACTGAAACACAATCCAATCCCGGCCTAACCAAGGCCAAGACAATTCCTCACTATTCCCCGCAGACCCTTTGCTAGGCCGCTTGCCCACTATACCAAACATTTCGGAAATACAAATCAAGATGCGGAGGCCGTTTATTCCGCATCCGCAATGACTGCCAGTCCCTGGGCGGAAAGCAAGCCCTCGCGGGCAAGCATCAGTTATACCTTGGTATAATTTCCTTTATGTTGGAATACAGCCCCGAGTTTTCCAGGAATATTGTTATTGGAGGCGGGCGATCAATTCCGCCGCACCCGTAAATACCGCCTCGGCAGGTTCTCGGTGGAGTAGAATCGGGTGACCAGCTCTGGACTTCGGAACTCATCGATCGCACCACGGCGACCGCAGCCATCGCCGATGGACTTGTCTATCTGCCAGACTACACCGGCAATCTGCATTGCTTTGATGCCGCCACCGGCCAGCGCTATTGGGTGCATCCTCTGGAGGCCAATTCCTGGTGCGCCTCGGCCTTCGTCGCGGACGGCAAAGTCTATGCCGGAACCGTGGCCAGCGTCCTCTGGGTGCTTAAGGCGGATAAAAAATTGCAGGTCCTCTCACGAGCCCGCCTCAACAGCATCCCCATCACTCCCACCGCCGCTGACGGCGTCCTCTTCCTGCCCCTCCAAAACCGCCTCCTCGCCGTGCCCGGCACGCCGGCACCGTGAGCCATATCCACCACCAACATCATCCAATGCGTGCGTGAATTTCATCACCGCCTGCTATGGCCGTCCCGATCACAACGCCGCGACAAATTCCGTGACGATCGTCACGGAATTTGTCGCGGCGTTGTGATCGGGTGGGGGGCAAGGCTGGGGGTGACTGCCCAACACTCTCTGCCATCTCCAATAACCTGAAGCATCGCCCTGCAGCGGATGCGCGTGGCCAGGCGGAGGGCTTTAAGCTTGCCCGGTTGAATCGCCCGGGGATTGCGCCAGCGATTTAACCGGCGGGCATGGCGGCCATTTGCCATTGTTTGATGGCATCTATCGGATGAATGAGCATGATGATGTTCAGCGTGAGATTGTCGCGGATGCAGAACGCGCAACCCGCTTCCATCACGATGATGGCGGTAACGGTCATCCACGGCTTGGCAAGGCGGGCGAACAGGAAACCCAGCGCCATCATCAGGACGTCGCTCATGGAATTGAGTATGCTGTCGCCGACGTAACCGAGCGCGATGGTGGCGGCGCGGTAGCGGTTGATGATGAAGGGAGAATTTTCAAGGATTTCCCAACCCGCTTCCAGCACCAATGCCAGCAGGAATCGCTGGCGGACGGGCAGTTTCCGCGCCACGCACCATAGCCCCGCGTACAACAACATGCCGTGGACCATGTGCGAAAAGGAATACGGGTCGGCCAGGCGCTGGGAATTCGCGCTGCTCCAGATGTTGCCTTCCCACAAGCCGAATTTGGCGTCCGGGCCTAAAAACGAACGTCCCAGCCACCATTCAATCCCCGCCAGGAGCAGAAGCACGGCCACCACGGTGGCTG
>Ga0268284_1001101_pt1 | contig 15066 bp, 7 predicted proteins | sample saktaG_14_FD_190137 | JGI IMG/M metagenome (GOLD analysis project Ga0268284, IMG submission 190137) | Saline water microbial communities from Sakinaw Lake, British Columbia, Canada - sak_2013_06_06_40m | ecosystem: Environmental > Aquatic > Non-marine Saline and Alkaline > Saline ... | reverse complement strand
TGTCAAACCTGCGCTGCGAATACCGAGACAACCCGCTCGGCATCGATGTGCTCAGTCCTCGCCTGAGCTGGAAACTTGAAGCTGGAAAACTTGAAGCTGGAAACTTGAAACTGGAAACTGGGATACGGGGAATTAAGCAGAGTGCTTACCAGGTGTTGGTCGCGAGTTCAGAGGAGTTACTGAAGAAGGGCAAGGGCGATTTGTGGGACAGCGGCAAGGTGGCGTCCGACCAGAGCATTCAAGTCGAGTATGCCGGCAAGCCGCTGGCAAGCCGCCAGCAGTGCTTCTGGAAGGTGAAGGTCTGGGTTTCGAAACTTGAAACTGGAACCTTGAAACTGAAAGAGATGGCATGCAGCGAGTGGAGCCAGCCGGCCTCGTGGTCCATGGGCCTGCTGAAGCCCGAGGACCCGTCTTCGCCAGGCTACGCCGAGGCAGGCTGGCAGGCGAAGTGGGTCAAGGCGGGCGGCGACACGTCGCCGTGGCTGCGCAAGGAGTTCACACTATCAGCCGTGCCGGAGCGGGGGATGGCCTTTGTGAATGTGAAGGGTTACTATGAATTGTATGTGAACGGCAAAAAGGTGAGCGACGATGTGCTGGCACCCGCCGTGTCCGTTTATGACAAGCGCTCGCTCTACACCACGTATGACATCAGCAAGCTCCTGAGGCCCGGCACCAACTGTGTGGGCGTATGGCTGGGCTTGGGCCTGCTCTTTCCCAAGGAGATTGCACCGCTCGCCCGTGTGCAACTCGACATGACGGTGGGCGGGCAGAGGGTGGTCGTGGGGACGGACAGCTCTTGGACCTTCACGTCCAGCACGCATACCGAAACCGGGTGGGGATGGAACGGGACGGGTTACGAGAAGATCGATGCCCGTCTTGCGATCACAGGTTGGAATGAGGTCGGATGCACAAACGGCTCTTGGAGACCCGTGGAGGAGTACACAGGGCCGACCGGCATTGCGACCGCGCAGTCCTGCCTCCCGAACCGCATCACAAAGGTCATTCCCGCGGTGGCCTGTGTGGCACTGGATGACCATACGGTTGAATTTGATTTCGGCACCAATCTGACCGGTTGGTTCCACCTGCGCCTGCCGCAACTGGAAGCCGGCAAGATGGTGACCATGCATTATGCCGACAAGCGTTTCCAGTCCGTCGAGGGCGATGACACGCCGACAGGCAAGGTCAAGCCGGCCCTCGATCCGAAGAAAATCGAAACGGCCAAAGGGCCGGCCTACTACCAAACCAACAATCAGCGGACGGAATTCATCTCGGCCGGAAAGCCCGGCGAAGAATTTTGCAACAAATTCAACTACGAGGGATTCCGCTACGTCATTGTGCAAGGGTTGCCGGTCAAGCCGGCGCTCGCTGACGCCGAGGCGCTGTTCATCGAATCGGATCTCGAACCCGTCGGATCCTTCGAATGTTCCAACGCCCTGTTCAACCGCATCCACCAGGTCAACCTGTGGACGATCCGCTGCCTGAATCTCGGCGGCTACATGGTCGATTGTCCCCACCGCGAGCGGATGGGCTATGGCGATGGCCAGAACGGCATCGATTCGCAGATCATGAACCTGGACGCATCGGCCTTTTACGGCAAGTGGGCCATCGACTGGCTGGATGCGCAGGATCCGCTCACCGGCAAGTCCGCCCAATTCGCGCCGAAGAACGACGATCCCAGTTGCTGGTTCCTCTGGGGCGCCATGGTCGATGTGATGCCGTGGAAGGCCTACAACTACTACGGCGACCGCAGGTTGCTTGAACAAGCCTACGAGGCGATGGTGCGCTATCCCGCCAAATATATTGACAGCTTTTATCCCGGCGGCGGCATTCAGCGGACTGGCGGCGACAGCGGATGCGACTGGGTTGCGCCCAACATCGGCATGTCTGCACCTCCGGGAACGGATCTTTTTGTCAACTGCTATCGCGTGTATCTCTCGGATCTGCTGGCCAAGTCTGCGGACGTTCTTGGCCGGACCGATGAAGCGCAGCGCCACCGGGCCAGGAGCCAGGAACTCAAAGCGCTCATCAATACCGCATACTATAAGTCGAATGAGAAACTATATGATAGCGACAGGCAGTTGAGCCAGGCCATGCCTCTCTTGATGGGCGTGGTCCCGGACGCCTTGCGTGAACCCGTCCTCAAACAACTTGAGGAGATCGTCATGGTCAAGAACAACGGGCATCTGGACACCGGCATGCTCGGCACCTATTTTCTGATCCAATCCCTTCAGGAAGCCGGACGCAACGATTTGCTTTTCACCATCTTCAACCAGCAGGATTTCCCGGGGTGGGGCTACATGTTGTCGCAGGGCGCGACCACCTTCTGGGAACAGTGGAACGGATCCTGGTCCCAGATCCACTCCTGCTATGTCAGTCCCGGCAGTTGGTTCTATCAGGGGCTGGCAGGGATCCGCCCCGATGAAACCGGCCCCGCTTTCAAGAAGATCATCATCAAGCCCGCCATCGTCGGCGACCTGACCTGGGTGAAATGCAGTTATGATTCCAGCCACGGTACCATCGTCAGCAATTGGAAACTTGAAACTGGAAACTTGAAACTTGATGTAACAGTTCCGATCAACACCAGCGCCACGGTTTATGTCCCGACCAAGGATGAGGCGGGCGTGACCGAGTCTGGAAAGCCTGCCGCCAAAGCGGCTGGCGTCAAATTCCTGCGCATGGAAAACGGCGCGGCGGTTTACGCCGTGGGTTCCGGCGCCTATCAATTCCAATCCACTCTTCCTAATCCATAATCAGAAAATACAACCAAGCATGAAGATGAATAATAGAAAATTGACGATTATAGGTCTTGCTGCGGCTGCCACGTTAATGTGCGGTATAGCTGTGGCGGCGGACGATGGAAGTGCCGCTCCGCAGCCGGCGGCACCAGGCGCGGCAAAATCGATCAAGGAGCTGCAGGAGGACTTTCTGAAGTTGAAGTTCGGAATGTTCATCCACTACAACTTGGAAACATACCACGGTGTTGAATGGCTATCGGGTTACCATAGTCCCGCCGACTTCAATCCGGGCGGCACGATCGATACCGATGCCTGGGCGGACACGGCGAAGTCTGCCGGCATGAAATATGCCGTGCTGACGGTAAAGCATGTCTCAGGTTTCTGCCTGTGGGACAGCAAGTATACCACTTACGACATCATGAACCCTGAGTGTCCGTACAAGCAGGATCTTGTGGCACAGTTCATCAAGTCTTTCAAGAGTCGCGGGTTAAAGGTCGGGCTTTACTATTGCTGGCGTAACCCTGGATTTGGTGATCCCGGCAAATACAAGGTCTTACCGCCGGAATGCGATCCGTCGACGCACAGCATGAAGGAGCAGATTGAATTCCAGGAGAAGCAAGTTGCCGAGCTGATAGAAAAGTATCCGGATATCTTCTATATCTGGAATGACGGTCTTGACAAGGAGATCATGCCGGCGGATAAATCGCTTGCCTTCTTCCGGGGCCTGAGCCGCAACGTGCTCGTCGGCTGCAACTGGTGGGATGTGGACAAGAAGGGAACTCCGATTGCGGACATCGCGATCAATGAAGGCAACGGTTTTCCCGAGACCAATACGGCGCCGGGTGAATCCTGCTGGTGCCTGGAGAGCTGCGGATGGTTCTGGAAAGAAGGGACCCGCCCGCTAATAACGGCCCAGCAGGTCGTTAATTCCGTTACTTCGGAAAACCGGGCGCATGCGAATGTTCTGCTCGATGTCGGCCCTGATAAACAGGGCAGGTTTGAAAAAGCAAGCGTGAAGGTGCTGGAAGAGGCGGGCAAGCTGTTACAAAATACAGCTCAATAAAATAATCTGGCGGAGAAACCATGAAAAAAATTCTGATTAGCATTGGATTGCTTGTGGCCGCCGCCACGGTCACGGCCACCTTGAAGGATGCCGCCGGCAATCCGGCAATCACCCTAACAGTCGGTCACGCCTATCGGCTGCAAATCATTTGCAACCTCCTCCGCAACGGGGTGGCTGAAGTGGCGGGCGGCAAACATCGATTGGCTAACGGCGAGGTGAAAACACCGGCGCTGCTCACAGCCACTTGGGAGGCCTCCACTGACACGCTCAACATGCGTTGGATCGGCCAAGGCGTGCCCGCCACTCCGGTGCATTTCACCGCCTACGCCCTGCACGACCTAGGGGTGGCCAAGGCGGAGGGGAAGTAAGATCAAAGAAAAAAACTCTATGAAACACACACTGCTAGCATGCATGGCTGTGGCCATGACCTCGGCCACAGGATTTGGGACGGAGCTTTCGCAACCCGCCACGGGGGATCTGGCCCGGGATTTCAAAAACCCGCCGGAGAGCACCAAGCCGCGGTGCTACTGGTACTGGATGGGGAGTATTTCCCGCGATGGGATCACGCATGACCTGGAGGCGATGAAGCGCGTGGGCATCGGCGAGGCCTACATTGGCATCATCTATGGTGGCGGCGAACTCCAGGCGTTGAGCGAGCCGTGGTGGCTGATGCTTGATCACGCCGTGCGGGAAGCCACCCGCATTGGCGTGGATATCGGCTTGTTCAACTGTCCGGGCTGGAGTCAGTCGGGCGGCCCCTGGATCAAGCCCGAACAGGCAATGCGATATATGTCCACGCTGGAAACGCGGGTTGCGGGTGGCAAACATTTCGAGGGCAAGTTGCCGCAGCCGCAGGGCGGGTTTCAGGATCTAACGGTCCTGGCATTTCCGGTGCCGGCCCATGATGCGGATGATGCCGCGGCGCGCGGCGCCAAGATCACGCGCGATGCGAAATCGGTGGCCTTTGACTTTCCTGCGCCATTTGAGGCGCGCAGTCTGGTGGTGCGTCCATCAAAGGATGTCAATACCAGCGGCGAGTTCCAGGTGTCCGACGACGGCGTGCAATACCGGACCTTGAGGAAATTTGACGTCGCCCGTTATGTCGGACACCCGAATTGCGGGCCGGTCTGGCTGGCACCGATCGCCATTAGCTTTCCCGCCGTAACAGCCAAACACTTCCGGCTCGCCTTAAACGGGGCCTACGAAGGGGAGGTGATCCTTTCATCTGCGGCGCGGCTGGATAGTTATGCGGAGAAACAGTTGATCAAGCTTTTCCAGTTGCCGCAACCGCCGTTTGATTTTTATACGTGGCAGACCCAGAGCGAGCCGGAGTCCAAAGATCTGGTCATCCCGCCTGCTGCTGTGCGCGACATCAGCCGGCAACTGGCCAAGGACGGCACCCTGAGCTGGGATGTTCCCCCGGGGGATTGGATTGTCCTGCGCACAGTGTTGATGCCAACCGGAACACGCAATGAACCCGCGCCGGATGGCGCGACCGGACTGGAAGTGGACAAAATGAACCGCGACGCATTGGCACATCATTTCGAATCCTATGTCGGAAAATTGTTAGCACGGATTCCGGAAAACGAACGCAAGGCATGGAAGCATGTCGTGGCGGACAGTTATGAAGTGGGTTCGCAGAACTGGACGGATGGCATGGCCGGTGATTTCAAGGTGCGTTATGGCTACGATCCGCTGCCGTTCCTGCCCGTTCTAACTGGTCGTCTGGTCGGCAGCGCCGCGCAATCCGAACGCTTCCTGTGGGACGTGAGGCGGATGGTGGCGGACCGCATCTCCAGCGAGTATGTCGGCGGCCTGCGCGACTTATGTCATAAGAACGGTCTGAAGCTGTGGTTGGAAAACTACGGCCACTGGGGCTTTTGCGCTGAGTTTTTGCAATACGGAGGTAACAGCGACGAACTCAGCGGCGAGTTCTGGGAAGGCGGCGGATTAGGGAGCGTCGAACTGCGTGCCGCTTCCTCGGCGGCGCACATTTATGGCAAGCGCCAGGTGTTTGGCGAGTCGTTCACCGGCGGGCCGACGTACAGAAGCACGCCGTGGAGTCTGAAGAAGCGCGGCGACTGGGCGTTCTGCCAGGGGGTCAACCAGAATGTCCTGCATGTTTTCATCCACCAGCCGTGGGATGATCGCAAACCGGGCGTGAACGCCGATTGGGGAACGGAGTTCAACCGGCACAACACCTGGTTCGAGTCAATGGGGACTTGGCTTGAGTATCTGCGTCGCTGTGCGGTCCTGCTTCAGCAAGGACTGCCGGTCGCGGACGTGGCGTATTTCATCGGCGAGAACACACCCAAAGCCTATGGCATCACCAATCCGGAAGTGCCGGGATACGACTTCGATTATATCAACGCCGAGGTGCTCATGCAACGCGCCACCGCGAAGGATGGACGCCTGGTCCTGGCCGATGGCATGAGCTACAAGTTGTTAGTTATCATGCCCCAGGACACCATGCGGCCTGCAGTGCTCGCAAAGATCGCCTCCCTGGCGAAGGCCGGCGTGGCCGTGTATGCAACGCGCCGCCCGATGAGTTCGCCGAGCATGCAGAACTATCCGGCCTGCGACCGGCAGGTCGAGAAACTCACAGCGGAACTTTGGGACAAGGGCATTGTCATGCAGACTGGGACCATTAGAGAAGCCCTGAACAAAATCAAGACCCCGCCTGACCTCGACGGTATTGATATGCAGAAAATTCTCTTCACCCATCGCCGCAGCGCCGACGCCGATTTCTATTTTCTCTCAAACCAGACCGACGAGGCGCTGGATCTAACGCCAACGTTCCGCGTGACCGGGCGGGCCCCGGAGTTGTGGCATCCAGACACCGGCACCAACGAGCGGCTGGCGGTGTATGATGTCGGTGAGACCACCACCCGCGTTCCTGTGCGACTGGGTGCACGCGCCTCGGTGTTCGTGGTCTTCCGCGGCAAGGATTCGGCCGATCACATCATCGCTTTAAAACACGACGGCACACCACTGTTAGTCAATTGGACCCCGCAGGACTTCACCCGCGGCGTGGGCGGCAAAATCCTGGTGCAAACCAGTCAACCCGGACGCTACGAACTCACCACGGCCGACGGCAAAACCAAGGTGCTCACGGTGCCGACCCCAACCACGCCGACGGTGATCGATGGACCATGGCAGGTGACGTTCCCCGGCATCGCCGCGCCGATGCCCTTCGCGAAGCTCGCGTCGTGGACCGAACATGCCGATCCGGCGATCAAATACTTCTCCGGCACCGCGACCTATCGAAACACGTTCACGCAGCCACCATCCCAAATCCCAAATCTCAAATCCCAAATCCTCCTCGACCTGGGCGGAGTGGAATCGCTGGCCGATGTCACCCTCAACGGCCAGAAATTTGGCACCCTGTGGAAGCAGCCATTCCGCCTCGACGTCACCGATGTGATCAAACCCGGCGCGAACGTGCTTGAAGTCAAGGTGGTCAACGCCTGGCATAACCGCCTGTTAGGGCAGAAGAAGGAGCCCGCAGCCTTCAATGCCCCGGACACCTTCAAGCCATGGCTCTTCAAGGAGGCCAACATCGACGGCCCCTTGCTGCCAGCAGGCCTGCTCGGGCCGGTGCAGTTGCTGACGATTCAAACAATGGAAATGGAGTAACTCGATGAACATGCAGAACACAAAGTTGTGCGGGATGGCCGCGGTGTTGATGACGGCATCAAGCGCCGTGTGTCTGGCACAGGACAATCCGGGGGTGAGCAAGCTCTTCAGCGACCACATGGTATTGCAGCACGAGATGCCCGTGCCGGTATGGGGAACTGCCAAGCCAGGCACGAAGGTCACGGTCAAGTTCGCACAGCAGGAAAAGACGACCGCAACGGACAAGGATGGCAAGTGGCTGCTGCGGCTGGACGCACTGAAGGTATCCGCCGAGCCTGCCGCACTCACTGTCACGTTTGACACCAGCGACAAGCCGGTGATCATCAACATCGCCGACGTCCTGGTGGGCGACGTCTGGCTCTGTTCCGGCCAGTCCAACATGGAATGGGGGATGAAGCAGTTCAAGACGGAAGAGGATGTGGCCAAGGCCGATTTTCCGAAGATCCGTCAAACCAGATTTGGTAACAACTGGGTTGTCTGTTCGCCGCAAACAGCCGGTGATTTCAGCGCCACCAGTTTCTATTTCGGGCGAAGGATCTTTCAGGAAACAGGCGTTCCTATCGGTTTACTATACGACGCGGCGGGGGCGACGACCATTGAACGGTGGATCCCGATGGAAGGATTCAATGCCTCAATGGAATTGAAGGAAGATGAAATCAAGCGGGTGGCAGAGTTTCACAAAAATCTTGCCGCAAAATTTCCCGAGCTTGTAACATGGCTCGAGACGGCCAAGGCGAGCATGGCTGCGGACAAGGGGTTTCCCCACATACCGATCATGCCGACCTTTGAGAATGTGGGCTACGGCCAGCTTTTCGCTGCATTGACACAGCCGCTGATTCCCTTCGCCCTCAAGGGCATGATCTGGTACCAGGGCGAAGCGAATGGAATCGAGGGGGATATTTACATGCACAAGATGGTTGCGCTGATCACGGGTTTGCGCAACGTCTGGGCACAAGGCGACTTCCCTGTTTACTTTGTTCAGTTGCCGCAGTTCCGAGAGTCTAACAATAACCCTGAGGGCGGTGATTTATGGGCAACGGGCCGGATGGCCCAGTTCAAGTCCCTCAAGATTCCCAAAACCGGCATGGCCGTGACAATCGATTTTGGCGAGGCTGGCAACACTCACCCGGAAAATAAGTTTGATACCGGAAATCGCCTGGCGCTATGGGCGCTGGCCAAGGATTACGGCCGTAAGGATCTGACCTATAGCGGCCCGCTCTACAAGGGCATGAAGGTCGAGGGCAATAAAATCCGCATCAGTTTTGATTATGTAGGGAAAGGATTGATGGTCGGCACCAAGACCGGCAAAGATCCCGCACGGGAAGTTACAGGCGGCAGGCTCAAGACATTTGCCATCGCCGCCAAGGATGGTTCGGCGCCGACAGGCCTGAAGTGGTTCTGGGCCGAGGCGGTCATCGACGGTGATACCGTCGTGGTTTCATGTCCAGAGGTGCAACAGCCGGTGGCCGTGCACTATGCCTACAGCAGTAATCCCGAGGGCTGCAACCTCTACAACAAGGACGGCCTGCCCGCATCTCCGTTCCGTACGGAGATGTAAAGAGAGAAATAGCAAAAAGAAAATCATGAATAGTACAAAACGAATGCCGCTGCCGATCAAGGCAGTGATGATCAGCCGGATGATATGTGTTTCAATGGCTCTGGACCCGTTGGCGCTGGTTCGGGCGGCGGAGACACCGGCTGGCGGACCGGTTCACTACGAGCCGACGACTGAATCACTCAGAACAGCAGCGATCCCCGAGTGGTTCATTGATGGCAAACTGGGCATCTTCATGCACTGGGGGCCGGAAAGCCTGGCCGGATACAAGTCCTGCTGGTATGCCCGGCAAATCTATGAGGAGGGCAGTGATGCCTACAAGTATCATTGCGCCACCTACGGACATCCCTCCAAGTTCGGCTACAAGGATCTGGTGAAACTCTTCAAGGCGCCGAAGTTCGACCAGGCTCAGGCCGATAAGTATGTCAAACTCTACAAACAGGCCGGCGCCCGCTACGTGGTTCCAGTCGCGGTGCATCATGACAATTTCGACTTATGGGATTCGAAATATCAACCGCGCTGGAATTCCGTCACCATCGCCGGCAAGGATGTGGTCGGGATGTGGCAGAAGGCCACCGTGGCCAACGGCCTGCATTTCGGCGTGGCCTCGCATGTCGCCCGGACTTACCGTTGGCTGCAGACGTCACATGGGGCCGACAAGACCGGTCCGCTCGCAGGTGTGCCGTATGATGGCCAGGATCCGGCCTATCAGGATCTCTACGGCGTACCGTGGAACGATACCGGTTATGGCTATGAAGGTCCGGGGGACGTCGGACCGCCGGCCTTTGAAAAAAACTTCGAGGACCGGATGAAGGACCTCATCGACAAGTATCATCCTGAGCTCTACTACACCGACGGCGGGCCGCCCTTCAAGACGGCCGGCTTCAATGTCGTGGCGCATCTCTACAACGAAAACCTGAGGTTGAACGGCGGGAAATTACAGGCAGTGGCCAATTTCAAGGGCCGGCATCACATCGGCGCCGAGAACTATGAGTTTGAATATCCTGCAGAGGGCCAGTCGTTTTCCTGGCAGACGGATAAGACCATTAACGGCGACTGGTATTGGTGGCGCGATGACGCCAAGAACTACCGGAAAGGCGTGGATATCGTCCACACACTGATCGATGTCGTCAGCAAAAACGGCAACCTGCTGCTCAACGTGCCGCTCACGCCAGATGGTGAGTTGGAGGACGAGGTGATCACCATGCTCAAGGTCATGGGGCATGATTTCGATCTCATCGGCGAAGCCATCTTCGCGACGCGCCCCTGGGAGTCTTTCGGCGAAGGCCAGAAAAACTTTAACAGCATTGACCGCGGCTCCGCGGCGGACATCCGCTTCACCCGTAACAAGGCCAATACGGTTCTTTACGTCACAACGCTGGGCTGGCCGGGGGATGGGGCAGTGCTGAAAGTCAAAACACTCAATCAACACCGCATCAACCTGAAACGGTTGTCGGGCGTATCGCTTGTAGGCTCGACTGTTCCATTGATCTACAGTCAGGATGGTGAGTTCCTCAAGATCACCTTGCCGGCCAAGGCTCCCTACGAGTGCAACGCCTACCCGCTTAAGCTGACGTTCTCCGGACAGATCCCGAAGCTCAAGCCGGCGGCAAAGCTTCTCTGGCAGGCCAAGGCCCGTGACATTTCAGATGACGAAGATTGTGCCGCCCTCGGCCTGCCGAGCGAAGCCGGGGTGTTGATACTCGACGTCCCCGCCAACAGTGATGCCGCCAGTGCCGGATTGAAGAAGGACGATGTGATCAGCGCCTGCAATGGCACGGAAGTGAAGACCGTGGTTGATCTCTGGGGGCTTGCTGATAAAGCTGACGGCCGGAAGCTGACTCTAACGGTCAGTCGTAAGAAAAAGCAAACGACGCTTGAATTGACTGACTATAATTATGTCACCGCAGAGTATCAGGCAACTCCTGAGTTCAAGCAGGTTGCCGTTGCGCCCGTGGCGGCGGTGTTGCCGGGCAAGGCGTCTTCCGGCGGTTCTTCCACCCTCAATGATCCGATCGATGTGCTCACGGATGGCAAGGTCGTCATGGGTTTCGGGCCGATCTTCCCCAATGGGGTCAATGTCGGGATGTATAAACTCGATTTGGTTCACGTGCAGCCCGTTGCACAAGTCAACACCTTCTCCGCTGGTGAAGGGCGGGCCCGCCAGAACTTCCTGCTCTATGGCAGCACGGCCGCTGCCGATCCGGGATGGAATGTCACCGACGCAGCGGTTTTCACGCCCGTCAATGGCGTCGATACCCGGCTGGTTAAGCCGACTCCATTCGAAGCCACCAGCATTCGCCGAAGTAACGGCAAGCCGTTGGGCAATTACCGCTGGCTGGTCTGGGCCCTCTCGCCCTTGGAAGACGGGATCGGCGGAGGCAACTCGTCATTTGCGGAACTGCAAGTGATCCCGGCAACTGAGAGACAATAGCAAGTCGGTGACATAAGATCCCTGGAATTTACAAACAACGCCAAACAAACAAAAAAGGAACAAAAGCATCCAAATGAAACACACCCTGATTGCCGGCCTCGCCGTGCTGATGACTGCAACAACCCTCGTGGGTGCCGAACCCAAGTCCTCCATTCCCAAAACAGGTGCCGGCCGGGCCGTCCGCCCGCAGGATCTGGGGCTCGAGTTCCTCAAGAACGCCAAGTTCGGGATCTTCGTTCACTATACGCGCAGTACGCCCTACGCCTTCGGAAAACCGAATCCCGCAGTCTGGGACTTGGACGCGCAGGCCGCCGCCTTCGACGTCAAGGCCTTTGCCGATGCGGTCGAGGACATGGGCGCCCAGTATGTGACCATGACCGCCTTTCATGCGGCGATGTATCTGATGGGCCCCAGCAAGGTCATGAGCGACATCGGCATGCCCACCCACCAGGCCAAGCGCGACATGCTCGGCGACCTCGCCGATGAACTCAACACGCGCGGCATCGCCCTGTGCCTGTATGTCCATCCGGTGGACCAGCACGACCTCACTCAAGCGGAGCGCGCGCTGTTCGGGTGGGGGCCTGAAGTGGACGGCCTGCCCGGTCCCAAGCTCGGCTTGTGGCCCAACCCGAAATGGAATGATTTCATCCTCGACTTGTTCACGGAGATGAGCCAGCGATACGGCGAGCGGGTCTCCGGTTATTGGATCGACCGCCATTCGCCGAAGCGCTTTGAGAAGGCCATGCGCATGGCCACGGCCTTGCGGGCCGGCAACCCCGACGCCGTGATCTGGCAGAGCGGCCCCGACTATGTCCAGGACGGACTGTCGCTTGAAGAAGGGTGGCCGGCTGCCGAGAGCGGCTATCACGACCGCGGCGAGAAAAACCAATGCTGCATCATGCCCACCGGCGACTGGGCACTGGGCACCGAAGTGAAAATTCCGGCGGACGAAGTCCTGCGCGCAGTCGCCCGCTGCGCGGGTTGCCCGGAACAAAAAGGCGGCATCCACCTGGCGCTGACACCCTACGCCTTGGGCTATCCGCCCGAGGTCAAAAAACTCATGGCCGACTTCGGCAAGCTCTGGCGCGAGCGCAAGGTTTCGCTGCTCAACACCCGGCCCAGCACCATTGTCGAGCCAGTCCATAACCTCCCGTGGGACATCGTGGCCACCGATTCCGCTGATGGCAAGACCGTATATGTGCATGTGCTCATCCCGCCTAAAGACGGGAAAACAATTCGCCTGCCTGCGCCGAAGAATGGCCAGCGCTTCAGCGCGGCCTCACTGTTGTTAAGTGGCAAGGCGGTCAAGATCAGCCAGTCGGCCGAGGCGCTCGAACTCTCACTTCCCGACGCTGCGAATTGGGATTCGACAGATACGGTGATTGCTTTAAAGTTGGACGTAACAAAGAAAGTGCTTGATAAATGAAACACCCCATGAACCTGATGCATATTATCAAGAGCGCCATTGCATGGACTTTGCTGGCGACTGCATGGCCCTGCACCGCCGCCGAGTTCTTCCTCAAGGATGGCGACAGGGTCGTGATGATCGGCGACAGCATCACCGCCCAACATTTGTATAGCAGTTATGTGGAAGCCTGGGCGATTACCCGATATCCCGAATGGGAGTTTCGGTTCTTTAATGTGGGCATCGGCGGGGACGGCGCACCGGGCGGCAACAACCGCTTCAAGCGTGATGTCCTGCCCTACGCGGCGACCGCATTGACCGTTGATTTCGGGATGAATGATTCAGGCGGAAACATTGTTGACTGGAAGCAGCACATGCAGGGCATAGCCGACCAGGCGAAGGCCGCCGGCATCCGAGTAGCCTGGTGTACCCCCCAGGCCTGCGAAAACCCAGAAGACAAACAGGCGATTGACACTGCGGGCAACAAGAACCTGGAAAGATTTTCGGAGGGCGTGAGACAAATAGCTGAGACTAACAATCATGCCCTGTTTGTGGATCAGTTTCATCCCTACCTTGAGTTTATCGACAAGGCCCGCCCGACCATGCCCACTGAGCGGGTCGGCGGTGGCGACCAAGTCCATCCCGGCCAAGCCGGACAGACGCTGATGGCTGCGACGATTCTGAAAGGCATGAGTTTCCCAGCTCTCGTTGCTGCAGTTGAAATCAACGCCGCATCCGGCAAAGTTGTTGAGAAGAAGAATTGTATGATCGAGGGACTGAAGGTGGATGCGGAAGGAAAGATCACATTCAATCAGAAGGACAACGCCCTGCCGTTCTTCCCTGATGGCGATGCCAAGAACATCCTGAAGTGGCTGCCGATCCTTGAAGAGTTGAACGACTACCGGTTGAAGGTGACGGGCCTCAAGGCGGGCCGCTACGAAATCCGCTTGGGCGGCGTGAAGGTTGCAGACCACTCTAACGACGAGTTGAGCGCCGGAGTCAATCTGGCCGCCGCAGTTCTGGCAGCGGGTCCGATTGCCGACCAGGTCAAGGCCGTCTGGGACACCATCAGTGCCAAGAATGGTTATTTCAGCGACAGGATTTTTGGCGGCGTCATGCTTGCCGGCGGAGTTCCCGAGTTCATGGGGATCACACCTGAAGCGGTCGAAGCCAAACGCGACGCGGTCTTCAAGGAGCGCATGCAAGAGATGAACAAGAAGTTCGAGGCCATCCGGAAAGCATTGGTGATGCAAGCCCACCCAGTGGAGATTGTTCCAGTTCAAAACAAATAGGAAGACAGCACCTCATACCCGATCTTCGCGTACAACATTTTTAAATTAACGTGTACAGACTACTTGGCCGGGCCCAGGTCGTGCAGGGCGTAGGCGGTGAAATGGACCGGGGTGCCGGGGACAGCCTGGCCGATCCAACGCAGGGTGTGCGTCGCCTTGGCAGCCTCCCAGGTGGCGGTGAGCAACGCGGGGGTTTTCACTTCGCCGTTGGTTAATCGATACGTGCAGCCGGCCAATTCAACAACCCCGTTGCGCGGCAAATTGGAGATCAATTGCAGCCGATAGGTGTGGCCGATCATCAGTCCGCCAAGGGTGAGGGTGGGCTTGCTGTCATCCTTGTCCGTCGGGGCTTGCAGCATGGAGTTGACAAGCTTCTTGTACTGCACATCGGTTGGGGCGGGATAGAAGTCCAACAGGTCTATGCCGCCCCACGATCCTGAGAGCGCGGAGTCGCCGGCGGTAGTCGACGTTCCTTTGAAGGCTACGCCGTGAACCGTGATGTCGGTCGCTTCACCGAAGTAACCGGCCCGGATGAGCGTGCCGCTATTTTGAATTTCAGCCCCATTCGCGCTGGCCGAGGTATCGAGGTTGGTTTCAGCAAAGGACACCCGACGCGTAAAGATCACGTAAGCTGTTAGCGCAGGAGTCAGTTTGTCGGCAGTGGCACGCAGGACTGCTGATCCAATAGTCGCGGAGGTCGCGCTGAAGGTCACCACTCCGTCAGCACGGGAAGGCCCCGAGGCTGTTGAAATCACGTCCTTGGACCCACGACTGGAAACGAGGGTCACGGCTTTGCCGACGACTGGATTGCCACGGGCATCTCTCAAGGTGACCGTGATTGTGGCGGCGGCTGAGCCGTCCGCCGGGATCATCGAAGGGGAGACTGACAGGGTTGAGTTTTCAGCATCAGGCGCACCCGCCGGCACCAAAGCCCGTGCGGCTCTGG
>Ga0268284_1001100_pt1 | contig 15070 bp, 12 predicted proteins | sample saktaG_14_FD_190137 | JGI IMG/M metagenome (GOLD analysis project Ga0268284, IMG submission 190137) | Saline water microbial communities from Sakinaw Lake, British Columbia, Canada - sak_2013_06_06_40m | ecosystem: Environmental > Aquatic > Non-marine Saline and Alkaline > Saline ... | reverse complement strand
AGAGCTTTCTCACAATGGCGTTTTTCTTTGCCATCTTCTGGACTCCGAGGGCAAGAGCTATTGTCATTGTTGTCGGAAGGCCTTCAGGGACTGCTGCAACTCCGAGGCTTATCGCGAAAAGGAACATCTCAAAAAGATCTTTCCCCCTGAATAATCCGATGACAAAGACAACCACGCATATCAAGAGGACTGCCTTTGCTATAATCTTCCCTGCCTTCGCCATCTCTTTCTGAAGAGGGCTTTTCTCATCCTTGATTTCAGATGTTAAGCCTGCTATCTTGCCGAACTCTGTCTTCATGCCGGTCTCGATGACAATGGCCTTGCACCTGCCTTCTGTGATTGCTGTTCCCATGAAGAGGATGTTTATCATGTCTGCCATCGCAGTATTCCTCTCGCTGATAGTGTCTGAGTTCTTTGTCCTTGATTTGCTTTCGCCGGTGAGGACTGCCTCATCTACTTTCAAAAGAGAAGTATCTATTATCCTTGCATCAGCAGGAACCCTTGTGCCTTCTTCCAATATTATTATATCCCCTGGCACAAGGTCTTCAGAGCCGATAATCTTTTCCTCTCCATCCCTTATGACTGTCGCTTTCGGGTTCATCATCTTTCTCAAGGCATGGATGGCCTTTTCTGCCTTATACTCCTGGATGACACCTATGATTGCATTAAGGATGACTATGAAAAGTATTATCGATCCGTCGATCGTCTCTCCGAGGGCAAAGGCTATGGCTGCGACGATAATGAGAATTATCATCATAAGCTCTTCCAGCTGGCTCAAGAATCTTTGGAGGATTGTGACTCTCTTCTTCTCCTTAAGCTTGTTCTTGCCGTACTTAGAAAGACGGCCCTCTACCTCGTTTGATGACAACCCTTGGCCTATAGAACTATGGAATTCTTTTATGACATCATCAGGACTCATGCTGTGATACAAGACAAATTCACCTCTTCCTCGATAATATTCCTTTGAGAAGAGGTTTATTAATGTTTTGGAAATTTATGGCCTCAAACTCATTTGAAGCTCAACTCACCTCAAAAAAGGTATATTTATATAGTTTGAGCGTCAGAGAAGGCTTGAAAAAAGAAGAGGATGGGTGGTGAGAGGTTTTTTTAAAGTTAGAGCCAGAGCAATCTTATTGTCTTGCATTGTATTGTTAATCCTCTCTGCGCTATTGCCTGTAGTTGTTTCTGCTGTTGTCTGCGATGATAAGAACACTCCGAGGTTCAGCCTGCCGCAGGAGTTCATCCTCCGCGAGGACGAGCTTTTCGAGTATGACATCAATGCCACGAACATCCCTGATGCTAGTATAATATATTCTTTATCCTTGCTCAATAGCAGGATAACCGGCCTCAAGATGTCAACAGGCGGTGTGCTTAGCCTCATGCCTGGGAGAGAGGACTCTGGGAGCTCTACAATAGCAGTCCTTGCTGTGAACGGCGGCTGCGTCGCTGCAAAGCTCCTTGAGCTGAAGATACTCTCAAAGCCAGTCATAACATCCTATTCTCCTTTTGAGGAGGCGATTGGCATCAACCAGACAGCCACTGTTGAGTTCAAGATAAAGATTGAGCTTGACAATCCCAAAGCAAGCGCGACCATCAAATGGTATCTTGACTCTGAGTTGATCCTCGGCTCTGAGGATAAGGAATCTTTGAGCTTCACTCCAGGCTATAATCGCTCAGGTAATTATAATATTAGTGTGGTGATAACTGCCTCTTATAATCTATCAATCACTAAGAGCTGGCTTGTGGAAGTGGCACATATCAACAGGGCACCAGTCCTCACCCATGAAGTTCCAGCATTCCTATTGGTGAATAATACTGCTTCAGGCGCTTACAACCTCAATGATTATTTCATGGATCCTAATAAAGGAAAGTTGAGCTTCTCCTACAGGCAAGTTTTTCCTGAATATGAGCCCATACTCTCGCAGGCAGAGGTGAATGTCAGCTTGTTAAATGATGGCTATGTGACTTATGCTCCTCAGACTGGCACTCGCGGAGTGGCTTATTTTGTCTTCATAGCCAAAGATTTGTTCGGATTGAGCGTAGAGAGCAACAACGTGAAGATTGATGTCATAAGCCAGTTCGACCTTGGCAAGCTACCGGTCAACGGAGGCTATGAGGAGTATTGCGGGAATCTTGTCTGCGGAGCATTTGAGAATTGTACCAACTGCCCCTATGATTGCGGTCCCTGCGTTGATGCAATAGAATCAGGATGCAGCCCTATCTGGAACTGCACTGGATGGTCTGTCTGCTATCCTCAAGGATACCAAATCAGGGTTTGTGTCGACTTGGTCAATTGCGGTGATAACAGGACTATGCCCTCAGAGGCCAAGCGGTGCAGATATGAAGCCACTTGTGATGATGGTCTGAAGAACGGCATCGAGGATGGTGTTGATTGCGGCGGCCCTTGTGATGTTTGCCCTAACTGCTCAGATAACATCCGGAACCAAGGAGAGGATGGTGTTGATTGCGGCGGCCCCTGCATTCCCTGCCCTTCGTGCACTGACCAGTTGAAGAATCAGAACGAGAGCGATGTTGATTGCGGAGGGACTTGTGATGGCTGCGCCGGAGGGATGAAGTGTGATTATAACCATGACTGCGAGAGCTTCAAATGCGTGAAAGAAGTCTGCGCTTTTGCCAGCTGCGAAGACAGCATAAAGAATCAGGGTGAGGAAGGCATTGATTGCGATGGTCCATGCCTAAGGTTTGCGGCAACTGCTCTGACGGAATAAAGAATCAGGGTGAGGGGGATGTTGATTGCGGCGGAAGATGCAGGCCCTGCCCATCATGCGATGATGGCAAGAAGAACGGAGATGAAAGATATGTTGATTGCGGAGGAGATTGCAAGAAGTGCGAATTCCATGATTTCCTGATACACAACCTTGTTTGGATTGTTATGCTGGCATTGTTAGTTATCATGATTGTCGGGGGAGTGCTCTCATACTTTGTATTGATACTTGCAAGGCCTGAGAAAGCCAAGAGGCTATATAATAATAACACATTCTTCCTTTTCATGACTGGCATGAACCGCTTCTGCAGGAACTGCAGGAAGGTATTAAGAAAATCACCTGCTGTAGGGGCTGACGCAGTCAAGAACTACCTGGAAGAGTTGCAGGAACTGGCGAGGCGCCCATTCTCAAACAAAGAATTATATGATACAATCATCCGCATGTACTCATCGATATTCTCATTGCCGCCAGGATTTGACGACAAAGCATTCTTTTCCAAAATTCACGAATCAAAAGTGCCGCCATTCCTAAAAGTATTGCTCGTAGGATTCTACAAGAAAGCAGGCATACTGACCATGGGAACCTTTGTCGCAGATGAGGAAAGAGAGAGCTTCTTGACAGAGTTCAGGTTTTTGATAGCTGAGCTGGGGAAAGCTTGAGAATGGGTGTTAGATATGTTACGAGAGATACCGCCGATGAATGCTTCCAGGTTGGAAAGCATATTGAAGCACTTGCCAGAGCCAAGCTACGCTGATTTCTATATTATAGGAGGATTCGATTATTCCAGCCTTCTCAAGCAAGTGCAGGAGATAAATCAAGGAATAAAAAACGCAACATTCGGCGAGGCCATAATGAGAATCGAAAATCCCGCGAAGCAGACCGTGATGGAGCTTTATACCCGTTCGCTTCAGAAATATACTGAGCTTTTAATGCCAGGAAAACAGCCCCTGGCTCCGCCAAAGATACTCTCGCTAAAGAATGTGTTCTGGGAGCTGCCTGGTGACGTGAACATCAACATCACGCCACGGGAAGTGCTCATGGACTACGACTATAACAACACTCCTTCGTACGTGAAAGAGATAATGAAAGAGCTCGGAGATGGGATAGTATTGTTGAAGTACGTGACAGAGGAATAGTTTCTTTCTTCGACCGCGCCTGGTCGCTAGGCATATCCTATTAAGGCGCGCCCGATGTCGTTTTCCGAAAAAAGAACTTTTATATATTGAGTGTTTCTATCGTTGCTTATGAAGATAATCGCTGACCTTCACGTGCACTCTCGCTTCTCGAGGGCATGCTCGACTGATCTTTCCATTGCTAATCTTGAGAAGTGGGCGAAGGTGAAAGGCGTTGGATTGCTCGGCACCGGCGATTTCTCACATCCGAAGTGGATCCTTGAGCTGAAGTCAGAGCTTTCTGAGGACGGGACTGGGATTCTTAGGACGAAGACAGGCTTTCCTTTCGTGCTGCAGAATGAGATTTCGTTGATATATACGCAAGGAGGAAAAGGCAGGCGAGTGCACCTTGTCGTCCTCGCGCCAAGCTTCGCTGTTGTTGAGAAAATAACTTCTTATCTCCTTTCAAAAGGCCGCATTGATTATGACGGCAGGCCGATGTTCAACATCTCATGCATCGAATTCTCAAAAGCGATGAGGATGATAAGCGACGAGATAGAGATTATACCTGCGCACGCATGGACGCCTTGGTTCGGTGTTTTTGGCAGCAAGACAGGATTTGACACACTCGAAGAGGCTTTTGGCAGCGAAGTTTCGCATATACACGCGATTGAGACTGGACTATCAAGCGACGCTGAGATGAATAGGTCTCTTTCAAAGCTCGATAAGATTAATCTTGTCAGTTCTTCTGATTTGCACTCATACTGGCCTTGGAGGATAGGTCGCGAAGCGACATTGTTTGATGTTCCTGAATTGAGCTATAAGAATATCCTTAATGCGATACGCACCGGCAAGGGACTTGCTGGGACGATAGAAGTCGACCCTTCCTATGGCAAATATCACTTTGACGGGCATAGGCTCTGCGGCGTTTCGATGAGCCCTGAAGAATCAAAGAAGAACAAAGGCATCTGCCCGAAATGCAAGAGGCCAATGACCATCGGCGTGCTGAACCGAGTGGAAGAGCTTGCTGACCGGAGCTCGCCGGTAAACGTGCCTTTTTCTGTTAAATTGATTCCTTTGCATGAATTGATTTCATTTTCTCTTGGAAGCGCCATGGCATCAAAGAAGGTCTGGGCTGAATACTATAATATACTGAAGGCAGGTAAGGATGAGTATGATATATTGCTGAATGTTCCTGAAGAAGAGCTTTTGAAAGTGACAAGCAAAGAGATTGTCGAGCTCATAATGAAGAACAGACGAGCAGAACTGACAGTGAAGCCAGGCTACGACGGAGAATACGGAGTGCTGATGGTCGACGGAAAGGAAGCAGCTGTTGGCGATGATGGGGGAGATAGCTCTGAGAAGAAGAGCGAAGAAAAGAAAAAAGATGATTTGGCTGAAAAGAAACCAGCTGCTTTAAAAACGCAGAAAGGGCTGGGAGAATATTTCTGAGAGTTTTTGGCTGTTTTCTTGATGGTCTAGTGACAGCATAGTTATATAAATCACCTTCAAATTTCAATGATGGGTGGTTATTGTTTGGACTTAGATAAAATAATAGCGATAATCTCTATGGAGACAGGGCTGCCCGGTCTTCCTCTTTCGGGTGGAGGGTTGGGTTGGCTTATGGGCGATATCTTGCGCTCAATGGCTGATAAGGGCAGACGGGCGTATAATTATTCATTGCTTTATTCTATGGGCAATTTCAGGCAGGAGATTGTTGACGGACGCCAACGTGTCTTCTACGAGAACTACAACCCGAAGAAAGACATGGAGCTACTTGATACCCTCATTAGTGTGCCAATAGAGGACAGAAATGTCGATGTAAGGGCGTGGATGTATAAAATAAAGGGCAACGCCTGGTCTTCAATCCCATTGTTCTTCCTAGATACCACCAGCGACAAGAACAGGCCTTGGGATAAGGACATAACAAAAAGCCTCTATATGGAGGCGCCAAACGATAATAGGTACTGGAGGATAGCTCAGGAAGAAATCCTCGGTATCGGCTCTGTGCGAATGATGCACGAGCTCAACAAGAGATATGGGGACAAGTTCCCTCTGCCTGAAGTATATCACCTGAACGAAGGTCACGGAGCTTTCGCCGCTATTGAACTTATTAAGATATATGGAGAAAAGGAAGCTCGCGACAAGATAGTTTTCTTCTCTCACACCCCTATAGAGGCTGGTCACGACCGTTTCAATTTCGAAAAGATTAGAATGATGCTTGGAAAATATCTCGAGGGCATTGATATAAGGAGGCTCGCTGGCTATGACGATTTTAACATGACCCGCCTGGCTGTTAACATGAGCCGGAGCGTAAGCGGCGTCTCCGAGATGCATGCAGAAGTCTGCAGAGACATGGAAGTATTCAAGGGAGTTGACGTCGGATCAGTTACTAATGGAGTACATCCCTTCACCTGGATTGCTCCAGAATTCCAATCTTTGTTCGATAAATATATCCCTGGCTGGAGAGGTAATCCGTCTAAGCTCGCAGGAGTGGAAATAATACCTGACTCTGAGCTCCTTTCAGCTCACTTCACTTTGAAGAAGAGATTGGTGGAGTTCGTGAATCAGAAGAACAAAATAGGGAAAATCAAGTTTGATCCGAACATCTTGACTATAGGTTTCGCGAGAAGATTCGTGGATTATAAAAGAGCCGATCTGATACTTGAAGACATAAGAAAACTCCATGAGGCTTACGAAGGTCCCATCCAGATATTATTCGCCGGAAAAGCCCATCCGCTTGATTGGAGGGGAAACCAGATACTCGAGAATATTGTGAAGTTCGTCTGCGAGTCTGATAACAATGTGCGCGGGGCTTTCATAGAGGATTATGATTATGATACTGCTTTCCGGATGGTATCGGGTTCTGATTTCTGGCTTAACACTCCTAGGAGACCTTACGAGGCCTCTGGCACTTCTGGTATGAAAGCCGCTCTCAATGGGGTTCCGAGCTTCTCAACAATCGACGGATGGGTTTATGAGGCGCCGATAATCAACGGGAAACGCAGAGGAATGATTTCGATAGGTGTCGAGCCAGATAGGATCACTCGCTACCAATTCGACGATTTCAATGATGCCCAGGACCTACGCCGGCAGATGAAGGATGAAGTCAAGAAAGTCTATGAGAGTCCTTCAGCTTACGTTAAGTTGATGAAGGAAGCGATAATAAACGGCTCGTTTTTCAACACTCATCGGGTTGTTGATGATCTTTTCGAGAAGATATATTAGAGTACGCTTTCAATGTCAATCGTAGTTTTCGACGCCACGGCGCATTACAAAAACTTGCGCGAGTTTTTGAACATGTCTTTAGGCGTACGCTACGCGTAACGCCGCGACCCGGATTTGAACCGGGAGTTCCGTAAGGAACCGGTTAGCTCGTTTCTGATGAGTTCGAGACCGGCGCTCTCTCTCGCTTCTCAACTTCCATCAAGAAGTACCGAGTTAAGCGATCGCGGCAATAATTTATTGTTGCAAGCGAGCGCTTTCAAAGCATCAGCTTTGTTTAAGCGATCGCGGCATGAGTTTTATAGTTGTATGTGAACTCTATCGGGTTAAAAAGTTTTCTACGTTCTGATCTGCAGTTATTATTTACTATATAGAAAATAAATAGAGCTAAAAAAAATAAAAAGCAGTTTTCCGCCGAAAGGCAAGAAAAAGGGAAAAGGGGCTTAGCTGTCAATAGAAATGACAGGCTAAACCCCCTCCCTAGCGGATTAGGTCGTAGCGAAGACATGGTCGTTCTCCGAGGTTCTCGGCTACGGCCTTTCAAATCTTGAAGCAGAAAGACAGAGCTATCGTGGGGATGATCTTCAGGGATTTCCCTCCTTCATAAGAGATTACGTCTTCTGTGATGGGGTCAAACTCAGTGATCTTTTTCCCATACTCGACTATCCTTAGCTTAAACGAAGGCTCGAGATAGAAAGGCCCCCGGATTCTTGTCCCTGCAATCAATGCCACCACAGGATAAAACGCCACCTTGTATTCATGGGTCAGTTCTGTGAGTGAGACGTACAGCCATTTCTGCCTGAGAAGGTTTCCTGCAGCATCCTCCTCTTTAGTATAGAAGTTGTATCTATAGTCTGGTTTTCCGGCTTCAACACCAACGCCGATTTTCGCATAAGTTCTCTTGCCAATGAAAAACCTATACGTTTGAATGAAGTAAACGCTCAGACCCTTGAGGAGCCACTTATTATCATTTTCCAGGCCGAACTCAAAGCCATTCCTTCCGTTGCTCAGCTCCAGCCCGGCAGAACAGCCTGTGATACTGGAAAAACTATCTCCGATGGGAAAACCAGTCCATTGCAATCCCCCTTTCAGGTAGGTTTTCGCATTTGCAAGACTTGTTAGAAAAAGAAAAACAAATAGTGATGCGATCCATCGTTTCATCCTTTCCTCCTTTTCTCAATCATCAATCTTAAGCAATACTCTGGCAAGAGGGCTCCACTCAGGATATCCTCCTTTATGCTTCGGGTCAAGCGAGATCGGTGCAAGATTGCTTCTAAGACTGTGGTCAAGGCGATTGCTTTCATCAGCACGATCATAAAATCCGTACTGGGAAAAGGTGTACCAGAAGATCTTTTCAGCGCCGAACATATTAATCATCTTCGGATAAATCAATCTTACATACTCAAGATGCTTCTTCCAGTCCTCAACGCCGGTCTCAGTGACCCAAACACGAATTTGCGGGCTGAGTTTTCCCCTCTGAAAAGAGAACCCATCTGTCGCGTCAGATTCATAGCTGTAGAAATTGAAACAGACAATCCTCAGCCTATAATAACCAGGGGTGCGGGAGTAGCGCAGGTTGTAAATCTCGACATCTTCCTGAGAGACAATCCCATGGCTAAGGTCTCCTAAGCCAAGAGCTATATGTTTTCCAAGCTTAACACCACCGTTATTGGTCCCGAGAGTGGGCGCATTCATGAGTGTCAATTCAGGGTGATTTTCACGGGCATAGAAGAATACTTTCTTGAAGACTGGCATGTACTGGGTTGGGGTCATGTATATCTTATTACCCTTCTCATCAGGCCACCAGATGAAGACTTCAGTCTCGTTCCCTATACTCCAATGTTTCACCCCTGGATTTTTGGAAACAACCCAAGAGAAAGCTCCAGTTATATCAAAGCTTGGATCATCATAATACTTTTTGATATAGCTGTTCTCGAAAATCCCTAACACTTCAACACCCCTATCGACGAACCACTGGGCAAAGGCCTGACAATCAGGAAGATCAAGATTGCCAAGCCTCACCCACTTGATACGGCCTGCGTTGATCATGGTCTGCAGACTTGGTTGCTGCAGTAAATCATAAAAACCAAAGGGAGCGACGTTCGTGCTATCCCCTGAGTTCTCCCAGATGCGCCTGATCTCTTCCTTTTCCTGCTGCGTGACCTCGGTTTTTTCATCAACGTCGATTTGGAGGCAGGCAAAGGATAAGAGCACGATCATGAGGATAAGAAATTGTTTCATATGCAGCTCCTTAATAGATTTGCGTAAAGATGAAGGGATGGGGCAAGAGGCCTTACTGGCTTTTTTTTAAAGTTTTTCAGACCTCTTCCTGTTACGGCGGTCAGTCCCATCTTCAGAACCTCAGGCAGAAAGAAAAAGATAATGTGGGAATCAGTTTTATGAATTTCCCTCCTTCAGAAGAGATTACATCTTCTGTGACAGGGTCAAACTCAGTGATCTTTTTCCCATAGGTCATCATCCTTAACTTGAGTGAAGGCTCGAGATAGAAAGGCCCCAGGATCTTAGCCCCTGCAATCGCCGCTATCACTGGATAAACTGCCACCTTGTATTCATGGGACAGCTCTTTATATGAGACATAGATCCATCTTTGGCTGAGAATGTTTCCGTCAGCATCTTCTTCCTTATCATAGTGGTTGTACCTGTAGTCTGGTTTCCCAATTTCAAAGCCAACTCCGATTTTCGCATATGTTCTCTTGCCAAGATAAAATCGGTAGGTTGGGATGAAATAAGCGCTCAGCCCCTTGAGAAGCCACTTATTATCATCTTCAAGACCAAACTCAAAGCCAATCCTCCTGTTGCTCAGCTCAAGCCCGAGAGAACAACCTGTGATGCTGGAAAAACTATCTCCGATGGGAAAACCAGACCATTGCACTCCTCCTTTCAGGCCGATTTTCCCATACGCAACATTTGTCAGCAAGAGAAAAACCATTAACGGTATGAGCAAATGTTTCATGCTTACCTCCTTTCTTAATTTTCAATCTTAAGCAATACTTTGGCAAGAGGGCTCCACTCAGGGTCTCCTCTCATATGGGCTGGGTCTGGCGAAGGAGGCGGGAGATTGCTTCTAAAGCTGAAATCAAGGCGATTCTCAGGGTCTGTTTTATCGTAGAGTGCGTACATGGCAAAAGTGTACCAGAAAATCTTTTCAGCACCGATCATATTGATCATCTTCGGATATATCAGCCTTTCAAACTCAAGATGTTTGCTCCAATCCTCAATGCCAGTCTCAGTTATCCACCTGCGAGTTTTCGGGCTGAGTTTTTTCAACTGAAAAGAGAATACGTCTGTTGCGTCTGACCTATAGCTGTAGAAATTGAAGCCGATAATTTTCAACCTATAAAACTCAGGGATGTGGTATTTGCGCAGATTATAAGTCTCAATATCTTCCTGAGAGACAATCCCGTAACTAAGGTCTCCTAAGCCAAGATTGTCTATCAGATCTCCAAGCCTATCTGCGCCGCCAGTGATTCCAAGAGTGGGGGCATTCATGAGCGTTATGTCGGGGTGATTCTCACAAGCATAGAAGAATACTTTCTTGAAGATAGGCATGTACTGGGCTGGCGTCATGTGTATCTCATTGCCCTTCTCATCAGGCCACCAGATGAAGACTTCAGTCTCGTTCCCCACGCTCCAATATTTCACCTCCGGATTTTCAGAGATGACCTTGGAAAAAGCTCCAGTTATATCAAAACCGGGATCGTCGTAATATCTTTTGATATAGCTGTTCTCGAATATCCCTAAAACTTGAACACCCCTATCGATGAACCACTGCGCAAAGGCCTGGCCGCCATGGACATCGAGATTCCCAAGTCTCACCCATTTGATAAGGCCTGCGTCGATCATGATCTGCAAATCCGGTTGCTGTAGCCCATCATAAAAACCGAATGTGTGGAGGTTCATGCAAGCCCCTGAGTTCTTCCAATTGCGCCTGATCTCTTCTTTTTCTTCTGGTGTGAGTCCTGCAAATTTCTTCTCAACGTCGGTTACGAACGGTTGGCAGGCAAATGAGATTAAGATTGTGAGAATGAGAACTAATTTTTTCATTTTGAAACCTCCTCTAGAATCTTATATATCAGATATTTTTTCCCTCAGATAGTGATTATCAACCCGGCGTTGACCGACTTCCCGGTCTGTTTGTGGTATTTGCCTATGGTGTAGTTGAATTCCTGCTTTGAGTAGGTGGCGCTGGCGGCGAGCTTGAAGAATCGGCTGATCTTGAAGGCAGCCAAGGCTTTGGCGTTCCAGGAATGGCCGCTTTTCATGGAAAGAATCGGGTTGTCAGAGCTGGAACCTGTCGATGTATAATCCAGGTAGTTCGCTGTCAAGTAGAGTGAGAGCTTGCTCCAAGGAGCACGGCCTAGCAGGATACCTCCCTCGAATCCTTTCACGAACCGTTCCTCGTTGACCCACGCGAATGCTTCGGTGGCATCGTCGATCCAAGTCAACTCAAGGCTCTTCATATGGTTTACCCCGAAGACCCCGACGAAATACCACATGTTGTTGGTGAAGTAGCTCCCTAAGCCGATCTTCCCGAGCTTGAATTTTGAATCTATGTCGTAGTCCCATCCGATTCCCCCTAATTCTAATGCCGAGGAATCACTAATCTCTACGCCGACGACAAACACTCCTCTGAGGTTGAGCAGCAATCCTCCTTTCCGCTGCGAGATTGTAACGCCGACTCCGTAAGGGCCGTCTTTTCGCATACCGGTCCAGTTGAGATGCAATAACGCGTTGCGCGAGAAGTTGATGTGCGCCGACAGGCAGAACTTCGATAAATCCAATGAGGAGTCAAAGCCATTTTCCTCGACGCTTATGCTCTCCTGGCCTAGCTCAGCGATGATATTGGTGAAACGCCAGGGATCCTCTGCGCCGAAAGCCGCGATGCTGGTGATAATAGAAATGAAAAGAACGAAAAGAAATAATTTTTTCATGAAAACCTCCTTTTTCAAGTTTTTTAAATGATATTATCAATTACAATCTTAAAGCCAAACCAATTCCCAAATTCACACCTTCAGTATGAAAGAACATCGGTACACCTACATCATTAACTTGAAACATGGTGGTTCCTGAACTTGCACTTGATAAAAGATTCACATTGGCAAATATCGCCAGATTCTTAATCACATTATATTGAATTTTAATTGCCACAAACCAATTCAATAACTGAATCTCATTCACCACCCCTTCATTTACTGTTTTAAAACTGCCAATATCAACGCCCGGACCTAGATATAAATCGAACTTTCCTGTTCTCTCGAGCTTTCCTCTTAGCTTTCCTGTTTTGTTAATCACTCGAATCAAGAATTTGAAATCATACCTGTCAAAACCAAGTATTCGAAAGCCATTTTTAAAAACAGATTCACCACTCTCATGATAATACCCTGCTTCTATCATGCCTCTAGAATTAGACAACGCAACTGAAAATCTTGGATTGATTGAATGGTCCATCTCAACAAAGTCCCAATCATCAATTCAAGTCGGCGGAAACTGAAAAGACCTGTATGTAGCCTCGATACCAGCGGAAAAATGTATTCCCTCATCGCAAAAAACCGAAAAAGAAAACGCGCTCAACAATAAAACAAACAATAAAATACTTTTTTTCATGAAAACCTCCTTACTGATTTTATCGGAAAATATTTACTCACGGAACAATCACTGGAGTGTCTGGAATGATAACCTGCAACACAACCACATTATCAGCTCTTTTCAGATTAAGACCACCAAAAAACTCATAGTTCCCGGCCTTAAGTGTAAATTCTGCATTTTCCTTCAATTCTCTCTCTTGGCCGTTGGTGTTAGGCACATTAATGACGAGCAGCCTGTATTCTCCACTACCATCCATAAAAACCTCTCCTTCTAGGCGCATAGTAGTATAGGTTTTGACTTTGAAAACTAACTTCGCGGTCACGTTGTAGACAATGCCGTAATACGGCTCGATCACGAACGTCATCGAATCGAACTCAGCGTCACCTTGCACGATCGGATCGACATCCGCCAGCTTACACGCCGTTGCCGTCAGCACTATCACAACCAAAACCAACATGATCAAAGTAAATTTTTTCATTTAAACACCTCCTAGTGTTATGAATTATTTTTCTGCGAAGGGAGGGGCTGAAAAGCTCCTGTTGATGGCGGCTTGTCAGCTTTCCTCCCTTTCTCTAGCTAGAGCTTGATAAAAGTCATCCCTGCAGAGAAAAACAGATGCTCTCCTGTGCGGGTGTCTAATAGCCTTGTCACTTTGGCAAACAGCCTGAGCTGGGTTTTCTTTCCGCTGGCTATGAAAGCCTCGAGCGATGTTGTATCGGATATTGAATGGGAGCTCTGGATGCCGCGCAGCTCTGCGTTGAGGCCTATATTGAACTTTTCCTTCAGCGTGTTCAGGCCGAGTTTTAACCCGAAATCCATGTAACTGTCAAGATCATGTCCTGTGGCCAACTCATACCTAAACCTTTTGTCCAGCTGCTCGAAGTGCCTCTGGTTCTTCACGATGAGGCCGAGAAATATTTGCTTGAGCGGCTCTGTATTCACATCCACAGGCATCTTGACATAGTTGCCGAAGTAGATGCCGACGTATTGCCCATTCTTCTGCAGCCACCCGTACTCTGTTAGGAAAGAATAAACAATATAGTCCGGCCAGAAATTACCGAAGAACTCCTGCCCCTTGAGAACTGGCACGTCGATGCTCAGGCTGATGGCAAACCTCCTGGTGGTATTGAGCATCTTCTCAAATCCGATGGTCTGGTAGATGATGCTCTTGTAATCCTCATGATCTGGGCAGACCTCGGCCTTTGCCATTACAAACGATATCAGCTCGCGGCTGGCAGGCTTCTTGTCTTCAGTGTATGACTTGAGCCTTAAGCCGGCATAAACCATAGGCTTTTCGTATAGATACGGCTTGATGCTCTTGATGAATAAGCTGATATAACTATTCAGCGCAAAGCTGACGTCAGCGTCCCAGAGCAGTCCTGACCAGTTGACCAGCTTCAGCTCAGATGAGAAAGACACTCCTGTATCGAGGATGTTTCGGCAGTCAAGATTTCCGATGAGTACGCTGTTATGCTCACCATATATCTGCTGATTGTTGCCGATAAGCTTCCCGATGCCAAGTCCCAGGTCAAGGTTCTTTTGCCGGTACCAGCCCCTGAGCAGCAATTCGTTGGCATCGAAAAAATCTTTGAATGCATCTGAAGAAGTCACGTGGCGGCAGGTGTGATTGATGCTAAACTCGAACTCGACTTTCTCAGTGATAGGATAAAAAGCTCCGGCTCTCACCCAGAAGTCGATGATCCCCTCAAGATTGTTATTCACAGTCTGGTTATGGGATAAATCAATGAAGAACCGGCCTTTCTGCAGCAGCGGGAACTCAAACCTCACAGTAGGCTTGATGACTATGTCATAACTATTGTTGTCGAAGCCGATATCAAACTCAGCAAGGCCTTTTGCTTTTGGCTTCTCGGTGGCGAACGCTGCGGCGGAAAGGAACAACAGGAATATAATGAATGTTTTTTTCATGAGACCCCCTTTGATTTTCTGCTGCGAAGGGAGGGCTGAAGACTCCTACGATGGAACGATCAGCTTACTCCCTCTTGCTTTGTATCTTGCTATTTTGGGACTATCTTGTACTGGCCGAGGAACTGGATGGCCATCACGATGATGAACAGGAATGTGCAGGCCGCTGATTCTAATGCGGTGACATAAACGACATCGTAGTTCCAATTCACAGCCGGGATTATGTCGCTCCTGCTAATGATGAGAATCATCATAAGGCATAACGCGCTGATGCCTAGAACCAACAGCAGGCTTATCTCTCCTTGCTTGGTCGCGAGGATGATTCCTGCGATCAGCACTGGGAGGGTCGCCAACAGGCAGTGCCAGTATTTATACCTCACAGACGGGTGATTCGTTGCCCAAAGGCCGAATAATACCGACGCGATGAGCACAATCCCGAGCCAGAATAATGTTATTGTCATTTTTTCACTCCTTATT
>Ga0268284_1001099_pt1 | contig 15086 bp, 11 predicted proteins | sample saktaG_14_FD_190137 | JGI IMG/M metagenome (GOLD analysis project Ga0268284, IMG submission 190137) | Saline water microbial communities from Sakinaw Lake, British Columbia, Canada - sak_2013_06_06_40m | ecosystem: Environmental > Aquatic > Non-marine Saline and Alkaline > Saline ... | reverse complement strand
GACGATGGCGGGCTGCAATTCGCGGATCATGCGGGTGGTGTTTTCCGCGTCCCACATTTCCTTGGTGAACATGCCATTCCATGACACGGCGTCCCACCACCAGATATCGATCTTTCCATACTTGGTGCATAACTCGCGCACCACGTTTTTCATATATTCCAGATACTTCGCATGGCGCGGGCCGAGCGAACTGGTTTCGCCGGGTTTCAACTGCCAGTTGAGGCCGTTCCGGGTGACTTTGCCCAAGTCCACCGGTTGATAGTCCGGGTGATACCACTCGCGCTGGGCAAAATAGAACCCGATGGGCATGCGCGCGGCGTGGCAGGCGTCGACCACTTCCTTGATATAGTCACGGCCGAACGGGGTGTTGGTGATTTTGTAATCGGAGAAGGCGGTGTCCCACATGTGGAACCCCTCGTGGTGCTTGGTGCACACCACGATGTATTTGAAGCCTGCGCGCCGGGCGAGTGCCACCCATTCCTTGGCATTGAACTTTTCCAACTTCATGTCCTTGGGCCAGGTCGTCCACTCGTCGGTGCGTTTTTGGCCGTTGGCCATGATCGACGGCACGTCCGGAGCATAGCGCTGGGCGATGCTGCCCCACGACAAATCCTTCTCCGCTTTCGAGGTGATTCCGAAGTGAATGAACATGCCATAGCGGAGGTCCTGCCATTGCTGCATCACTTCCGGTTTGGCATAGTTGGACGCCTCCCATTGCGGCGTGGTGAAATATTCGAACAGTTCGCCGCGTTGGTCGCTGTTAGGGAACCCGTCGCGAACGGCGGACTGGGCGCAGGCATGGGCGGCGAAGGACAGACTGAGCAGGGTGGTGAGAATAGGATTCATGGTAGCCGACAAGGAAGGCGTCCCAGGCCGTAGTGACGATTTGCCAGAGGCGAGATGCGCGGGGACGGCGGGGCTGGTAGACGGATGGCACAAAGAATATCCATAAGAACATTTCATGGACGCTGCAAGAATTCGTGCGAAGGTTCGCTTTGGCTGATGGTTCGGGTGATGTGTTGCAGCGCGGCTGCCAGCGCGGTGACGGCTTTGGGCGGGTGGGCGGCCGACAGGCTGACGCGCAGGCGGGAGGTGCCGCGGGGCACCGTGGGGAAGCGGATGGCGGGGACCAGGAATCCGGCATCCGCCAGCGCCGCGGATGCAGTTAGGGAAGATACGTTAGAGCCGAGGATGAGCGGGATGATCGGGGTGGGGGAGGTGGCTATCAAAGAGATGTTATGTTGCAGGCGCAGGCGCAGCGCGTTTCCCTCCGCCGAGCGGATGAGGCGCAGTGAAGCAAGGGCCGCGTGCGCCAGGGCCGGCGGCGGAGCGGTGGAATAGATGAACGAGCGGGCGCGGTTGACGAGCAGGTCGATCCACTCGCGGGATGCGGCAAGGTAGCCGCCGGAGAGTCCGGCGGCCTTGCTCAAGGTGCCCATTTGGAAGGTCACGCGCTGCTGGAGGTGTTCCCGCTCGGCCAGGCCCATGCCGGATTCTCCCAGAACCCCGAAGCCATGCGCCTCGTCTAACAACAAGAGCGCGCCATGGGACTCGACGAGCCCGACGATCTCGCGCAGCGGACAGAGGTCGCCATCCATGCTGAAGACCGATTCGGTGGCGACGAGGATGCGCGCATGCGGGGCCTTGGCGCGGGTGGCGGCGAGCAGGCGTGCCAATTTGGACAAGTCGTTGTGCGGGAAGACGCGCAAGGTCGCACCGGACAGGCGGGCGGCATCGACGAGGCAGGCGTGGGAGAGTTTATCTAGCAGGATGAAATCCGTTTTGCCGACCACGGCGGGAATCACCCCGAGTGCGGTGGCGAAGCCGGACGGGAAAACGAGCGCCGCTTCGGTTAGCTTGGCCTGGGCGAGCGCCGCTTCGAGCTGTTGGTGGGGTGGCAGGGTGCCGCAGACCAGACGGGAGGCGGCCGCACCGGCACCGAAGCGTTGCACGCCCTCGATCAGCGCGGCCTCGATCTCCGGGTGGCGGGCCAGTCCGAGATAATCGTTAGAGGAGAAGTTCCAGAGCGGTCTGCCGCCGCGCGTCACCTGTGGTCCGGCGGGTGAATCCAACGGCTGCAAGGCGCGCAACAATCCATCGGTCTGGAGTTTGCGGAGTTCCTCTGAAGGACTGGGCATGGGTGAGGGGATTCTCACGTGCGGCTCACCGGACGCTCGAGCGCCCAGCGCAGCAGCTTGGTGGAGTCCGTCCAGATGTTAGGCGTGTTTGACTTCAAGACCACCACGATCACCGAGCGGCCGTTGAGCGCGCCGCTGGCCACCAAGCACCGGCCCGAGGCATTCGTGGTGCCGGTTTTCAATCCATCACAGTAGGGGAGGGTCTTGAGCAGTTTGTTGGTGTTTTCAAGCTCGCGGGTATGGCCGTCGTTGAAGCGGAAGGTAAAAGCCTTGGTGGCGGTGTAGGAGCGGATCAGCGGGCTGCGATAGGCGGCGCGGGCGGCGATGGCCATGTCACGTGCTGTCGAGTATTGTCCGGGCATGGGGAGGCCGTTAGGGTTGAGGAAGTTCGAGTTGCGCATGCCGATGGACTCGCTTTTGCGGTTCATGAGGGCGGCGAAGGATTCCTGATCGCCGCCCACGTCGCGGGCCAAGGCGCGGGCCACATCGTTGGCGCTTTTGACCATCAGCACCTTGAGCAATTCGCGGCGGGTATAGACCTCGCCGGGTTTGAGGTTGAGCTTGGTCGGTTCGCAGGCACCGTCGGAGGCTTCGATGGTGACCGGTTTATCGATGTTGCCCGCATCGAGGATGCACAGGGCGGTGATGATTTTCTGGGTGCTCGCCACGGCGCGGGGAAGGTCGGCGTTTTTCGCGTAGAGGACGCGGCCGCTGGCGACATCCAGCACGATGGCGCTTTCACCGACGATTTTGGGTGGCGCGGTGGGCGGGATGGCCGCCACGCGGACGGGTGCCGGGTTGAGGTTTGCGGGTTGGCGGTAGGAATCACTCGCCGGGGTCAGCCTGGGCGGAGGATTTCCACCGCATGAGGTAATTAGCGCCGCGGTGATGACAAAGGCGGCGGCGCGGACGCAGAACAGTCTGGACATGGGCGGGATGATTCCCATCGACGGCCGGGGATCAAGCCGCGAATGTGGTGGTTAGAAGGTCCGTGGGTTACGGGATTCTGGGTGGGAGCAGGCTGCCGTCCAGTTCGCTGCCCGGTTCGGGCAGCGTGGGTTCCTTGAAATCCACCGGGCCTCCGAAGAACCAGAATCCGCGTTTGCGCTCGTTTTCAAAGGCCAGTGCGCGTTCATGACCGGTGGGCAGTTTTTTCAAATCCTTCTCGCGGACCTCCACGACCTTGACCCGCGAACCGGGGAGCAGACCGGCAAGCGAGAAATTGGAGATTTTCGAGGTGGTGGCCGCCGCGGATTTCTTGACCGCGGCAACCGAAGCGCTTCCCGCATTGCGAACGCCAGCACATGAGGCCAGCACCAGGCTCGCGGCAATCACGAAGGCGGTGGTCGGTGGTGGCAGGAGTTTCATGAACGATTGCAACGTGGAAAATTTACCACAAACGGCCGGCCTGTCCATCGCTAGTTTCACTGCTTGTTTCGTGGCGATCGGTTCACCTTGGCATGAGGATGAGGAAATTGCGGACCGGACGGTTCCAAGGAGGGCGTCTGGAAACGGGGCCCCCGGCAAGCAGGTCCGAAATCCAAAGCTCCGAGGAACGTCCGCCATCCAGGTTGAGCGCGTGGCGGACCGGCCAAGCGGCGGGTGGGGATGCGCTGAGGGCGGCAGCCAATTGCGCGAGCGTGCAGGCGGACGCCCGGCCTATCCACCAGCGGCTGCCGCCGTCCCAGAGCATGAGTGTGCGCACGGCGGGTTTGATGGCGTCGAGGCCGGCAACCGGGTGGCCGTTAGCGACGAGCAGCGGGCCGGCTTGGACCAATTCGCGCATGGTCGATGCTCTGGTGCGGCCGAGGTTTTCGCGTCGGGTGATGGCGGATTGACCGGATGAATCTTCGTGCCATGCGCCGCTGCCGAGCGAGGAGGCGGTGTTCCATGTGCCGGTGCGTTTGCCTGATGCAACCACCAGTCCCAGCGGTTCTCCGGCAGGTGTGAAAAACCCGCCATTGACCGCCGCCAGTCCGCCGCGCGAACGCCCGGCGCTCGCGGCATCCGGGAACTGGCTGCCGGGACCGCCCGCTTGGTCGGCGGCGACGAGGCGCTGGCTGCGCGAATCAAATGCCACGCCTTCGAAAGCGATGCCCGAGAAATCGCCACGCGTCGTTCTAGCGGATTCCGGCGGGCGCAAGGGAACCTCCGGTTGCGCCACGGCAGCGTGCGGTTGCACGCGTCTAACAGCCTTGTCCGGCGGCGGCGCAAGTGGCCCTCTGGCGGGCGTGCAACTGGCCAGCAGGACGAACCACGAAGCGATGGCCAGGAAGCGCATGCCCGGATGTCTCATGGGGCAACGGGCTTGGCAAGCAGCTTGGGTCACTTTGCCTGCGCGGCGGACTCCAACAGATCGGTGGCGGGCAGGACGACGTTGGAGGGCATGGGGCCCTGGCTTTCGTTGTCACCTTTTGCGCTGAAGCGGTTGATGCCGACGCCGAGGAATTTCCCGTCCTTGTTAAACACCGGCATGCCGAGTGCCGGGGTGCCGAGTTTGGCGAAGGTGCGGGGTTTGCTGATCATCGAGATGACCTCGTTGGTCATGCAGACCGGTTCGCGATTGAGATCCTTGCCAAGACGGCCGAGAATGATCACATCATCAAGCAGAGCCATGGGTGCGTTGTCCGCAGTGTTGACCGGCGTGAGTTTAACGCTCTCGGGTTTTTCCGGACGAATGAAGGCGAGGTCCAGATCGGGGTCCTTGAAGGCGACCTTGGCCGGGACTTCCGACCCATCAGGCAACAGGATTTTCACTTCCTTGGTGGTGCCCTTGGCAGAGATTTTGACCGGGCCCTGTGGGCCGTTCATGGTGCGGCCATCCAAGGTGGACGCCACGTCCAGCGTGGAAAGAGGCGCGACGATCAAGCCGTCCGCACCGATCACCGTGCCGAGCAGTTCGACCTTGCGCTCTTCCTTTTTCACCGGGTTTTCGCCGGCGGTGAATTCGATTTCGACCACCGCGCTGAGGAATAACACGGAGTCTTTGTTTGCGGACGCCATGGCGAGGGCCTTGTCCTTGAGCGGACCGTCGGCGGCCATGACCAACGGAGCGGTGAAAAGGACGGCGGCTAACAACAATGTGGTTTTCATGGGATGAGGTGCTCGGATTGAGGGTGAGTGGAGCTTACCAGGTCGGTTCGAGTTCGATATAACGGGAGGTGATGCCCCGCCGGACGAACATCACGACCGGACTGCGGGTGGTTTTTTCGAGCTCGGCAAGAACGGATTTCAAAATTTCGACGGAATCCACCGCTTTGCCGTCGATGGAAACCAGGATGTCGCCGGTGGCGAGTCCGCCCAGCGCGGCCCAGCCGGCGGGAGTGATGGCAGTGACTAACACGCCCTTGAAATCAGCGGGAAGCTTGCGCGCGACGCGGTCCTCCTGGCCGAGGTCGCGCGAGGTGAACTCGAGGGTTTTGCATTCGTGGGATGCCAGATCCGCGGTGCCTTCATGGCCCGCTTCAAGTGGCACTTTCACTTGCAGGTCCGCGTTGCCCCGCCGGACGGCAAGGTCCACCTCGGTGCCAATGCGGTATTGCCGGATGAGGGTTGCGAACACATCGGCGTCTTCCGGGCGCGAGGCGGGAATCACCGTGCCGTCGAGCTTCAGGATCAGGTCGCCAATTTGCAGCCCGGACTGTTCCGCCTGGGTGCCGGGATGCACCCGGGTGATGCGCACGCCCTTCAATCCCGGGATGCCGAGCGCGGCCGCGAGCTCGGTCGAGATCACCTGGGTGTCGATTCCGAGCCACGCCTTTTTCGCGATTCCGGGTTTATCAACATCGGGTTCGGGGCCAATCTTGACGACGGTTAGATAACTGCGGCCATCGTGTTCATAGGAGACGAGCACAGGCACCGGTTCGGTTTTCCCGGCGGTGATTTCCTGACTCACCGCGACGAGCGCGGCAAGGTCGGGCGTGGGCTTGCCATCCACCGCGAGAATGAGATCGCCATCGACGATCGCCGGTTTGGACGCGGCCGCCGCACCCCCCGGGCGCAGACTCTGCACCAACACCGCATGGCTGTCGTCACGGCGGAGTTCCTTGGCTGCTAGATCCGTCAAATCCCTGGCGGTGATGCCCCATGACAGGAGTTCCTTTTCGCGCGGTTCGGCCGGTTCACGTTCGGTGGTGGTGACCTTCCAGGACATCGGCGTGCCGTCACGCACGCCTTCCAGCACGAGCTCCGAACCCACCGGGGACTCTAACAACATGCGGTTGACCACCGGAATATCCTCAGGAGCCCTCGCCGCGGCGATCTCCACACCGTTGCAGCGGGTCACGATGTCACCAGCCTTCAGACCCGCGGTATCGGCCGGCGCGCCGCTGATGACACCCCCGGCGAGCACCCCGGCCTTGGCATCGGAACTCTTGAGCAAGGGCTGGGCGTTGAGGCCTATCCAACTCCGCCGCACCTTGCCGGTGGCGATCAGCTCATCCGAGACTTTCTTCGCGAGATTCGCCGGGATGGCCCCTCCCAGGCTGCCAATGCCCACTTCGTTCACGCCGACGATTTCACCGCGGAGGTTCACTAAGGGGCCGCCCGAGTTACCGGGAAAAATCACCGCGTCGTGGCCGATCCAGCGCACGAGTTCCCCCACCGCCTCGCCATCGAGTCGCATCGCCCCGCCGGGCGCAATCATCTCGATGTTTGCCACGATGCCCTGGGTGACCGATTGGGAAAGCCCGGCCGGGCTGCCCATGGCGAGCACCACGTCGCCGACCTGCAGCAGCGAGCTGTCACCGAACTTCGCCACGGGCAGTGGCGCGTCCGGATTGCGGAGGTCTTTTTTATCGATCTTGAGCACCGCCAGGTCCGCCAGCGCATCCGTGCCCACCAGCGTGGCACGCAGCTCCTGGCGGTCGGCCAAACGCACGGTGATCCGGGTGGCGCGGCCCGCGACATGATGGTTTGTTAGAATGTGGCCATCCGGTGAAATGATCGTGCCGGAACCACTGGCGCGGCCTTTCTGCATCCGGCCGCCGCCGCCTTCCTCGAACACCACGTGGATCCTAACGAGGGCAGGATAGACCGCTTGGACCGCGGCTTCGACCTGCGGATCGACGGTTGCAGAGGCCCGGGGAAGAAACAAAGAAACCGCCAAGGTGATGGCGGGCGCGGATTTTAACAACAATGTCATGGCGAATGGAAACCCCGGCAGGGCCGGTGCATCAACAACGAAACCGCCGAACTGACTTGTCTGGCGATTTTCCAGCCCCCTTGGCATATGCGTATTCGGGATCCCCCGGAATCCCGCTTGCCCCGGTCGGGACTTGAGCCTAGGATTTGCCCGCATGCTTGATCGGATTGCCAACACTCTGCTTGCGCCCGTGGCCGGCTTAGCGACTGCGCTGGGTCTGTTGCTGGCGTTTCCGGCATTCGGGCAGTCGCCGCCACCCATATCATCGGCGCAATTCGATCCATCCGACGTTTACTTCCAAGGGTATCTGGCGACGCGCTCCGCAGAGCAGCTTGAAACGGCCGGAGATTTCATCGGGGCCATGGAGAAATTGCAAAAGGCGAGCCAGTTGTTCGAAACGGTCCGCAAATACTATCCCGAATGGAAAGCGGAAATGGTGGGAGGACGGATTGGCAAGACGACCGAGACGCTTGCCCGGGTGGGCCCGCAGGCTGACGCGCAACTCCTGAAAAACCGCAACACGGTGGCCGAGTTGGAAGGCGGGGTAAAGATCCCCGGTCAGATGATCGATCCGGCGGCGGGAGTGCTTCCCTTGACGCCGGGGATTCTGGAAGTGGAGCCGCTTGCCACCCGCCGTCTGGCCGATGCGGAGGCCGAGGTGAAGCGACTCCGCGAACTGGCCGCCAAGACCGGTGAGACTTCCCGGGACAGCTCCCGCATCGGCGATGTGATACGGCAACGGGATTTCTTGTCGACCCAGCTGCGTGCTGCGGAAAACAACGTGGCGGCTCTCCGCTCCCGGCTGGCGGCAGTGCCGATGGAGAAGGAGATGAAGACCCTCAACCAACGCATCGCAACTCTTGAACAAGAGCGCGAAGCCATGGCCATGGCACTTACCCAGAGCCGCGGTGCCCACACCGAGGCGCTGAGCCGCATCGCCATCCTGGAGGCGGATCTGAAGCTCATCCAACAGAAGCACGCCGATCTCGACCGGGATCTCAAAGCCGAGCGGAGAGTCGCCATCTCGGTGGTCGCCGGACAACGGCGGCAGCTCGAAGCGCTGGAGAAAGAACTGGCACGCAAGGACGCCGAACTCGGCAAGGCGAGCGAGCGCATCAGCGGCTTGATCAACGAATTGCAGGAAAGCCGCGAGGCCTTCGACCAACTCCGCACCGAGCGCGATTCACTGCTTCAGGAGCGTGACCAAATGGCCGCCCTGCTCAAGCTCAATGAGGCGGGACGCATCCAGGATCTGATCGAGCAAAACATGGCGCTCGCGAAAAACCTGCGCGAAGCCAATGAAAAAGTGGACCGGCTCAGCCGCGATAGCAACGCCGACCAGGATGCAACCACCGCCGCGCTGCGTGACCTCGCGATTGCCAAGTCCCAGATCAACCGGCTTCATCAGGACAAACGCGAGCAGGATCAACGCCTCGCCGAACTGGAAAGCCGCCTGAAAAAAGAGGAACTCGCGCTCTCGAAAGGCCAGGTGGCTGTGGATCCGGCGGAAGTGGAGGTCCTGCGCGGTATCATCAAACGCCAACTCCGCGTCCAGGAGCGCCGCCGCCAGGCCCGCGATTTGTTGGTCGAGGCGGCCAAGGAACTGGGCTCCAAGGACGAGCGCCTCGCCAAGGCCATCGAACTTTTCGACGCCCAGGAAATCGCGCTGTCACCCGCAGAGCAGCGGCTCATCGCGGACAAACAGGTGGACGGCGAGTTCGTCTCGCCCTTCGCGAGGGACCGGGTCACCGTGGGTCAAGCCACGGCGGAACTCAACCGCGACATCGCCGTTTTCGAGCGCACGGCCGAGAAATCCTTTGTCGCCGGGCGCCTGTTGCCGACCCGCGAGCTCTATCAGATGATCCTCGAACAGCACCCGGGCCATACGCCGTCGCTTTGCAAGTTGGGCGTCGTGCTGTTGCGGCTCGAGGAACCGACGGGTGCCGTGGATACTTTCCGCCGAGCCGTCGAGTTGGACGCCAACAACCCATACGCCTACCGGATGCTCGGGTTTTCCCTGATGCAACTGGGCGACTTGCCGGCCGCGGAGCAAGCGGTGCGCCGTTCCGTGGATCTCGCTCCGAACGATGCCAAGAGCCAAATGCTGCTGGCCACCTTGTGCTACCGACTCGGCCGCGTGAGTGAGGCGGAGTCCTTCTTCAAGGCGGCGATTACCGCCGATCCGTTACCGAGTGAGCCGTATTACAACCTTGCCTTGCTGTGTTCGCGCGACCGGCGTCGCGAAGACGCCAAAAATTACTATCAACAAGCCCTTGAGCGCGGTGCCGTGCCGGACCCCGCGCTGGAAGAACGCCTCGCCAAACCGTGAACTCCTGCCGCCCCATGCTGTGGTTGTTAGTGCTGCTGCCGGTTTCCTGCGCGTCGGATTCCCGGGGGGGCAAACCTGCGGATTCCCCCGCGCCCGCCAGCCACAAGACCTTGAGCCAGCGGCTTCAGGAAAAAAACGGTTACAAACAGGACGCCAACGGCAACTGGGTGCCGCAGAACGACCAGCGCAGCTCGTTCGAATCGAAGGGTAAGTCCCCTTACTTCCAAGGCAAATACGACAAGAAGACCTACCAGACCGGCAAATACTCCAAAAAATCCTGGTGGGGCAACAAGGACTATGGGCGGCAGGATTATGCCGGCAATACAGATGGCAGCCGTTTTGAAAAATCCTCCCGCTTCGACGGCCAAGGCGCACGCGAAGCCGGCACGGACACGGATCTTCCCGGCCCCTATCAAACGGACACCTACGCCACCAAAGCCGCCCGCGAGGCGGGTCGTGGCGGCATCACGAAACCCTCCGACACGGAAACCGACATCCGCCGCAGGGTCTACAAGGAGCCGGAAATCATCGATTGGAGAGAGCAGCGATCCCTCAGCTTGGAGCAGTCGAAGGGGATTCTTGGCCACTGACCGGTTCGACACTGGCGACGGTCTGCGCGAGTGATTCCAAGAGCAGTTTTTTCAGGGTTTCCCAGCGCCACGGGCGGCCATCGAGGAAAAACGTCTGGGACACGGAGAGCCGGACCTGCGCGTATTGGTCCGCCGGAAAATCCCGCGCCAAGGCCGCCCCCAAGGCGGGACTTGCCGCATTCCGAAAGTGGCACACGTCAAGATCGCCCGCTTTCAGACGCGCATACCATGCCCCGGCGATTTTCTCCGCAAGCACCGCTCCTGGCGGGGTATCCAGGATCACCCTGCCATCCGTCGCAGCGTCGGTGTGGACCATCACATGTAGCACCGCCGCATGACGCCGCAGGTCCTCGGTGATTCTTTGGGTGAGCTGTAGCCGATAGGGCTGTTGGTGGCGCTCCACGATTTTTTGCCGCGTGGCCTCGGGCAGTTTCAGCGCAAAGCGGCTCCAGCGTTCCTCACCATCCTGTTCCAAATCGATCAGCAAACGCGTCACATCGCCATGCACCAGCGGAGTCCGGAATTTCATCGCAAAGGCCTGCGCCAAATTCAGCGAGCCGGGCTCCCAGCCTGCGGTGGATGTCACCGCATCCTCCGACTCGCGGAAAATCTCCCGATACGCTTCCGGCACCGCACACGTCGCGTTTTCACAACTGAAAAGAAAGGCTGTCATGCGCTTGAACTTCCACCAACCGCATCGACACTGCCAGAGATTCCTCACTAACGCAACCCTGCATCGCCCGGCTCTATCGCCCCATGCAAAAAGGCGCGGACCCTTGACGGTCCGCGCCTTTTCGATTGGGTGTCCATTCCCCCCAAAGAATTTCAAGCGGGACTTGGCACCTAGTGAATCTCCCCCCGGAAATTCAACAAACAAACGCCTCGTCAACTTGAAATCTGGAAATGACAGGCAAGCTGAAAATTCACTGATGTAAATTACTCACTTGCCATGACAAACAAAAAACATATAATTTCCAGAACCGCAAGAGAAATTTTCAGGTTTTTTCAAATTTTTCCGGGACAGGCAAAAAAATCAGGCTCAGGGCTTAAAAAACCACGGGCGTCGGATCCCTTGTTCCGACGCCCGTGAGCCCATTGGGGGGGCAATTGTGCTATCCCTTACGAAACCGAGCATGTCACAAAATCGGTCTCACCACCATCACGCAATCGCGTAGGACGTGTGCCGCCCATGGAGTGGAGCACAGGAATGATCCGATGAACTGCCAAAGGTCCCTGGACTCTGGTCCCTGGACTCTGGTCTCTGAGGCGAAGCCTCGCTAGCAAACCCGACGGAGATCCCAAATCCCAAGATGCCGGGCTTGAAAAACCACGGGCGTCGGATCCCTTGTTCCGACGCCCGTGGGCCCATTGGGGGGGCAATTGTGCTATCCCTTACGCAGTGGAAAATACCAATAAACGGCCGCATGCCCATTACGTGATCGCGTAGAAATCACTCACAGCCTGCCAGCCGCCTTGATGTCGAAATAACTGTTGGCGAGAGCCACCGGCAATTCCTTGGCGGTGGCATCAAGGGTCAGGATCCCGGAAGCACCGAGACCGGCGAGGATTTCCCTGCGCTCCTGCACGTGCCGATCCGCCGCTAAATAGCGCAAGGCCGAAGCAAACGACCCGACCGGCTGGGCAAACGCGTCCTGCACGGCCCCCTCACGCATGCTGGCGAGCAGCACGAGATGGCGGGAATTGAGCACTTGCATCGCGGGCAGCAACTCCTTGCCGTCCTCGCCGCGCAGGTTTGTTAGAAAGATGACCAGCGACCGCCGGCGTTGGCGCGTCATCAATTGCTCTACGGCTCCCGCAAAATCGCTGGGAGCGGGCGTCGTTTGATAGTCGTAGAGGTGGTTGAGCAGGACCGGCATCGCATGGGACCCTTTCATGGGCGGCAGCCAACGGTCGGAGCCGCCAAAAGATTTCACCGCGATCTGGTCGCCCTGCCGCAGTGCCACGTGGGCGACGAGCAGGATCGCGTTGAGGATGTGGTCGAACTGGGGCACCCCGCCGTCCAGTGCGCGCATCCGCCGCCCGGTATCCAACAGGAACACGATCGACTGGTTGCGTTGTTCCTGAAAGTCGCGGCTGATGAGCATCTGCCTGCGCGACGATGCCTTCCAATCGATCTGGGAGAGCGGGTCGCCATCACGGTAATCACGGAGTTGGTGGAAATCCCGGCTGGAGCCCGCACGCGGGCGGCGCACGATGCCCAGCGGGCTTTCGCGGTGCTGCATCGCCAGCAGCGCGAAGCGGACCACCGGCTCGTAGTTTGGATAGACCTTGACGGTTTCCGCATCGAGGTGAGCGGTTTTGCGCGACCAGAATCCGAGCGGCGAGACCCGCCGGATCTGCACCGGTCCGAATACCGCCGCGCCGCGCTCCAGCAGCGTCACTGGATAGAACACGCGGATTTCGCGCTGCGGCGGAACCTCACCGGACCACGGTAGCGCCGCCGCCACCGCCCCCGGCGGGATGCCGTCGAATACCTCGAGCCGGGCCGCCAGCTTGCCTTCATTGCACAACACCAGCCCGACCTCGCCCGGCTCGCCCAAGGCAAACCGCCCGGGCAAACGCCGCCGGATTCCGAGCGGCCGGAAACACCGGACCCACACCGCATCGAACACCACGCACACCGCCGCCGCCGCCCCCAGCCACCCCCAGGCGGACACCTGCGCCGGCACCAGCACCACCACCGCGGCTAACAGCAGCCAGGCTGAAGCTAACGCTAACAGGCGGATGGTGGGACTCATGATCGGGGATTGAATGGTTAGAAAGACGCTTCACCCCGCGGTGCCGGAACGCTCTCCACGATCGCTTGCAATACTTCGTCCACTTCCTGGCCGCTGATCGCCACTTCGGGCGTGAGTTGCACGCGATGCCGCAGCACGGGTAAAGCCGCGCGCTTGATGTCGTCGGGCGTGACAAATTCCCTGCCCTCGAGCGCGGCGAAGGCCTTGCCTATCCTCACCAGGCTGATCGCGCCGCGGGTTCCCGCGCCCAGCGAGATGGCTTTGGATTCCCGCGTGGCCTTGGCCAAGGCCACGGCGTAGGCGACCGCTTCGGGCACGATCCGCACCGCCGCCGTCGCCTGTTGGGCGGCGACGATTTCCTGCGGACCGCAAACCAGCGCGATGCCCGTGCCAGAACCACCCGGGTTTTCGGCCGCTGCGCGGGTGACGATTTCGCACTCCGCCTCGCGGCTGGGATAACCGATGAGCACCTTCATGATGAAACGGTCGAGCTGCGCTTCGGGCAGCGGATAGGTGCCCTCGTGTTCGACCGGGTTCTGGGTGGCCAGGGTCATGAATGGCGGGGCGAGTTTCAGGGTTTCTCCATCAATGGTCACCTGGCGTTCCTGCATGACCTCGAGCAACGCCGCCTGGGTCTTGGCCGGCGCGCGGTTGATCTCGTCGGCTAACAGAAGATTGGTGAACACCGGCCCCTGCCGGAGTTGGAAGGTCTGGCTTTTCATGTCGAACAAGCGGAAGCCGGTGACGTCCGAGGGCATCAGATCCGGAGTGAACTGGATCCGCCCCGAGGCCCCGCCGAAGGTTTTCGCCAAGGTGGTGACAAGGTAGGTCTTGCCCAGCCCCGGTTTCCCTTCGAGCAGGACGTGGCCGCCTGCGAGCAAGGCGGCGAGGACTTGGTCGATCACGGTTTCCTGGCCGAGAATCACGCTGCGGATTTCCTGGCGCATGCGTTGGATCAACTCGGCCAAACTCTGGACGGGCGGCACTATGCCAATAACTGTGGATTGGGTGTCGGGTATCATCATGGGGATGGACTGTGGAGGACTTTAAGTAACTGTTGGAGATCGGCGGTGATGCGGGTGAGAATCGCTGGATCGCTTGGCGCGGCTTGGGCAAGCGCATGGCTCACCCGCTCCCGCGGCAAGCCGGCGCGGTCCGCGAGAAACTGGTGGAAATCCTCGTCCCGGCAACCTGCCCGCCCGCTCGTCTGGTGGCCGAGTTCGACGATTTGCCGGCGCAAGGAAGCCAGCAGCGAGGCCGTGCGGTCAAGCCGCCATTGGAAATCGCCAAGCGCCTCGAGGTGGTGTGCGTAGCCCCGCAACACCGGCGGCACCGCCGCCGCTTCGAGCGGACCGAAGCGCGTGAAGTTTTTCCACAGCCAGAGCAGCACCCACAGCCCGAGACCTAACAATACCGGGCCGAGGTGGGCCCGCATCAAGACCCACAGGGACAGCCCCGACCCGCGCATGAAACCGACCGTCGCCTCGTATTCCATCGCCTCGATCAGGGCGTTGAGCAATGCCGCGTGATCGTTTTCACCGATCCAGCGGTTGCGGAACAAGCGCCCGTCGGTGACCACCGTGATCCGTCCGTCACCGGTCGCCACCGAGGCGAACACCCCCGGCTTCATGCCACTGGCGGCCACGGTGGCCTTGGACATGGCGTTCACTTTGAAGCTCCGGCCTGCGAACACGATTTCCTCCGCGGTGGTATTGCCAGTGGTGGCTTCCGCTGGCTTGAGGTCGATCCCCGCGCGTTCTAACATTGAAAGCAGCGCCGGTTCCAGCACCGGTGGGGAGTGAGCGTCCAGCCAATCGTTCGTTGCCTCGTCCGCATGTTCGACCAACAGTATCAGGTGACCGCCCGCCCCCGCCCATTGCTCCATGCGGCGGGTGAAACTTTCGTTGCTCAGGATGGACGCGGGAACAATCCACACCGCCTCCTCTCCTTGCGGCGCGGTCCACGAGATCACCGACCGGACCTTCCAGCCCATGTGCCCGACCAAGCGTTCGGCGGCGAGCCACGGGTTGATGCGTGCCTTGCCCTTGTAGCCGATCTCGCGCTCCACCTCGGTGTAATCGCAGGCCGTTAGAGCAAGCGCCGCCGCCGCCATCAGGAGCAGGCGTT
>Ga0268284_1001098_pt1 | contig 15089 bp, 10 predicted proteins | sample saktaG_14_FD_190137 | JGI IMG/M metagenome (GOLD analysis project Ga0268284, IMG submission 190137) | Saline water microbial communities from Sakinaw Lake, British Columbia, Canada - sak_2013_06_06_40m | ecosystem: Environmental > Aquatic > Non-marine Saline and Alkaline > Saline ... | reverse complement strand
GGTAATATTAATTTTACTTGGTAATTTTAACATTATTTTAATTTAAAATCAAGCATTAATTAGTATTGCGTGATGCGTATTGCGTATTGCGTTAGGAAAATAGAAGATAAATTCGTATTGCGTATTGAGTATTGCGTATTGCGTTAGGAAAATAGAAGATAAATTCGTATTGCGTATTGAGTATTGCGTATTGCGTTAGGAAAATAGAAGATAAATTAGTATCGAGTATCGAGTATTGAGTATATAGTGAAGAAAGGAAGAGATAGAATTCAGGAATCAAATTCGTATTGCGTATTGCGTATTGCGTTAGGAAAATAAAAGCGTAATTAGTATTGCGCACAGCGTTTAGCGTATAGTTAAGTAAAGAAAAAAGCAGAAGTTAAAATAAGAATACTATTTCGTATAATATATATGGTAAAGAAAATAGTAATGTATGATATGTAGGGGAAGACCTTGTGTCTGCCCGAAATGAGTAAAGGAATAGATAAATTTTATAAGGTAGTAATCTTTACACAATACTCAATACGAAAAAGGGAGATCAATGGAAACAAATCACAAGATTGCCAAGTACGCAGGAATAGTAGTTATTGCCACTATATTTTGTAGAATATTAGGTTTAGGCAGAGAAATAGTAATTTCAAATAGATTCGGAGCAGGAGTTGAATCTGATGTTTTTTTTGTTGCTTTTATGATTCCCAATCTACTGAGGAGTTTTTTGGCAGAAGGCGCTTTAAACTTAGCTTTTGTACCTGTTTTTACAGAATATTTAACTAATTATGACCGAAAAAAAGCTGAATATTTTGCCAGTAATGTTTTAAACATTTTAATTATAGTTTTAATAATAGTGGTAATTTTAGGTATTTGGGGAGCTCCTTGGTTAATTAATATAATTGCTGTAGGTTTTAAAAGTAATCCGTATAAATACCAGTTAGCCGTGGACTTAACCAGAATCATGTTCCCTTATATTGGTTTTGTTGCTGTTGCTGCTTTATTTATGGGTATTTTGAATTCCTATGAGCATTTTTTAGTGCCTGCTTTGGCCCCGGCTATGTTGAATATTTCTATTATCGTATTTGCTCTTACTCTAAGTTATAAATATGGTATCTATAGCATTGCCTGGGGAGTAATTTTGGGAGGAATTGGACAGGCATTAGTGCAAGCCCCGGCGTTAGCAAGGAAAAAAATAAAATATAGCTTCGTAGTGGATTTTAATGATCAGGCAACAAAAAAATTATTAAAACTATTATTACCGGCTATGGTAGGCCTGGCTATTACACAGATTAATGTTATAGTGGATAAGACAATTGCTTCCACTTTGATCGATGGAAGTATTTCAGCTTTGTATTATTCCAATAGATTGATACAATTTCCCTTGGGGGCATTTGGAATTGCTATTTCCATTGCCATTTTTCCTACACTTTCTAAAAGTATTGTAAAAAATAATATTCCTGAATTTAAGAAATCATTATTATTTGGTTTAAGAATGTTATTATTTACCACTGTTCCGTCAGCAATAGGATTAATTGTATTAAAGGATCCAATAGTTCGTTTAATATATGAACATGGCACATTCAGTAAATTTGCAACAAATATGACTGCCAGCGCCTTATTATATTATTCTATAGGTCTATTTGCCTATGCATGTGTTCGATTGATAACCATGTCTTATTTTGCTTTGAATGATACTAAAACTCCGGTAAAGATCGGAGCTTATATGCTACTTTTAAATGTTGCTCTGGATTTAATTTTAGTTAGATATTTAGCTCATTCCGGTTTAGCCTTAGCCACTTCAGTTGTGGCTATATTAAATATGATGATTCTATTGAAAATATTACAGGATAAAATCGGGGATATTGAATTGAAATCACAAGCCTTATTTTTGGTAAAAATTGTTATATCTTCAATATTTTTAGGAATAACCTGCGTGGTGATTAGTAATTATTTGGGCAGGATATTAGACCTAAATGATAAATATAATCAGCTTATTCAAGTAACTGCCTCTGTTTTTAGCGGTAGTTTGGTTTATTTTATTATTAATTATATACTGGGTGTTAAAGAAGTAAGAAATATAAAGCACGGCCTAAAAACAATCTTAAGGAGCAAAGAATAAATAATGTTAGAAGATTATCATTGCAACATTGAAAATATCAGGAATTTTTCTATAATTGCCCATATTGATCACGGAAAATCAACTATAGCTGATAGATTATTAGAATATACCGGAACAATTTCGGGAAGAGAAAAAAGAGAACAGGTATTGGACGACATGGATTTAGAAAGAGAAAAGGGAATAACTATTAAATCGAAAGCAGTAAGATTATATTATCAATCCAAAGACGGGAAGAAGTACATTTTAAATTTAATTGATACCCCCGGACACGTTGATTTTTCATATGAAGTATCTCGCAGTCTTGCGGCATGTGAAGGTGCTTTGTTGATCGTTGATGCATCTCAAGGCGTTCAAGCACAAACTATTGCCAATATTAATTTAGCGCTAAAAAATAATTTAAAGATAGTCCCGGTAGTTAACAAGATAGATCTTACTACTGCAAACCCGGATAGAGTTATCCAAGAATTAAAAAATATTTCAGAAATAAAAGTAGAAGAAGTAATTTTAGCTAGTGCCAAAGAGGGAATTGGAACTTCTGAAATTTTAGAAACAATAATCAATAAAATTCCGCCGCCAAAAGGTAATCCGAATAAACCTTTAAGGGCGCTTATATTTGACTCGGTTTATAATTCTTACAAAGGAACGATTGTCTATGTTAAGGTAGTAGATGGTGTAATAAAACCAGGTATGGTTATTCAAACTATGTCTAATAACCTAAAATATGAAGTGATAGAAATAGGAATATTTCGTCCTAAAATGCAGGCCATAAAAACACTTACTGCCGGGGAAGTGGGATATATAATAGCCGGATTTAAAAATATTAAAGATACTCACGTAGGTGATACTATTACTGATGCTTCTAACCCGTCCCGAGAAAGTCTTCCCGGATACAAAAAGGTTACACCTTTGGTTTTTTGCAGTATCTATCCGATTGATAATAAAGAATATGAAAACCTTAAGGCTGCCTTGGAAAAGCTTAAATTAAATGATTCTTCCCTTTTTAGTGAAGCTGAAACATCAGAAGCTTTGGGATTTGGTTTTAGGTGTGGATTTTTAGGGTTGTTACATATGGAAATTATCCAGGAAAGATTGGAAAGAGAATATGATATAAATTTAATTGCCACTACACCAAGCGTAATGTATCAATTAACTAAAAGGAATGGAGAAACAATTAAAATAAGTAATCCTACGTCTTTTCCTCCAAAAAATGAAATTCTAAAAATTGAAGAACCATATGTAAAAGTGAATATCATAACTCCCAGTAATTGCATAGGCGGAATTATGGATTTAGTTCAGGAAAGAAGGGGAAGCTTTAAAAATATGGAATATATCGATGAAAAGATATTAAAGTTAGATTATGAGTTACCTTTAAACGAAATTATTTTAGATTTCTACGATAAATTAAAATCAATAAGCAGCGGGTACGCCTCCCTTGATTACGAACTTGCAGGATATCAACCCTCCGAATTATCCAAAGTTGATATATTGGTCAATCATCAATTGGTTGATGCTCTGTCCTTTGTCGTTCACAAAGATAAGGCCTATAACCGGGGGAGAAAAATAGTTGAAAAATTAAAGGAGATAATCCCTCGCCAGATGTATGAAGTTCCACTTCAAGCCACAATTGAGGGAAAGATTATTGCCCGGGAAACCATAAAAGCTCTAAAAAAAGATGTAACCGCAAAATGTTACGGAGGAGATATTACCCGTAAAAGAAAACTGTTAGAAAAACAAAAAGCCGGGAAAAAAAGAATGAAAAAAATAGGAAGGGTTGAAATTCCACAGGAAGCATTTTTAGGAATATTAAAAATTGATTAGGAGATAATTAATGGAGCTAGGGTTGTATATACATTTTCCTTTCTGTATATCAAAATGTCCTTACTGTGATTTTAATTCTTACCAATTAGAAAATGATCATCAAATTTATTCTTACCTTTCCGCTTTATATGAGGAAATAACCGCTTATTCGCAAAAACTGAAGAAAAGCACTATAAAAACTATTTACCTGGGCGGCGGGACTCCCACTGTTTTATCGGGAGTTCAAATTTATAATATATTAGAATTTTGCAAAGGTAAATTTACAATTGATAAAAAAGCAGAAATAACTATAGAGGCAAACCCCGGGACGTTAGACGGTGAAAAAATAAAGTTACTAGTCGAGTCTGGGATAAACAGATTAAGCTTGGGAGCACAGAGTTTTAGCGATTTATTTTTAAAAAAAATAGGCAGAGTGCATAATGCACAAGATATTATTGATTCATATTATTTAGCTCGAGAAATAGGATTTAATAACATCAATATAGATATTATGTTTGCTCTGCCAGATCAAACCACTGAAGATCTTCAAGCTACATTAAAAAAAGCTGTTTCCTTGAAACCAGACCATCTATCATTATATAACCTGACTATAAAACCAGAAACAGAATATTATGAAAAATATGAAAAAGGTAAATTAAATCTACCCACTGAGGATGAAGAATTTAATATGTATAAATGGGCAATAAATTATTTAGAAGAGAGTGGTTTTGAGCACTACGAAATAGCAAATTTTAGCCGTCCTCATAAGAGATCAATGCATAATCTAATCTATTGGCAAAATCAACCGTATCTGGGAATAGGAGCTGGAGCATTTTCCTTCTTAAAAGGATATCGATATATGAATTTTGAAGATCCGGAAAAGTATGTCAGAAAATTAGCCAACGGTGAATTACCCAGAGATAAGGGAGAAAAAATATCTTTAAGAAAAAGAATGATCGAAACTATAATTTTAGGCTTAAGAACCCATGACGGAATAAACTATGAAAAATTTAAGAAAAGATTTAAAGTTGATATCCATAATACTTTTAATGGGCAAATTAATAAATTAGTTAAACTAAGACTGTTGCAAAAAGATGATTGTAAGATAAAATTGACTAAAAAGGGTATTTTTCTGGCTGATACTGTTTTTAGGGAATTTGTTGATTGAATGATTAACTAGCGTAGAGCGTACAGCGTTTAGCGTAGAGTAAGGAAAGAGGGAGTCAGAAGTCAGGAGCCAGTAGCCAGTAGCCAAATTAGTATATAGCATATAGTATATAGTATGATTGTAACCCAAAAAGTACACAAAATAGTAATGTAGGGGCACGATGCATCGTGCCCACAGGAGAAATTAGGTAATAATATGGCGAGGGCACAATTCATTGTGCCCCTACAACATAATTATAACCAAAAAGTCATAATTTGCTGTAAAATTATCTGCAACGTACCATATACATAAGCTATTGAAAATATTTTTCAGCTTTTTGGGAAATAACCATAGTATGTAGTAAAGAAAATAGGAGAGAAGCGCAATTCAGGTGGAAGAGCTAAATTCAGAATAAATTCATACCTCGTATCGCGTAAAGAAAATTAAAATTTAAAGGTAGGGGCACGATGCTTCGTGCCCGCTAGAAAAATTACCAGAATTCCCGGGTCGGATAAATCCGACCCCTACACCAGATTCAGAGATTACAATGACAAAACAAGAGATACCAGTTATATGGCAAAAATTATTACGCGATACGCAATACGCATCACGCAATACGGATTACTATTCACCAACGACTAATTAATCGGTCAATTGGTGAATTTGTAAATCGGCGAATTATTTTACAAAAATCTTGACAAATAGATTCCAGAATGATATCTTATTTAAGGCAATTAGCACTCACACTATGAGAGTGCTAAAAGAGGTGCAAAATGGAACTAAATGAAAGAATGAAAACTATATTATCAGCTGTAGTGCATAGCTATATTACTACTGCTGAACCGGTCAGCTCATCGGTAATTGCTGAAAAATATAATTTGAATTTGAGCACTGCCACCATAAGACATGAAATGTATTTGTTGGAAAAATATGATTATTTATGGCAGCCGCATATTTCGTCAGGAAGAATTCCAACCGACAAAGGCTATCGGTTTTATGTGGATAATCTGATGATAAAAAATTATTTAAAGGAAAATGAGAAGAGAGAAATTATCCAGATTTATAGAAAGAGCAAAGAACTCGAGGATACCATGAAGATGACTTCTCAATTATTATCAAAATTAACTAACAATATAGGAGTTGTTTTAGCACCAATTATATATAATGATATAGTAAAAAGTGTTCAATTAATATCAATAGGAAGTAATCGTATTTTAACTATTATAGTTACCGATACAGGATTAGTTTATCAAAAAATAATTAAAGTTTCCGGAGAAATTACTAAAGACAATTTAAACTATATATCTAATTTTATAAATAATAGACTGGAAGAAAAAGATGCAAGTATAGCAAATTTGTATAATATGTTAACGGAAGAATTGGAGGAAATAGTTTCTTTTCAGGAAAGAATTAATTATCTTCATAAGTTTTTAGAAGAATGTTTTGAGTTTAAGTATGATGAGAATAAAGTTTATTTAGATGGCAGAATGAATTTAATGAAACATCCTGAATTCAAGGAAGTAGATAAATTAAATTACATATTAGCCCTTATTGAAGAAGAAGATATATTAGCAGAAACAATAAGAAATTATCTGGGTTTCAGAAAAACAAAAATAATTATCGGAAAAGAAAGCAAATTAAAAGAAATGCAAAATTGCAGCTTAATAACCAGCGAATATAATATAAAAGGTAAGCCGGTTGGCCTAATAGGAATTTTAGGACCAACCAGAATGGATTATCCTAGAATGGTTTCTATCGCCGAATATATTTCAGATAAATTAAGTGAGATATTATCTGAATTTTAAAACTTTTTTGCGATGTTTATTTGGAGGATGGTTAATGTTCAAAAAAGAGAGTAAAAAGAAATTTCAGGAACAAGAAAAAATATTGGACCTCAAAAAGTATAAACTAATGAATAAAGAAGAAATAATTAGAAAATTAATAGAAAATGAAAAATTACTAATAGATACAGAAGGGAAATTATCAGAAAATGAGAAAACAATTCAGGAAAAGGATAATTTATCTAAAGAATATTTAAGACATCTGGAAAGGATGCAAGCTGATTTTGCTAATTATAAAAAACGACAGGAAATAAAACAGAAAGAATTCATAGAGTTTGCCAATGCAGAACTATTAAATAATTTATTAAGTGTGGTAGATAACCTGGAAAGAGCTTTGTCTTCTGCTGCAGATGATAAAAACGCTCAGGCCGTAAAAGATGGGGTTAATAATACCTTAAAGGAATTTCACAATATTTTAAACAAAGAAGGGGTCAAACCTATGCAATCAATCGGTCATAGATTCGATCCTTATCAGCATGAAGCAGTAATGAAAACAGAGACAGATAAACATTCCGAAGACATAGTAACCGAAGAATTTCAGAAAGGTTACTACCTAAAATCTAAAGTATTGAGACCGGCAATGGTAAAAGTTGCAGTTTCAATTAAAGAGAAAAAAGATACCGATAAAAAATAATTTAAATTAAAAGATATTTAGAAAAGGAGAAATAATATCATGGGAAAAATAATAGGAATCGATTTAGGGACAACTAATTCTGTTGTCGCAGTTATTGAAGGTGGAAAACCGGTTATCGTCGAAAACGCAGAGGGTGGCAGAACTACTCCTTCTATAGTTGCATTTACTAAAAAAGGTGAAAGGTTAGTGGGTTTATTAGCTAAAAGACAAGCTGTTACTAATCCTGAAAATACCATATTTTCGGTTAAAAGGCTTATTGGTAGAAGATATAATGACGGGGAAGTACAAAAAGCAAAAAGTATCTTGCCTTTTAAATTAGTACCCGGAGAACATACTGATATTAAAATAGAAGTAAACGGTAAAGCTTACAGTCCGCAGGAAATTTCAGCTATGATACTGCAAAAACTTAAAAAATCTGCTGAAGATCATATCGGTGAAAAAATAAATGACGCAGTTATTACTGTACCAGCTTATTTTAATGATAACCAAAGAGAAGCAACTAAAAGTGCAGGGAAAATTGCGGGATTAAATGTATTAAGGATTATAAATGAACCTACTGCTGCTGCCTTTGCTTATGGCTTTGATAAAAAGAAAAACGAAAAAGTAGCAGTTTATGACCTTGGAGGCGGAACTTTTGACATTTCTATTTTAGATATTGGTGAAGAGGGAGTCTATGAGGTTAAATCTACCAACGGAAATACTTTCCTGGGTGGCGATGATTTTGACCAAAGAGTAATAAATTGGTTGGTAGATACTTTTAAAAAAGAAAACGGAATAGATTTAAAAAATGATCAAATGGCCTTACAGAGACTTAAAGAAGCTGCAGAAAAAGCAAAATGCGAGTTATCTTCATCACTGGAAACTGAGATAAATTTACCTTTTATTACAGCTGATGCCAGTGGACCAAAACATTTAAATGTACCTCTAACCAGGGCAAAATTAGAACAACTTACCGATGATCTTATCGATAGTACTATTGAGCCATGTCGTAAAGCTCTTGAAGATGCAAAGTTGAAGCCGGAGGAAATCGATGAAGTAATATTGGTTGGAGGGCAAACTAGAATGCCTAAAGTTCAGGAAGTTGTAAAGAAATTGTTTGGAAAAGAAGCAAATAAGGGAGTTAACCCTGATGAAGTGGTAGCAATGGGAGCCGCAATTCAGGCTGGAATTTTAGGAGGGGAAGTAAAGAAGGATATTTTATTACTGGATGTTACACCTTTATCTTTAGGAATAGAAACTTTAGGTGCGGTAGCAACTAAATTAATTGAAAGAAATACTACCATTCCTACATCCAAGAGCCAGATATTCTCGACCGCTGCCGATAATCAGTCTGCAGTTGATATAAATGTATTGCAGGGCGAAAGACCTATGGCTAAAGATAATACCAGTTTAGGAAGATTTCAATTGATCGGCATACCTCTGGCTCCAAGAGGGATTCCTCAGATCGAAGTAACTTTTGATATCGATACAAACGGAATTCTCAATGTTAAAGCAAAAGATTTAGGAACTCAAAAAGAGCAAAAAATAACTATTACCGCATCAAGCGGACTAAGCAAAGAAGAGATAGATAGAAAGGTAAAAGAAGCAGAAAAATTCGCTGAAGAAGACAATAAATTAAAGGAAAAAATAGAACTTCGAAATCAGGCAGATACTCTAATTTATTCTGTTGAAAAAACTTTAAAAGAATCCGGAGATAAAGTAAGCGAAGACGAAAAAAATAATATTACCGAAAATATCAAAGATCTAAAGGCAGCCTTAGAAGAAGATGATGCAGATAAAATAAAATCTAATGTCGAAAAATTGACTACTTCTTCACATAAACTTGCAGAAGAGATTTACAAAAAAGCAACAGCTCAAACACAACAACAGGAAACTGCTGAAGGAAGCGAAAAGAGTAACCAATCAGAAACCGGGGAAAAGAAAGGTGAAGAAAAAGTAGTTGACGCTGACTATGAAGTAGAGAAGGACGAAGACAAAAAAGACGAAAACAAGAAAGAATAATTTATATAATTGGTAGGGGCAGATCTTGTGTCTGCCCATAATGAGTAATGTGTGATAAGTAGTTTGTAAGGGCTCGATTCATCGAGCCCGTCTGTTTAGGGGCGGATGCATCCACCCCTTACAGGGAATAAAAAAATAGAAATGTTATTGCGAGCGTAAGTGAAGCAATCTCGATTGGGATTGCTTCGGTCGTTTTACTCCCTCGCAATGACAAAATAAGAAATATAAACTATATACTCGATACTCGATACTGTTTTGGCTTTTATTTTCCTAACGCAATACGCAATACGCATCACGCAATACGGATCACGCAATACGCAATACGAGGAAAGAGGATAACATTAATTGACAAAGAAAGATTACTATGAAATTTTAGGTTTAAAAAAAGATGCTACTCCTGAAGAAATAAAAAAGGTTTATAGAAAACTTGCCCTTAAATATCACCCTGATAGGAATTCATCCGATAGTACTGCTGAAGGTAAATTTAAAGAGATTAATGAAGCTTATCAAGTACTTAATAACCCGGAAAAGAGGGCAAGATATGACCAATATGGTTCAGCTGAGGGTATGGGAGGATTTGATTTTCAGGGAAGAGGTTTTTCTGATTCTGGTAATTTCGGAGATTTTGGTGACATTTTTGATTCATTTTTTGGAACAAGAACTCGAGGAAACGGAAGAGGAGCACGTTCCCAAAAGGGAGCTAATTTGAGATATAATCTAGAAATAAGCTTCGAAGATGCTGCCTTTGGTAAAGAAACTAAAATTGAAGTTCCTAACTGGGAGACTTGTTCGATTTGTAAGGGAAGCGGCGCTAAACCCGGGACATCTCCGCAGACTTGTCCTGATTGTCATGGTACCGGTGAGATTAAAAGAACTCAAAGTACCATGTTTGGTCAATTTGTTAATGTAACTACTTGCCCTCGGTGTGCAGGAGAAGGGAAAATAATAAAGGATTCATGTACTAATTGTAACGGCACTGGAAAAGTTAAGAAAATTCGAAAAGTAAAAGTAAAAATACCGGCTGGTGTTGATACCGGTCATCAATTACGAGTAACCGGAATGGGTGAACCGGGAGAGCGGGGAGGACCCTCCGGAGATCTGTATATTGTGCTATACGTAAAATCACATAAAATATTTGAGCGCACCGGGATAGATATAAGTTGTACTTACTCAATTAGTTTTGCAAAAGCAGCATTAGGCGGTGTAACTGCTATCCCCACATTGGAAGAAAAGGTTAGCTTAAAAATTCCAGCCGGCACCCAGCCTAATACTCTATTCAAACTTAGAGGAAAAGGAATATTTAAAATCGGAACTCAGCAGCGAGGAAATCAATATGTTAAAATCACAGTGGAAATTCCTAAAAAGATGAATGATAAACAAAGAAATTTATTATTAGAATATGCAAAATTGGACGGCGAAAATATAGAGAAATTAGGAGAAAAAGGTATTTTTGATAAAATAAAAAATGCCTTTACCTAAAATAAAGAATTATTAACGAGAATAAACAGTATCGAGTATCGAGCATATAGTATCGAGTATCACGTAAAAAAATCAGTTTTCAAAACCCCAAACTGTTTTCGAACTCTTCTGTCATTGCGAGGCGAAGCCGTGGCAATCCCTTTTAATAGGAAGCAATATTATGTTTACATAATGACTAATAAAATAAATACTGTTTTATATACTGGAATTACCAGCAATTTAAAGAAAAGAATTTGGGAACATAAAGAAAAAGTAATTGATGGATTTACAAAAAACTATAATATGATTGTAACCCAAAAAGTAAACAAACCTGTCCTCGACCTGATCGGGGAATAGTAATGTAGGGGCACGATGCATCGTGCCCACAGGAGAAATTAGGTAATAATATGGCGAGGGCACAATTCATTGTGCCCCTACAACATAATTATAACCAAAAAGTCATAATTTGCTGTAAAATTATCTGCAACGTACCATATACATAAGCTATTGAAAATATTTTTCAGCTTTTTGGGAAATAACTATAATATCAATAAATTAATATTTTTTGAAATATATAATGACCCGGAAAATGCAATATTAAGAGAAAAACAAATAAAAGCAGGTTCAAGGACTAAGAAGGTTGAATTGATTACGGGAATTAATCCAGAATGGAAAGATTTGTATGATAAACTTTAAAACACGTCATTGCAAATAGTAGTTATATAATGTGATGGGATTGCTTCGGTCGTTTTACTCCCTCGCAATGACAAAATAAGAAATACAAACTATATACTCGATACTGTTTTCTATTTCCTTAACTAACTAACCAGGTAACCAACTAACTACTTTTAAGGAGGAAGATTTATCATTAAATTTGCTATAAAAACACTTGGATGCAAAGTAAACCAATATGAAACTGAAAGCATTATTAATTACTTAAAAGATAAAGGACTCCAAATAGTAGATTTCCACCAAAATGCTGATATATATATAATAAATACCTGCACTGTCACCCAGGAAGCAGATAGAAAATCAAAACAGATGATAAGGAAAGCCATCCGCCAAAATAAAAACTCAAAAATAGTTGCAATCGGCTGTTATGCACAATCTGATTATGAAGATTTACAAAAAATTGAAGGAATAAACCTGATAGCCGGGAATGGGGAAAAAAATAATATTCTGGAACAATTAGAGAAAATAGATTTTTACGATATGGTTACCAGAGTAAAACCTACAAAATATTTAAAAAAATATGATGATACTCTTATTAGTAAATCAAGCAATCTGCATACTCGCGCATTACTTAAAATTCAGGACGGATGCAATAGATTTTGTACTTACTGTAAGGTGCCATATGTGAGAGGTTCTGAACGAAGTAGATCTATAAAAGATATATTAGAAGAAATTTCTAATTTAGAGAATATTGGGATTAAAGAAACAGTCCTTACCGGAATTAATTTGGGTACGTACGGGAAGGATATAGATAAGGGCAAGCTAAATTTAGCTAAATTAATTTCTCTGATTAGTGATTTTAAGGGGATAAAAAGAATTCGTTTAAGTTCAATAGAATTAATTGATATAGATGACGAGTTATTAAATATTTTTAAAAAAAGTTCTAAAATTTGCCATCATCTGCATATTCCCCTACAAAGCGGTGATGATAAAATTCTTAGTCTTATGAGTCGTCCTTATGATACTGCGCTATTTTACAAAAAAATATCCCTAATTAGAGAAACCATACCCGATATAGCTATAACTACAGATATTATGGTAGGTTTTCCCAATGAAGATAGTAGTAGTTTCAATAAAACCATTAATTTCGTTCAAAAAATCTGCTTTGCAAAAATTCATGTTTTCCAATACTCTAATCGTAAGGAGTGTTTAGCAGCTTTGCTGCCAAATAAAGTCGATAAAATAGAAAAAAAAGAAAGAAGTAAAAAATTACAATACCTGTCCAATAAAGCATACTACGATTTTCAAAAACAATACCTCGATACGACTGCTGATGTATTGGTTGAGGACGAGATAAAAGATAGAGAAGGAAAAATATATTCCCGGGGTTTTACAAGTAATTATATCAAAGTAATAATTCCTGATTTTGTTGGTAAAAAAGGTGAAATCGTTCGAGTCAAATTAAACCAAATCTCATCTAATTATATCGTTTCGACAGGAATACGGGGTTTTATCTCTTAGTTGCCATAATAGCGCAAAATGTGGTAAATTAAGGATGAAGTGGAAATCATTTGAAGGAAGGAGAAAAGATGAAAAAATATTTCTTTGTGTTTTTCGTTTTTGCCTGCTTGTCCAGCTTCGCTTTCGCAAGCGAAAATAACCCTACGGATTGGTACGACAATCTGTTTTTTAAGAGTCCTGAGTATAATTTTCAATTGATAAGAACGATGGGTTATACCTACAGCGGCGGAGCAGATATAGGTGAGTGTATATCTACTGTTAGACGGATAGGGGATGGGGATGATAATAGTTGGTTTGATGAATGGATGAAAACCGCGAATGGAGTTTATAAATTTGCTCTATCAAGCGAAAAAGAAGGTCATCTAACATCTGCAAAAGAAGCATTTCTTAGAGCATCCAACTACTATAGAACAGCTGGTTTCTTTTTACATTCAAAAGAAGAAAGAAATAAATCTATGATTTCATGGGAAAAAAGTAAAGAGAGTTTTCTAAGAGCGCTGAGATATATGCCAAATATTACGCCTATTACAATTCCATACGAGAAAACAACCCTTCCCGGTTATTTTATTAAAGGTGAAACACATCTTAAAAAACCCCCACTTTTAATAATTCATACAGGGTTTGACGGTACGGGAGAGGAATTGTATTTTGAGATTGCATATTCTGCTACAAAGCGTGGATATAACTGCCTCATATTTGAAGGGCCAGGGCAGGGAGCTGTTATTCGTCTTCAAAATATTCCGTTTAGATACGATTGGGAAAAGGTTGTAACTCCTGTTGTGGACTATACTGTTACCCGTAATGATGTGGATTCTAATAAGATGGCTCTTATAGGGATAAGCATGGGAGGATATTTGGCACCAAGAGCTGTGGCTTTTGAACATAGGATTAAAGCATGTATAGCAAATGGTGGAATATTTGATTTTTCTGAAGATAGATATAAATCTATGCCTAAGGAACTTATCGAGCTCTTAAAAACTGATAAGGCAAAGTTTAATGAATATGTAGGCGAGGATATGGAAAAAGATACAACTGCCAGATGGTTTTTCAATAATGGTATGATGGTATTCGACGTGGATACGCCGGCAGATGTTATGTTAACTATCCGAAAATACACACTAAAAGATGTAGTACAGTACATTAAGGCGGATATGCTCATAATAGATAGTGAGAGTGACAGTACTTTGAAAGGGCAGGCAGAAAAGTTGTATGACAACTTGAAATCACCCAAAGATTTCTACCTTTTTATGAAAGATCAGTCTGCTCAAGCCCATTGTCAGATGGGTGCAATTACAATATCTAATGAGGTAATATTTAATTGGCTTGATAAGATTATGAAGTAGCTAATCAAACACAAAAGAATGTAAAAAGATAAAGAGAAAAGCCCCCGAAGCAATCCCATCATATTGTATAACTACTATTTGCAATGACGTGTTTTAAAGTTTATCATACAAATCTTTCCAATCTGGATTAACTCCTATAATCAATTCAACTTAAAAGGGATTGCCACGGCTTTGCCTCGCAATGACATTTCCGTCTTTTTATTCTAACTCTTGCGGGCACGAAGCATCGTGCCCCTACCTTTGAATTTTAATTTTCTTTACGCGATACGAGGTATGAATTTATTCTGAATTTAGCTCTTCCACCTGAATTGCGCTTCTCTCCTATTTTCTTTACTACATACTATATACTATATGCTATATACTAATTTGGCTACTGGCTCCTGAATTCTATTTTCTTTAGCTTTCCTTAAATTATTTTCTTTTATTTTTCTTAACGCAATACGAATTTATCTTCTATTCTCCTAACGCAATACGCAATACGCATCACGCAATACGAGATACGAATTTATCTTCTATTCTCCTAACGCAATACGCAATACGCATCACGCAATACGAGATACGAATT